>Ga0187827_10005875_pt1 | contig 14335 bp, 5 predicted proteins | sample ETNtaG_39_FD_167969 | JGI IMG/M metagenome (GOLD analysis project Ga0187827, IMG submission 167969) | Marine microbial and viral communities from oxygen minimum zone, Eastern Pacific Ocean - ETNP2014_SV_150_PacBio MetaG (Illumina Assembly) | ecosystem: Environmental > Aquatic > Marine > Hypoxic...
CCTCTCATGGGCGACAGAAGCGAGCGGGGGAAAGCGCGTGTCCCCCAGAGAACTCATCGTCCAGACCAGCTTCTGGGGGCCGCAGCGGCCGGAGCTCAATCTGAAGGAAGCCAGGGCCCTGTGGCTTCTTGGCTTCAATGTCGTTGGCAACCAGCGGAAGGAAGTGAGAGAGAAGTTCGATTTTCGCGTCCCGGGCCACACCCACCGGGTCAGTTTTGGTCCCGCGGCGACCCGCGAGGAAATCGATGCCCTGATGAAGCAGCACGGGGCCCGAAACAAGGAGACTTTCGCTGACGGCGTGCCGTTCGGATTGGCCGATGAAATATGCTGCCGGCCCCGCATAGGCAACAATGCGAAGGCGCTCGAACACTTCCACGCCTGGCTCATTTCCCGCGGCATCAGCCCTGCGTCGCTCGGAGTGAAAGACGTTTCCGAAGTCGTGCCCATCGAGACTCCAGAAGTACTGCGTGCCCGGATGAAAGAGAATGACGCTGCTGCCCGCCGCGTCTTTTACTACACCTCCCGTTTCCGTCAGGAAGCAGGAACGGAACGGATCAGATGGCACACTGAGGCGTTTCACAGGCACTTCCCTCCCGGCGCCAGGACCTCGACGCTCGTCGCGGACCATCCTTACTTCAGCGGTACCGGCCTGGGCATGGGAATGGTACCCAACCGTGCGTGGGGAGGGGCGCCGCTTGCCCTGGACTGGTTTGACCTCGCTCGGAAGGCCGCGGTCGATCTCGCAGGCATCGAAGACTGGATGGGCCTGCAATACATGTATGGCCCTCACTACACCTGGGAAGGATTCCAACTGATGGGCTTTCAGGCATCCATTTTCCGCAGCGGCAGCCGCGGCAAGATACCTGTCATCGCCTGGATCACGCCCAGCGACGAAACCAACCTCCGGCTCAAGAGTTCCTCAGCCCTGTGCCAGGGAGCAAAAAACTTCTTCTATTGGACCTATGGACCGACGGCCACCAGCACGGAAAACTACTGGTCCGACCTGCGGGGCGCCTATGACGGCGTGGTCAATATCACGCGCCTCCTGGCCGAAGCCGAGCACATCATTTCGCCAGGCAAAACGCGCAAAACCAGAGTCGCCCTCCTTTACAGTATCTCATCGGACCTTTGGCAGCCGTTCGGATACGTCCACATGCTCGAACGTCGCGCCACCTATCTTTCCCTCATTCACGATCAGTATCTCGTGGACATGCTCACCGAGGAAGACATCGAAGCCGGACGCCTCAGCGATTACAGGGTCCTATACGCAACAGACCCATGCGTGACGGCCAGAGCCGTGGGCGTGATCAAGAACTGGGTGCGAGAGGGAGGATTCCTTTACGGCTCGTGCGCGGCAGCGAGTCGAAACGAATTCAACGAGCCACATGATGGCTTAAGCGAAGTTTTCGGTCTCAAGCCTGCAATCGAAGCCAAAACTCAACGGGGAGAATACTGGGTGCGCGGCAGGCTGAATCCGTTGCCCTACGTTGACAAGATAAGTGTTGGGGAAGGCGAATTGCTCGGAGAAGCCGCGACTTTCGGGGTGATCGGCACAACCGTCAGGGTTGCTCCAGCCACCGCCAGAGTGATGGGTACCTTTTCAGGAGGGGAGCCCGCGGTGCTCTCCCATCAGCACGGCAAAGGCAGGACCTTATACATAGCAGGATGTCCTGGACTTTCTTACCTGAAAGATGCGAAGTTCGTTCCGCGCGAGCTGAAAGAATCGTACCCACCGATACAACGGAGATTCATCAACGCCTGGGCCGCGGCCTCCGGCGCGCAACCGCTGGCACGGCTGTCGCATCCGGTTGTGGAAATCGGTGTCTACGATGCACCCGAAGGCTCGGCCCTGGTTCTGGCCAATTTCACCTACAAACCCATCGAGGAGATAGACGTGCAACTGCCGGTCAACAGGCAGGTAAAAACCGTTCGCTCCCTCACAGACGGAGGCTGCAAGTTCACTCTCAAGCCTGCCCCACGCGACATCGCATCGGACGGCTTCACCCATGTGGTTCATTTCAGAGTCAGCCTTGGACTGAACGACATCGTCCTTCTGGAGTAGTCGCGCTTCTCGGCCATATGACAACTGACATTTGACCCATAGCATCGGCCACTTGATATGGCATGGGAAGAAATGAAATTATAATCTCGCGCTGTTCTCGCAGGAGATTTTAGGTGGACGCAAACTCATGGGCCCAACAGCAACCACATGACTCCCCGTGATCGCTTTCAGAAAATCATGCGCTTCCAAAAGCCGGACAGAGCCCCGCTTTGGGACCTCGAGGGCATTACCGAAGGTGCTGTGAGGCAGTGGTGCATTGATGGCTTTCCCCCTGGCAGAACAGTGCACGAATTCATCGGCTTCGATGCGTATGAGCGCGTGGCCCTCAGCACGGGACCGATTCCAAGCTTCGTTCCCCGCACCATCGACGAGGATGATGAGACTGTCACGACCATCGACCAGTACGGTTTCAAGATTAAGACTCTGAAGGAACGCGCCGTACCACCGACGACCTACTATTACATCGAAGGCTCAGTCAAAACCCGCCAGGATTGGCAGGAGATGAAAAGGCGTTACGACCCGCGTGATATTCGCCGGCGTCCTTCTCATTGGGGTGAGGAACTTTTCGAGTATCTCCGCATGGTGGACCGCCCGGTGTCGCTGACAATTGTGTGGGGGCCGGGGCGAGGTCCGAAGAATGGCTACATGCTGGGGCAGGAGGAGTTCCTCGAAGCTCTGACCGGCCAGCAAGCGCTCATTCATGACATCTTCGATTTCTGGGCGGATTTCGTTATCGAGCTCGTCCGGGAGCTGCTTGAAAACGCACCCATAGATTTTGTGTGGCTTTCGGAGGACGGCATTGCATACAGAAACTCAACGGTCATTTCTCCGGCAATGTATCGTGAGCTCTGGCATCCGTACGTAAGACGGGTCACGGATTTTCTGCGCAGCCACGGTGTTGACATCATTGGGCATTACACCAGCGGCAACATTACCCCACTCATCCCAAGCTTCCTGGACGCGGGCATCAATCTGTTCGGCCCTCTCGAATGCGCGGCCGACATGGATGCGGTTGGCCTGCGGAAGGAATACGGCAAGGACGTGCTATTGATGGGAAACATCTCCAGGGCGTCGCTCATGGCCGGCCCGGACGCCGTCGAGGAGGAGTTCAATCGCAAAGTTCCGTGGCTGATGGACCAGGGCGGCTACATCCCCGCGATCGACGATATGATTCTGCCGGACATCTCATTCGCTTCGATGATGAAATACGTCGAGCTGATCAGAGGGTTCGAGATTGGCAACGCCAGAAAGCAGTTCTCTGGTTAGCGTAATGGCCGCGGCCTCACGGCGGGAACGCTCGATTAGCCGTCTGGGCTTATTGCTTTTCAGCGTTTCTTGAGGCCCGAGCATAAAGGAGCACAAATACCACATAAGCTGTTAAACCCATGACCACGCCCACTGCTACGGAACCAGCTATGTACCGGGTTCTATCTGCTTCTTTTCTGAACAAGTAACCTGACCGAGTAAGAGTTATGCCATAGTCAACTTTTGCGAGCATGTAACTCGTAAGCCAGACAGGGGACGGCTTCCAGTTCCACGCTGCATGGCGATCGAAGTCAGACCGTCGTGGGCTGCCATCAGGGCTGTACTGGGGATTGCAGTTTTGGATCGCGCCCTTGAAACCATAGATTCCACCAAGGGCAAGGAGCAGAATAAGGACAGATATCAGCCAAGCCGGTTTCATGTTGAGCGGTTAATGTCAGAACAAGCGCGATACTTCGCATACTGTTCGTGGAAAAGAGCTTTGACATAAGTCGAGAAGCAATTCATGTGAAACAGCTCTTTACGCCGAAGGCGTTAAACAGCGTAGCCCAGGGCAAAGTGAGCGAAGCGAACGACGCCCTGGGAACAGTTACGCGCAAATATGAATGCCAACAGCGCAAATTCCGGCCAACCTGGCATCGCCTCAAACACGCATACATGCGTGTTTGAGGCGATGCCAGGTTGGCCGGAATTTGCGCTGTTGGCATAGGTCGGGAGTGGCATTTATACCCAGGGCGGCGCTACGCTTGCCCTGGGCTACGATGTTTAACGCCTTCGGCGTAAAAGATCCAGAAAGCACTTGTCCTGCGGCTAATGTCAAAAATCAGAGACCGAAACGGCACACCAACTCAGGGCGGGAGAAAACTCAGAGCTTCTCAGTTACTCTGATCGTGGCATCGTTTTGGATTTCTGCATTTTTCTGGTCAGGGCATACGCCCGATGGCTGGGCTCTTTCCACCAGACATTCCGCCCCCGCCCAACAAGATTGTCAGTTCCGCTCATTTGTATTCCAATTGACTCATCCCAAAGAGATTCGGCCCTTCCCGTTAATGATGAAAGCGTGATGATCGATCTTCACTGTCTACATCCTGCATGCGGAAAGCCTATTCAGGTTGACCCGTCAGCCGGTTCGGATCTCGTTGAGTGCCAGGAATGCCGCTCCGAATTTATCGTTATCGAGGAGAAAGGCGACTTCCGACTCAGACCGACGGGCACGACAACAATGACGGCCGGGGCGTTTCAACAATCACGCGGTGCACCTGGTCCCTCAGAGTTTCCGCAGGCGAATGTCCAGCCGGTTGAATCCGTATCCAGGCTGCTGAATGAGAAGAAGTCTGCCCTCGCCCAGTATGAAATCCAGAAACAGGTAGCACAGGGAGGGATGGGCGCCGTATTTCAATGCCTCGACAAGGGCTTGAATCGTCCAGTGGCGATGAAAGTCATGCTGCCGGAGGTCGCCGCACGTGAGCTGAATGCCATTCGCTTCCTGAATGAAGCCCAGATCACCGGGCAGATGGAACATCCGAATATCGTGCCCGTTCATGAGTTGGGGGTGGATGAGGAGGGCGCCACGTTCTTCACCATGAAGCTCGTTCAGGGGAAGACTCTGAACGATGTCATCAAGGACAATCGATCCTCGTGGGAAGGGAATGCAGATGCTGAGAGCGTCTCGCTGCCGGGACTCCTGAACAATCTGCTCAAGGCATGTGATGCCATAGCTTTCGCCCATTCCAGAGGAGTGATTCATCGGGACCTGAAGCCCCAGAACATCATGATTGGCGAGTTTGGAGAAGTCCTGGTGATGGATTGGGGCCTGGCAAAAGTCATTCGTGGCCCGGAAGGGGAACAGCAGGACTCCCCTTCTGACCAACTCCTGCAGACACTCAATCTCGAAGCCGTCAGTAACCAGAGTACGGTCATGGCCAATCCTGAAGAGTCTTCCCCCAGTGGTTCAGCCACAATGGAAGGAACGGTCGCGGGCACACCGTCCTATATGCCGCCGGAACAGGCAAGAGGATTAATCAGCGAATTGGATGAGCGTTCGGATATCTATTCTCTGGGGGCGATCCTCTACGAGATGCTCACTCTGGAAAAACCTGTCCCGGGGCAGACCAGGACAGAAATCCTCATGAGAACTGCCGAGGGGAGGATCGTCCCGCCGGTCGAGCGAAGGAAAGATCGGGACATTTCCACTGAGCTCTCCGCCATAGCCATGAAAGCCATGGCCGGGGAGAAAGAGGATCGCTATCCAACGGTGAAGGCATTCAGCAGGGACATTCAGCTCTACCTGGAGGGCCGCACGGTCTCGGCCAAGGAGGATTCCTTCCTCGAGGCGTCCTTAAAACTGATGCGACGAAATCGGGGTGTCAGCGGGATGGCTTTCATTGCAGCAGCCTCGATCGCGGTTCTGTCTGCATGGTTCATTCTTCACCTCAGGGTGGAGAGAGACCTTGCCAGGGACTCGGCGATAGAGGCAGACAGGCTGCGTGTGCGTGCCGATACAGAGCACCGGCATCAGATGGAACATGCGTCAAAAGCCTCTGAAGCCCTGGCCCGGCAGGCCATGAGAGCAGCGGATCAGGGACGGCTCGGTGAAGCCGAAGCGCGAGCCGATACGACGATAAAGATGTTTCCAATCGGACCATGGGGGCACTACGCACTCGCGTACATCATGCGACTAAAGGGAAATATTCAGTCTGCGCGCGAGCACCTTGAAAATGCGCTGGAGATAGACAGAGACCATCTGGAGTCCCAGGCTTTGCAGGCATCACTCTCCGATGATGAGGGCTCCCTCTCGCATGCTCTCGATCTTGTTTCGGGAGCAAAGTCATCCACCGACTGGAGAGCCCTGAACGAGTCTGGAATCGTCCTGCACAAGGCAAAAAAATTTGACAAAGCTGCGCAGCTCTTCGAGCGTGCTCTGAACTTAATGCGAGCAGGCAAATCTCTCCCTAAGCCCGCGACGATTGCGGACGTTCAGTACCGCATGGATCGCTCGATCGTGGAATTTCGCTGCGTAGGAAACAGAGTTTCAGCCCATTTTCGTGAAATCCAGTTCTGACCCTACGGGCTGCCGAATCAGAGTCTGAGGCAATCACTTCTCCGCGTGGAACGGAGATCTTTTGACATCGAATAGAGGTCCGCGGAAGAAGAGGACCGCGGATGTTTTGGTTCTGATATCCGCGGTCCTCTTCATCCGCTGTCCTTTCTGCGGTTGCGACCTAAAGGCCGCCTTAAGCTACCGTGGAGGAATCACGGGCAGCACGATGTGAGAAGGTCTCATCTCGTCGTGCAGCAATGTATTGATCGCTACCTGACCCGATGCCTCTTTGTTGATCGGGCCCCCCGTGTTCAAGTTGCGGTCGAAGCGGGGAAAGCTGCTACTCGTCACGACCACTCTCATCCTGTGCCCCACAAGAAAAACATTGCTCGTGGCCCACAGATCGATCTCGAAGCGATACACCTTACCGGGATCAAGCAATTCTGGATGCTCGAATGAGTTTCGGTAGCGGGCCCGAAGAATCCCGTCGCATACAGGCCGAGAGTAGCCATCCGGGTGTACGTCGGTGAGGCGCACAACCCAGTCCGTGTCGGGCGCCGATGACATGCCGTAAAGCACGGCCTTGACCGGCCCCGTGACTTCGAGTTCTTTGCTCAGAGGTTCGCTCGTGAAGGTGAGACAGATTTCATCGACCGGACGCTGATCGATCACACCGTCTGGTATTCCGAGCGTGTTACCTCCCAAGTTGGGCACCGGATGTTCCGGATCGTAGAGGAAGCTGTCGGGATTCTCACTGCCCACCGGCGGCTTCGACATCAATGTACCGTCGTTTAGCGATTCGATGGATCCGCTGCGGCCATCGTGCAGGTAATAGTTGGTGTAGCAGGTATCGGGGAGCGGCCAGTCTTCCTCATCGCGCCACTCGTTGCGGCCCATGACGAAGATCCGTACCGGTGGCTCTTCCATGACGCCGCTGTCTATGCCCTTGAGCCAGTAGTCGAACCAGGGCAAGCGCATCTTGTTGAAGTCTTTCGCTGCACCAGCGCCAAAATCGAACTCTCCCACGACATGCTTGTTGATGTTTGGCGAGCCGTGTACCCAGGGCCCGATGATGAGTCTCTGGCTCTGTCGCGCCTCTTTGGTCCGCGCTCGTGCCTTCATTCCCGTGTAATTCTTAAGCGTGCCGGCCAGAAAGATGTCGAACCAGGCCCCCTGGTGGTACGTCGGGGTCTCCACCTGATCGTGGTGGGGCTCAATACTGAGTTCCCGCCAGTACGGTCCTGCCTCGGGGTGGTCGAGCCAGACGTTGTGCCAATCGCTCAGCCCCTCCACAAACGGGCACGGATACAGCGGCAGTTTGACCAACCAATCGTCCATCTCCTCTCGCACCTTCTGCAGCAACTTCTTCTGCCGCTCGAGCTCTTCTCCTTCAGCAAGGTGCGCGATATTCGTCTCGGTCACGACGTGTGCCCAGTAGGTGCTGAATCCCAGTTCGAAGGCCCCGTCCCGATAGACCCATTCGCGCTGGTAGTCGGCTGACGATTCACGCACGAACATGGCGCGCAAGTGGGGTGGGCGGCTGAGCGCGGCTCGGTACTGTGTGGCGCCGGAGTAGGATCCGCCGATGGTGCCGATGTTGCCGTCACACCAGGATTGCTCGGCAATCCATTCGATTGTGTCGTAACCGTCGCGGTGGACGCCGGCGCCGTCATCTCTGAACGGGTAGAAATCTCCGTCAGATGCGAACCGGCCGCGCACGTCCTGGATGACGACGGCGTAGCCACGCCTTGCGAAAAACTCGGGAGAACCTACGGCGATCTCTGAAGACCTGCCTTTGTTGTACGGTGTCCTCTCCAACAGAACCGGGAACGGTCCATCGGCGTCCGGACGGGTGATGTTGGCGCGCAGGATCGTGCCGTCGCGCATCGGTATTTCGAGGTTCTCTTCGAAGACCGTGTTGTGCTGAGGCTGCGACAGCGATGCTGAGTTTACCACCGGGAGATTCCTTTCATCAAAGTGCTGGGCGGCATATGAATTTCATGGCGTGCGTCTCGCTTGACCATCGACGTCGAAACTGACCGAGAGCCAAACCAGTTGTCGATTGTGTATTAAGGCAGTGCCTCGAGAAGACGATCGATATCTTCATCGTTGTTGTAGACTGAAGGGGAGAGGCGCATCTTGTTGCCGAATCGCATCGCTATGTGCACGCCGGCCTTCCTGCAACTGGCTATGGCTGCAGCGGGATCCGGAGCGACGAAGGCGAGAATTGGGCTTTCGTTGCCCTGCGGAGTGATCGATTGGTATCCCTTGCCTGGCAGCTCCTCCTGCAAGCGATCTGTCAGGGTCCTCGCATGGGCGCGGATGTTGTCAACACCGAGGCGATGGATGTACTTCAGGCTCTCCCTGGCGCACACGACCCCTTCGTACGAGGGGTAGCTGACTTCGTACGCACCGATGCCCATCGGTGGCGAAAACGAAATCTCCTCGCGGTCAGCATGGGCTTCTTCGACCCAGGGCGGGTAGTTGAGCGCCACCCCACCATTGGGCTGCGAAGGCTTCAGTACGCTTCCCTGAAGATCGGAGCGCACATACAGAAATCCGAAGCCCTTGACCCCCATCAGCCACTTGAAAGTGGAACAAGCCGCGAGGTCGATGCCCATCGCTTTGACGTCAATCGGCACGCCCCCCGCCGCCTGCATGATATCCACGTAAAGGTACGCGCCGTTGTCGTGGGCGAGTTTGCTCAAAGCGGTGACGTCTGCCACAAAGCCATTCACGTTAGAAACGAGTGCCACCGAAATCAGCCGCGTGTTCCCGTCGACAGCTCGTTCCATATCTGACATGTCGATCTGCCAGTCGCGGTTCTTGATCACCCTTACGTCAAGCCCGTCCCGCTCCCGCAGCTTGTAGTTGTAAATGCAGGGATTGAACGTCAAGTCCGACGTCACCACGTTGCCGCCAGCGAGGTGGTCGGTCAGTCCGTTGAGGATGTTGCTCTCCGATTCGACGGTGCTGCGTGCAAAGGCGATCTCATCGTGGTCGGCGTTGATGAGGTCGGCAAACAGGGCCTTGGCCTCGTCTCTGGGCGCTGCCCAGGCCGGCCACCACGGTTCCCCGATATCGTGGGTCATCCACTCGACGTAGCGATGCAGCGCCGCCGCCGAGTGTACGCTAATCGGGTGTGACGAGGCGTTGTCGAAATAGGCCATCGTGCGGGCCCGCGGGAAATCCAGGCGCACGGAATCAAATATATCATTCATGTGCGGCCAACTTATGGTACCTCGCGACCGCCGTCCCAGAACTCCGTCGGTATCGGCCACGTCGGCCAGTATAGCACTCCTTATCCAATCGAATCATAGAAGCCCTTTCAAGCGTCACTCAGGGTCAAGGTGTATTTGTAGCAGTTGGCGATGTTGATGTGTTCCGAGCTTTCCCAAACGCCGTGAGGTAAATTTCCAGGTCGCGTGTCTCCCGATTCTTCGGCACTCAGTGTTTCCGGCAGATGTTGTTTTTGAGCGGTCCCTGAGTTTCTCATTCTTGCCCCTGGAAACTGGAGAAGTAAGTAATGACGCCGCCCTTCTTCTCCACAATCCCTTAACAGAATACTTTCCGCTTTGGCTGGCGCACTTTTCGTGGTCTTGGCGCTCCGCGACAAGATTCTCCAAAAGCAGTCACGGAGTGACTGCACTACTGAAGAAAGCTGGCTTCTCATCTGTCGCTCTCGTTGTCGCAGGTGGTGTGAGTATGCAGGGCTTGGTGATGGATGCTGATGTGGTGCACCCGAACTTCCAGGTGGCGAGGCAGCAATGGCTCGGGAACAGCTATGAAGGAGGTCGCTGAATTCGGCGCCATTAAAGTCAAGGACTATGTCGGGCCAAGATAGCTTTCATGGTTGGGTCTTTGTGGCTCAACACTTCCGCTTTCTCCAACAGACTGCCCTGTTCGTCCGCAGGGACCAGGATGATCAATCTTCCGCTCCTGCCAGCAAGCTGGCAGGGGGCGTGCAAGAATTGTTAATGCGCGATAATCATGAATCCCTATTTAGTTCATGGCCGTAATAATGTGCATCAGAACTAACTTCCCTCCAGCAATCAAAGTTGCCGTTTCAATGTTCGTAGAATCCAACCGTTGTCTCGGTGATGGAATCGGGAAACTCACAGTGCGCAAATGGGGGACTTAACAGAGTTCTACCGTACTGTCCGAAAGCTATTTTGCTTATTCTCGTTCGTGGTAACAGATTTTCCTGATTGAGTACGATGGTTTTGAGAGTTATTCCAGGGAACATGAACTGCCGCCATGTCTGATTTTCATCTGTTCGATTCCAACTGTGTCGTGGGCCGGCATCTCAAGTGGTCGCCGGGGCAGCCGTGCTGCGTGAACGAACTTCTTGCCGAGATGGACCATTACGGAATCGACGAAGCACTGATCGTCGATTGCCTTGGCCGGGAGAATCATCCTGCGGATGGCAACGTTCGAGTATTGGAGGCTGCCTCGGCCAGCCCTCGCATTCATCCAGCCTGGTCTGCCCTGCCTCACGGTCCTGATGACGAACAGCCCCGGCCGGACGTATTCCTCGATGAAATGCGACGAAATAAGGTTGGTGCTGTTTTTCTATATCCGAACCAGTTTCGATTCAGTCTGTCCGACTGGTGCGTCGACGAGTTTCTGGAACCGCTGGCAGAGGCCCGCGTTCCGGTCGTGATTAATCCCGTAGAGATTGGCCCGAGAGTCCTTCACTCCGCGGATGGCACTGATTGGGATGCCGTCGTCTCTCTCTGCCGTCGCTGGCCGGACCTCCCGGTCATCGTGTCGGAGCGGCGTATACGGCGCTCCCAGCGGATGCTCTACAAAGCTTTCGATGCCTGCGAGAATCTACACGTGGACTTGAGCGGTTACTGGCTTCACCGCGGCATCGAATTCATCGCCCGGAAGTGGGGGCCGAACCGGATGATATTCGGAACGAACTGGCCAACCTTCGGACCCCACATGACGCTGGCAACGCTGGCCTGCGCGGACATCAGCGAAGAGGACAAGCGACTCATTGGAGGCGGGAACATGCGTCGCCTCATTCGATGGTGCGAACCGGAACATCCTGAGATTGAAAGTGAGCCGCCTGCCGATGAGTTCGTGCAATTTGGCCGCACCGGTCGGGGGCCGCAAGACATGATCTTTCACGACTGCCATGGCCATCTGGGCCCGCACTCCGCCCACTACCACCTGCCTGATTGCGCCTCGCTTGGAAGCATCGTGGCAGATATGGATCGCCTGAGTGTTTCAAAAGTGTGCGTCTTTAGCTTCACCGGCGTCTTCAGCGATGAAAGGCCCGGAAACGACATCGTTGCCGAAGCGGTGAGGCTTTACCCCGACCGCTTCCTCGGCTTCACGATGCTAAATCCACATCGAGGCCCGGAAGGAATGCTGCGCGAGTTGGAGCGAGGACATGCCATGGGCCTGCGAGGAGTCAAGCTGATTTCTCATTACCAGGGCTATCCTGAAGAAGGGCCGAACATTGACGTGGCCTGCAAATGGGCTGACGAGCACGGTCAGTTCATTCTCAACCATCACTGGGGTTCTCCAGAACAGGTCGAGCGGCTGGTCCGCACGTACCCGAACGCCTGCTTCATCGCGGGCCACACCACGACCGCATATTCCGAGATCATGAAGCGGTACGACAACCTCTACGTCTGCTCCTGCCCGCTTATCGGCCCGCGAGCGTGCGAGGAGGTAGTTGAAGTCATCGGTGCGGACCGTTTTCTGTTTGGCTCAGACCTGGAAGACTTGCCCATCGCGTGGGGCTTGGGGCCTATACTCTTCGCTCACATCAGTCCTGAAGAGAAGCGTCTGATCCTTGGAGAGAACCTCAGGAGATTGCTTGATCGTTACAGCCGATCATGAAAGCGCAGGTCCTTCTTCAAAAAACTTAAACTGTATTTTCTCCTAATTGTTGCGGAGAGTCTGATCAGGGCCGAAGGCCCGGGAGTTTGCCTAGCCCAGTCCATCGGGCTGGGAGTGCTGCAATGGCTCGACGAGGGCCAAAGGCCCGATCGTTTGTACTTGCAGACAGGCAAACGGCCGGGGCTTTGCCCCTCCTGCCCCGTTCGTCTCGTATACCCAGCCCGATGGACTGGGCTAGGCAAACTCCCGGGCCTTCGGCCCTGAAAACACAAGTTGAATTCCAGAACAGGCGGTTAGGCGCATTCCGGCATCTCACTGCGCGACTCTGAGCTCTACCCACATTTTCAATTCTTGAACGCCAACGCATAATGAGACAGTGAAGTGTTTCATACTGGCCGCCATTTCGGCACGGAGGCCGGCGGAGGGCCAAGTGCCTTACCAAGCAGGAGGCATTCGCTTCCGCGTCCATGCCGGTCGCCAGGGAATCGAAAGACTCGTCGCCAGACTGTTCAAACTCGATCGGGAGGCCAAATGGCCAGAATCATTGTTCGGCAGGTAGTTGGTTTTCCACTCATCCTTCTCACAGCTCTCTCCCTGCCCCTCACTGCTGACGGGGCGGACCTGGTCTTCGCTTCGTGGCGTGTGAGCTACAACGAAGACGGCATCGACGCTATCCGGTTCAATGACACCACGCTGCTCACCCGCGGTTCGTTTACCGTCTTCAAGCCGGGATACAAAGGGCACTTCTTCACCATGGCGAAGAGTCGCGTCGCGTGTGAGGAAAGGGATGACTCCACGATACTGACATGGGTAAAGGAGAAATCGAAGACGGCCACCGTGACTGCGAGGCTCAAACTCGATGCCAACTCGCTGGAGTGGGAGGCAAAGATGCGCATCACCATCGACGGCCCCATCGAGATGGGGATCCTTGTGCCGCCGGAATCCGTAGCTTCCCCTTCAGGGGCTATCCACTGCACCATCAATCGGAAGGAGAACGAAATATACGGAGAGCAGTTTCCCACTCGCACTCTCACCGATGCAGTGGTTTTCCAGACTCCGGAGCTCGAATGCCGTTTCGAGACGGAAACGAGCAAGGGCGTCTGGCTCTTTCAGGACCGCCGCTCGACCCAGAAACACCTTCGACTGATCGCCTGCCTGCGCGGCGATGGGAAGCAGACGCTGGATGCTGCGCTCCGTCTTCGCCTGCAGGTGACCCAGTTCTCTGATGAAAACCTGGCGCAGCGCCGTAGACGTTTCTCGCAAAGCATGCGCACATTGGTCCCCCTGCCTGTGAAGAACGGTGACTTTGAGGCCGCTCCGCCTCTTTCCGGCTGGCGGCATCCGCCGAACGCAACCCTGGCCGAATGGGGCACCGATAAAGGGCGAAGATGTGCCAGGCTGAAGGTGAAGAGCCCGGACGAAGAAGGCGTCTACTTGACGCAGCAGATTCCCGTCACGCCGGGCCGTCATTACCGCGCCGTGGCGAGAGTTCGGGCCGAAGACGTGCAAGAGGCGAGGCTGATCGGCATGAAGAGCGTCGGGGCTGTGCTCATCGTCGAATGGGCGGACGAAGATGGAAAGTGGCTCGCCCCTGGTCGATATGCGAAGGGGAGGTTCGGCAATTCTGGCTGGCACCTCCAGAGGATTGAAACGGTCATTGCCCCACCGGGCGCCCGGCATGCTGTCATCTTTCTCGGGCTGCGCGGCCTGGGGACGGCGTGGTTCGATGACGTCCAGTTCTACGAGGTCCGTCGGTCAGCCGTTTTGGTCAGTCCCTTTGATGGTGCGCGGGTGGCCGACAACCGTCCCCGCTTTGCATGGAAACGCGATACATCCGCTCAACATTACCGCTTCCAGCTTTCCGCAGACAGGAAGTTTCCCGCGAGAGGGCTTCAAAACGATGCGACCACGGATGAGCCCTCCTTCAGGTTAAAAAGAAAACTGGCACCCGGCCGGTGGTTCTGGCGAGTCGGGATCGATGACGAGTCCTTCTCTGATGCGTGGGCCTTCAACCAGACCGCTCCTATTGAAGCGGACACGACCGGACCAGAGCTTTCCTTCTCTCCCCATTCCTTTACCCAGCCGGGCGAATCTTTGATCGTCGAAGCCAGCGA
>Ga0187827_10005877_pt1 | contig 14332 bp, 15 predicted proteins | sample ETNtaG_39_FD_167969 | JGI IMG/M metagenome (GOLD analysis project Ga0187827, IMG submission 167969) | Marine microbial and viral communities from oxygen minimum zone, Eastern Pacific Ocean - ETNP2014_SV_150_PacBio MetaG (Illumina Assembly) | ecosystem: Environmental > Aquatic > Marine > Hypoxic...
CCTCTCAATTTATGAAGTAATACCTTGAAGCTGAGCCATGTAACCAAATTTACCGTTCTTGTTAAGCAACTCTGTAAAAGTGCCTTGCTCTATTAGAGAACCTTCCTGTAAAACATAAATCCAATCGACTTTGGCAATTGTTGAGAGGCGATGAGCTATAACAACGACTGTTGTTTTGTTGGAGATATTTTCAATCGCACTCTTGATAAGCAACTCAGAGCGGCTGTCAAGTGCACTTGTAGCTTCATCAAGAATTAACAACTCTGGTTTCCTCAATAATGCTCTTGCAAGAGCAATACGTTGACGCTCTCCGCCGGAAAGCTTTACACCCCTCTCTCCAACAACAGTATCATACCCATCAGATAAATTTATAATAAACTCATCTGCATTTACCAATTTACAAGCTTCCTCAATCTCATTATCGATAGCATTTTCATTACTCCACAAGAGATTGTTTTTTACTGTATCATTGAATAAAACAGTATCCTGCGGAACGTATCCAATATGCTGTCTAAAAGAATAAGTATCGAACTCCTGTAACGGCTTCTTATCTGCTAAAATTACCCCTTTATCAGGCTCATAAAATCCAATGAGCAAATCAATTAAAGTTGACTTTCCAGAACCCGATTCACCAACGATTGCTGTCACCTTATCTTTTTTAATTGTTATATTAATATCATTCAATACAGGATTATGACCGGGATAAGAAAAACTTACACCTTTGTATTCAATGCCATCATCTATCCTGTTAAAAATAAAATTACCTGTTTTTTGAATATTTTCACATGCCAGTCTGTTCATATAAGCTACCTGTTCATAACTTGGATAGAAATTCACAATGACATGTCTAATTGATGTAAACCCACCTATCATTGGAACAATTCTTAAAAAAGCATAGCCTATAATGCCTATCTCTGAAATCGTGAGTTTAAAATACTCAGATGACATATACATTGTAATTATAATAACCATCCATCCAAAAGGCTCAAAGATCTTCGGTAGTGCATTTTGTAAGACATGAGACTTTGCTTCATAATTACAACGCTCACCAAATACTTCATTAAATTTTCTCATATATTTTGTATGATTTCCATACCCCAAAATCACTTTTGCTGCTCCCAGGCTTTCATGTATTAGCCCCATAACTTTATTAGATGATACGGTGCTTCCTTTACCAAGTCTGTAACTTGCTCTATTAAAAAGCATAAAAGGGAAAACAAAAAAACATCCTAATACAACTGCAATGGAAGTGATTTTCCATGAAATATAAACAGGTACGACTATAAAAAACATTGCCCGTATAAACTCTGAAAGCATTGTGCCAACTGCAACAAAGGCATTCCTGACACCATCTATCTCACGGGTTAATGTATTTAGAATTGAACCATAACGCTGGGTATTAAAAAAATGCCAGCGGGCATTAAAAAAAGCATTAAAGGTCTCTACTGCCAGGGACTTTACCATAGCGTACTGGGTTTTTAAAATTAACCAGTTTGTAACTATTATGGAAGCACTAAGTAGAGTATTAAATAGAAGAAAAAGAATTAGAATATTAATTTTTGTTACGCTAATATTAAGCATATTTAAACAATCAAATAATCTTTGTGTTATTGTGCTAACGTTTTTAAGTTCTGGACTGATAAAAACATCTATAACAGGGGCTATCAATAGAGTACTTGCAACCTGGATAAAACAGACAAGTGTTAGCATTAAGACATTTAAAACAAAAAGAAGAGGATACTTTTTATAAAATGTCCAGGCGAGCTGTAAGATTTTCATATTATACCTTAATCGTTTTCATGACTATTACATCACCTTTAGCCGTTAACTTCTTCTTATCCAAAGAGCAATTGCCGAATCCAAGACTTAACATAATTCAGCGCTGTTCGAACGAATTTAATGGAACAACATCTATAAATGCACAAGCTTATCTACCCATATTCTTAACCAGTTTTCACTCCCGAGAGCAAAACGGCTTATAAAATCCTTTCGAACTGATTGGATTTCATTTGAAAACCACCATGCAATTGTATCATCATAAATTTCAATTACCTTTAAAGCAGCTTCCCTGGGTTCCCACGAAAGAATCCCTACACGTTCCAATTCCTGATAAAATGGTGCAGCATCAGCACAAATTTTCCACTGTTTAGGATCAATAAAAAGCAAAGTAGGAACATTAAATACCATAGATTCCAAAAAAGTTGTTTGATTGTCACTACAAACAACAAGCCTGCACATCTCAAGCCTTTCGTAGAAAGATTTAGAATGATCATCAATCTTTATATTTGGGAATTTTTCCTTAAAACGCTGACTTTGCTGCCAGCCATAAGCATTCCAACTGTATGGTCTAATAATCATCATCTGATGTATTCTCAGAGGAAGACTTTGTATAAAAACATACTGATTTTCTAAATAGTCCATAACCTGGGGGCCAATAGGAACACTCCGAAAGAATTCTAGGTAGCGTGAGTATATGGTAGAAATGTGAAGAATCGACCCTTTATCTGGGATCTTTCTATGTATGCTTCTTTTTCTAAGATGTGATAATTTTGGATTTGGCATTGGTATTACTTTCATACAATCTTCTCTTTTCCAACCCCATGAGAAAAAAAAATCAGCTATAGATACTTCATGATCCTCAATTGGCATATCCCGTGCAATACCGTATACACCCCCGTGCTGCACTCCCAGTAATATTGTGCCAGATTCACTCTTCTCCGCTGCTAACACCTTGAAAGGCTCGTTCAGAAACCAGCCAACAGAATCAATAATGGTTTTTGTTGAACCAACGAAGACCTTTAAGATATAATTTCGTATAGTTGAATATCCTTCTATATACGATACGGGAAAGTTACAAGGCAACGCCTGTATAATAATCTTTTGAAAAGGATCATTAGTATCGCAGTCGGTTATGTTTAGCAATTTTTTTCGGACTTCATTGTTAGTAGGATATTGAGAAATATTCATTTCAATAGGCAGGAGAGGCCAAATCTTAAACCCAGACTTCAGACAAATTTTCAATACATCTAACTCTCTTATGTTCATTTGACCTATTAATTTTGATGATAGCCTTCCTCCTAATGCATTGAAAAAAGGGGCAAGTTTTTTCAGAATATTTTTAGCTCTCATTTTGATTTGCTGAGACATCCCATGACCCAGCAAACTTACTTTTTTTGTTGCAACCTTATAGTCCCGTTCAGGCTTTGTATACCCCATCAATTTGATAAGCTGTGAATATAGCTGCAGATTATACGGATCATCAGTAGATAATGATTTGAAATTTGTTAAATCTATTGGGGTTAAATAGGATCTTTCTGAAAGGCATAAAGTATCCAGGTTTGGATATCTCTCAAAAGTGTATTTAAGGCAGATATACCGGTCATAAAACGCATGAATAAAATGCAAAAGCCAGGGGCCTATAATTATTTCCCAATATCGTCTGCTATGCTCCACATTATGGATTGTATTAAGACACTCAGTAAGGTTCGTGAGTAAAAATCCATATATCCTGTTACAGTAATCCCTTGCTCTTTCGTAAGCAAGTTTATCATCCCAAGGGTAGTCCAATACTTTATAGTGGATATTTTCCCACTCTCTACGTCGGTCATAGCGTAGGCACCATTTGCCTAAGAACAAAACATCCTGATCATTCTTCCAGAATTCACTTAATGCTGTAGTAGCCAAAAACATAACAATTTTATAGCGTGAAAACCTCCAACTTTACCTTATGAGATTTATGAATTTCTCAATACATAAACTTATTAGCCTGAAAAGCGCGTCCTTACAAACTGGATAATATCCTTCTCACTTTCTGATGGTTGCTTATTGCCATTCCCGAGCAATACCTCAATCTTTCTAACTTTTCCAACCATCTTCTTAAATTCGACAGGTGTTGCAGATAGCACATGGTCCGTACCTTCTGAATATTCCTTATCAAATGTAAAGTGTTTCTCTATTACAGAAGCTCCTAAAACAGCGGCTGATATACAGGCGTCAATACCTATTGTGTGATCTGAATAACCAACTGGAAGATCAAATTTTTTTTGTAAGGTTAATATAGCCCTTAGATTCGCTTCCTCATCTTTGCATGGATACTGCGTTACACAATGCATCAGGTATTTATTCGGAATATCTTTCAGATGCTCCAATGCTGTATTTATTTCATTTAATGTCGCCATGCCGGTAGACAAATATACCGTATCAATTTTCAAGTAGTTTATATAATCAAGTACAGGAAAATTAAGCATCATTCCTGATGCAATCTTTATTTTTCTTAAACCTAAATCCTCGCATAAAAACCTTGCTCTTTCTAAGCTGAATGGAGAGCTAAGAAATTCGACACCATTTCTCATTGAAAACTCTCTTAACTCAAAATGGGCCTCGTTAGACAGTTCAACCCTGGTAAACCAATCCCTTTCAGGATCATCCTCATTGAATCTCTTCCTCGATATGACTGAAACTTAACAATATTTGCCCCGGACTTTGCTGCGTCAGTGATCATTTTCTTTGCCAAATCAATATCCCCAATATGATTTTCTCCTATCTCAGCAATTATGCTTGTTGGCAAATTTATCATTTAACCTCTCATCTCTTCCATATCTCTTTAGCTTATTAATCCCCCATTCTTCTATAAGCTCATCCCATCCTTGATCAACCTTCTTCGGGTCAGAAGTCATACTACCTCTATAAATAGAGTAATAATAGAGAGTCTTATTGATATGGAAAGGTAGTTTGCTACTCTTCCCCAAATATCTAATATAAAGATCATACTCCTCCCAGTAATATTTTCTGTAACCCCCTATATCTAAAAGCAAACTTCTTCTCATCGCAATTCCAGAAGCAACAAGTCTGAATATATTAAATTCCTGCAAATCCACATTAATTTCCTCACCTTTATCCCAATAAATATCCTTACGGTTTGAATATATAAAATCGATTTCTTTGGAATCAACGTACACAAAAATAGTACCAAGCATTTCAGGTGAGAAGGCATCATCTGCATCCAAGCGTATAATCCAATCTCCCTTTGCCAACTGGATTCCTTTGTTACAGCTTTCAGCAAGACCCAAATTGACATCATTTCTATAAATTCGGAAAGGCAGTCTTTGCTCGAATCTTTTTGCAATGTTATAGCTAGAATCCGTTGACCCATCATCTATTAAAAGCACTTCGAAGTCTCCCGGTACAACTTTCTGATCAACCAGACTTTCTAATGCTCTTTTTAAAAAACGTTCTCCATTATAGCAGCAGATTAGAACCGTTATTTCTACTCCCATTTTTCCCTTAATATTACAAACGCTTCAGATGCTATAAAACCTATCTCAACACCTCGTTTCTTAGCCAATACCTCAATTCCCTCCAATGAGCGTGGGTTTGGAAACTTCCTTGATTCTCTTTCATAACATTTTAATGCCTGTATTTTCTTATCAACAAATTGTTCTATATTTATATAAAAGTCAGGTAGAAAAGCATACTCAGGAATAGGAGGAGATTGCTCTATACTTGAAGGTGACTCATAAACAAGGAACTTCTTAACACCTCTAGCTGCAGAAGGACGTATTGCTACCATTGCGGAAAAACAGCTTTATGGTCTTGATGATTGTCACCACCATGATTTACATAAACAAATTCCGGATTGATCTCACTTATATAGCTTTCCAGTGGGATGAGTATATCCTGAATACATAGATCTAACCTCTCATCATTCAGGTTAAGAAACTTGGCATCCATATACCCTAAAACTTTTTTTGCCTCTAAGGCATTCTCCATTTCTTTATCACTGGCAATCTTATTATACTTATGATTATAAATTCTATGCGCAACAAAACATACATATACCTCATCACCATTTTCTACATGTTTAGCAATAGTACCGCCTACACCAAGAACCTCATCATCCATATGTGGAGAAACAACTAAAACCTTCATTCAATAACCCCTTCAATATATAGTTTATTCTCCTTTCTAGTCACTTTTGATATTGCTAATTTCTTATCTCCTAAATAAGTAAACGCACATGGGTATGGAGGAGCTATTGCTCTAATGAAGTTGTATATTTCATTAATTCGTTTATTCCAGTCAATTAATCCGTCCTCAGGTTTGCGTGGTTTTGTATAGGTAGCCATTCTCTCGTCCTGCTTTATCCTTAGTACTGTACCATCTTCGATTGAGTCAATATTTTCCTTAATAATATCCGGGGCCAATATGCAAATTTTATCCAAGAGTTCCCTTGGTGTATCTACATCAGTGATTTCGAATTCTTTTTGGGCTATAATATCACCCGTGTCTACCCCTGTGTCATAAAAAAACAAAGTTATCCCACTTTTCTTTAACCCATCAATTATTGCCCAATTCAATGGCGCACCGCCTCTCCTCTCTGGCAAAAGAGAATAATGAATACCAACACAACCCAAAGGAGCATAATCTAGAATTTCCTTTGGGATTATCTGTGACCAACTTATTACAATGATCAAATCCGGCTTAAGATTTTTGATCAGCAACATCGTTTTGGGATCCTTTGTGTTAACGACCTTATATAAAGGTATTTTCCCAACATTCTCATCAAAGGACACAAAATCAGCAATCTTATGTTTTAAACTGTCATCCGCTGTAAAGACTGCAACTACATTTTTTCCCAACTCCATCAATTCTTTAAGGCATGCTAATCCAACCTTCTCAGCGCCGATATAAACAATTCTTTTGTTCATTGGGTTAAAGTGTTATAGTTTGTGTGTCATGACCCCAAATCACCCTTTTATCTAAAACCGAATTCAGTTATATTATTTCCTTGAAGTATTTTCTCTGCAATCCAAAAGTCATACTCATCATCTATATCTATATTCTCCCATCTACTGATGACCTTTTTTCCGATTTTCTCACCATAACGATCACCTCTTTCGATCAGGTCTGCCTTTATGACATATATATTCCCATCATCATAAAAGAACCCTTCGATATCCTGTCGTCTCATATTGTCTTTGCCATATTCAATGTAATCGCAGATAAAACCCGTAGCCAGTGAATCATAATCATTATCATTAAACTCCTTTACGCACTCGTCTATTAGTCCTGGCCTTCTTATAGGAGACGTAGCCTGAAGAAGAACTACAATGTCACAGGGAATATTCTCTACTAAGTGTTGCAGAACACTAAGGGTTGATGCTTCATCCGTTGCAAGTTCAGCAGGACGAGGAAATACCTCAACACCATAATCTCTCACTATCTGAGTAATCTTTTCATCAGGTAGACGCGGTTTTTGTTCCATCAATTCAACTAAGAAATCTGTAAAACGACCTGAATAATTCCTGGGACCATAGTGAATGAATTTGGGATCAATGCGATACTCAATATTATCACTTGCAGGAAAAATCACTTTTGAAAGTTTCTTACGTAAGACTGCATTTGGTCTTCCATATGCGGCAAGGCCCATAACTTTATATTCACCATCGTATGCCTTAAATCCAAGATACTCTGTAAATGCAGCATAAAACCAACCTAGTGAATGAGGCATTTTAATCTCAATGATAGGCAATATCTCATCATTCTTGTAAATCCATACAACTGTACAGTTTTGATCCCCTGAACCATCAATTGTAATGCAAACAGCACTATCAAATGGCGACTGCATACATGCCTGAAAAGCATGAACATAATGATGTGAAATAGGATATAAAGGAGGAAATGAAATATCTCCAAAATAGCGTCTCCAATGAAATTCATGATGTCTCCTGAAATTTGTTTCATTGTAACAGTTCAATTCAGAACCTTGCCATGCCAGCGTCTTTTCATCAACGTCCCACTTCTTACCGAGGTCTTCAAAAAAACGTTGCATGGTACCATCCGTATATGCTGTCAAATTCCAATTAATTCCAACAGATGTAATCTCTTCCATGGACACATTTGCAACTTTAAGACAGTATTTTAATGCGTTAATCGGATAGATGTTAGGTGCATGTTTGTAACGAACAAATCTTTCCTCTTCAGCAAACGCGAGGACCTTTCCTTTTTGGATAATGGCAACGGAAGGATCAACATGTCCCTCATTAATACCTAAAAAATATCCCTTATTATGATTATTACCCATATGTTATTATTCCCATTTTTCCCGTAATATCATAAACGACTCGGCTGCATTAAAACCAGACTCTATCCCTCTTCTACTCGCCAAAATCCTTATTGCCTCTTCTGAACGAGGATGCGGGAGGCCTCTCTCTTCATTCTTATAGCATTTATAAGCCATCAATTTCTTATCGATAAAAAGGGAAATATCAACATAATAATTTGGCAAGAAAGCATTCTCAGCTAATGGAGGGGATTGGTCTGTAGAGGAAGGGGTTTCATAAAGTAACCATTTCTTGGGTGTAACTTTAGCAGAAGGCCTTATTGCAACACGAACAGCTTGAAATACGGCCCTGTGATCCTGGTGGTTATCTCCATAAAAAGGAGAATAAACAATATCAGGTTTTATTTTAAAAATAGAATCTTCTAAAGGAATAATGATATCCTGAATACAAGAATCAAGTCTTTCATCATTAAGACTGAAAAATTCAGCTTCCTTATAACCTAAAGTATTTTTCGCATCTAATGCATGTTCAACCTCTTTTTGGTTTCTTATTTTGTCGTACTTTCTCTCGTAAATACGATGTGCAATAAAACACACATAGACTTCATGGCCTACATGAACATGTCTGGCAATAGTACCGCCTACACCAAGGACCTCATCATCCATGTGTGGAGAAACAACTAATACCTTCATTCAATAACCCCTTCAATATAAAGTTTGCCTGCTTTTCTAGTCACTTTAGATATTGCTACTCTTTTATCTCCTAAAAGAGTAAATGCACACGGGTAAGGAGGAGCTATTGCTCTAATGAAGTTGTAAATATCATCAATTTGCTTATTCCAGTCAATTAATCCATCCTCAGGTTTACGTGGTTTTGTATAGGTAGCCATTCTCTCGTCCTGTTTTATCCTTAGTACTGTACCATCTTCGATTGAGTCAATATTTTCCTCTATAATCTCCGGAGCCAATATGCAAATTTTATCCAAGAGTTCCCTTGGTGTATCTACATCAGTGATTTCGAATTCTTTTTGGGCTATAATATCACCCGTGTCTACCCCTTCATCATAAAAGAATAAAGTTATCCCACTTTTCTTTAACCCACCAATTATTGCCCAATTAAGCGGTGCACCACCTCTTCTCTCTGGTAGAAGAGAATAATGAATACCGATACAACCTAAAGGAGCACATTCCAAAACCTCTTTTGAGATTATCTGTGACCAACTTATTACAACTACCAAATCCGGTTTAAAATCCTTGATCAGTGATATTGTTTCCGGCTCTTTAATATTTACCACCTTATACAAAGGTATATTCTCAACATTATCATCAAAAGACACATAATCAGCAATCTTATGTTTTAAACAGTCATCGGCTGTAAAAACAGCAACAACATTCTTTTTTAAATCTACAAATCTTTGGAGACAAGCCAGGCCAACTCTCTCTGCTCCAATAAAAACAATTCTCCTGTCCATTTCCTTAGGTTCAATTAAATTATGCGATAGTTTGATACTTCTATGGTGGGTCTTTAACCCAAAAGCATTTCAATTATATCCATTAATGTAGTATTAATCGTTTTCTCCCATGGCAATATAGTGCTATATATCCTACCTATCTATTGAACCTGATAGTCTAAGAGCTTCTCCATTTCTTTAAGAAACTGCTTATATTCAATAAATTGTCCGGTTTCATTTAAAATTTCAATTCTTTCTCCCGATTTCACTACTTGATAAATTGGCTTGTTGTATAAAAGATTATGGGTGTAAGAAGCCGCCTCATTATGGACCCTAAATTTATTTAATAAGATAAGACCAGGGTTATCGTCAAGAAATTTGTAAACATCTTCTAACGGTATTGGCCCGTCCTTATATAGTTCTTCGTAGATCCTTTTGATTAACTCATAATCCTCAGGATAGTCTAAATCCAATCTAATATCGGTCCTGCAAATGTCATTTCTGACCATAACTCCGACCATTTTAAACTTATTCGCATTTTCAATAATATATTTTGCAATAGCTGAACCTTTATATTCCTGATGACTCATTTGTATTGCCTTTGCCGATAATAGCTCACACATAGTTCCAGAAAGAAGATTAAAGTTGCCGGGATAAATATAATCGGGTTGAGAATTGTGAAACTCTTCGATATATTTGTTGAGTGTTGGAATATCAAAGAGAGGCATATCACATGTTACTCTTAATAAAGCAGCCGCCCCTGTTATATCAATTATTTTTTCATGCCTTTCAAGAACGTCTTCCTTTTCGCCTTCATAATAAGGAACTCCAAGACGTTTAGCCTCTTCTATTAAAGGCGCATTTGCTTCTCGCTCAAAAGACGTAGCAAGAAATATCCCATCGAGGGATTTAACGTTTCTTAATCTTTCTACATGATGAGCAAAAACACTCTTTCCAGCAAGATCTTTCATTATTTTTCCCGGAAGCCGCTTTGAATCCATTCTTGCCGTAATAACACCTATAATACTTTCTCTCAAATTCCCATTATTCCTTTTTCCATTTAGTTTCTGCCCGGTTGTACATCTTTAATCGAAAATATGAATAAATTCTTTTATCAATAGCGAATGCAAAAAAGAAATGCTTACTTCTAAATCCACTTATTTTCCTAAAAATAAGATTGATAAACCTGAACAATCGATTGTCTATCTGATGTTGCAGGAGCCACACACCAGATGCCAGAGATTGGTAGTAACTTATATTCATTGCTAATTCGTAGTCCTGTATCCATGGACGATATATATCTTCATAAGTATAAAGTCCAACAGTTTTCTCATCTGCCCACTCCTCTAAAGTTCTAGGCTCTTCAAGTTTGCCTTCAGAGATTAACTGTCGGGCTATTTTACTACGTGGATATGGACGATAGGTATGCACACCACAGAGAAACAATTTGTGCTTTCTCAAACGATTTATTAAATTTGAGGTTTTCAATATATCTTCTCTTGTTTCACCTGGTAACCCAACAATAAAAGAACAATCGGGTATAATACCATTTCTATCCAAATAATCGACAGCCCTTTCTGTTTCTTCAGGAACAATCTGCTTACACAAATAATTTAGAGTTTTTTTTGATCCTGATTCAGCGCCAATAACCAATTGCACCAACCCTGTTTTCTTAAGCATTTGTAAGAAGTCATCATTCAAGTATCCATCATGAAGATAATTTACTCTGCACTCTCCATCCCAAGTAAACTCCAGCCTTCTTTCAATTACTAACTTACAAAATTCCTTTACTCTTTTCTTAGAAACAAAAAAATTATCATCAAGGATTTTAAAATGGCTTATATTATATTTACTAATCAACACTTCAAGCTCTTCTACTACCTTTCTTGCACTTTTAAATCGGTATTTCCGGTTATCAGTTACAACATTTATACAAAAAGTGCATAAACTAGGGCACCCACGACTAGACTGGTATGGAATCCATCTTATTGTTTTGTCCATAATCTCCTGAAATTTGTCACCTAGAGGCCTAGTAATAAAACCCTCAATGTCTTTTACCAGTGAATAGTTTGGCAATGGAAGCTCTTCAATGATTAAATGATTTTCATTCATAATTGTTTTATGCTTTAAAGACAGCCTCTTCGCCAAAGAGTCTGCAAGCTTTACAACAGAACGATCTCCTTCATCAACTATAACGTAATCAACATACTTACTTTCAGCACATTGCCGTGGAAATAGAGTTACATGCCATCCCCCCCAAGCAATAGGAACATTAGAAATCTCCTTTATAGCCTTACTTATACATATTGCATCTGCAACTTCAGTAGTTAAAACTGTCAACCCTACAAGTAAGAATTTAGAATTTGTGACTTTACTTTTTATCGTCTCTAAATAATTTTCTTCGTTAGAAGCTGCAAAGATCTCCACATCATATCCCGCTTTTTCTAATGTAGAACCAATTAGGATTAACGCCAATGGAGGATAATTGCTAACTGAAAGATAATTATTTGGTCTTATTAAGAGGATGTTGCCTTTCATTATTCTTAATTTTTCTATTTATTATCAGACTTGTAAAGTTAATAAATTTTTGCAATAAACCCAATACCTCTCCTACCACCACGGACTGGAACTATCCCCGAAACCATAAAAACTACACCTTCAAAGATTCGTCCAATGACCCCCAATCTTCTTCACTTTTACGTTCACGTTGCACATACCAGTCAATATACTTCTCAAGCCCTTCATTAAATGAAGTCTTAGGTTTCCACCCCAACTCATCCTCAGCTCTTTTGCTTGAGACTTCCTTGCCTGAGAAATCGCCAGTTCTGGCAGGAATATATTCTATCTTTACGTTTCCGATAATTTTTCTAACCATTTCCGCAATCTCTTTAATAGTGATTTTCTCAACACCATCGAGATTATATTTTTTATTGCTGGCAATAGATTTTAGCGCCAACACATTTCCTTCTGCCAGGTCCTCAATATAGATAAACTTTCTGAATTGTGAACCATCTCCTGAAATTGTAAGCGGTTCGCCTTTTAAGGCTTTTCCTACAAAAATTGGTATAACTGCTCCATCCCTAGCCCTTGGTCCATAAGGTATACCATACCTAAGAATAGTGACGTCTAAATCATATAACTTACTATATGATTGACAATAGTATTCGCCAGCTAACTTAGTTGCAGTATAGAAATGTGAAGGAGAATGAAGGGGTGTATTCTCATCTACATTTTGTTCACTAGCCTCGCTATATACCCACGTAGTACTACCATAAATAACCCTTTTAATAGAACCATTCAACCTTGCTGCTTCTAAAACATTTATTGTCCCACGCACATTAATTGCTTCGGAATAATGTGGTTCCCGGAAGACATCTTTCACATCAGCTATCGCACCAAGATGAAAAATCGCATTAACTCCTGCAAATGCATTCCTCACCTGATCAAAATTCAATATGCTGCCCTGATAAAACTCAATATCATCTCTATAATTGGGTGTCATCATATCAAAGACACGAACTCCAACTCCTTTATCTCTTAACTTATCAACAACATGCGATCCAATAAATCCCGAACCTCCGGTGACCAATACTTTCATTTATTTAAAACTCCTATAGATTAGTTAAATCGTTATTTGTCAATTGTCACTTGCAAGCGAAGTAAGCCATCATTGTGTACCCGCCACACTGCACACCGGACAAGTTTATTATTAAGCTTTTTATAAAGAAAATTGATAATACCCTATCCTTCATCACCTTTGTAGTAAAGAGGTACGCACCAGTGATTCTGTGCTATCCAATCTGTATTCGGCAACTCACAACTTCTATTCATAATTTTGTGGCAAGGTTGGTCATATACTTTTCCTGTCGATTTCTCTACATGGTCAAAGACTATATATTTATAGTAACCGGAAACCATGCCTTCAGGGAAAACGACCCTGTTTGGATATTGTGGGTCAAGATTATTTTTTGCATATTCGTTTTTCCAGTTTATAATATCATCCTGTCTATCAACCTGAACACATCCAATCGCGGCCGTAAACTCACTCATCCTGTAATTCAATCCTTCAACTTTATAATCAAACTTACCATAATTTCTATATTCCTTAGCAAACTCTATCAAATCCTTATTGTTAGTAACTAACATGCCGCCTTCTCCGGTAGATATCGTTTTAGTCGCATAGAATGAATACAAACCAACATCTCCCCATACACCAGCTTTTTGGCCATTCCAGGACGCGCCATGTGAGTGGGCGCAGTCCTCCAATAAGATTATGCCTTTCTTCTTGCAAAGGTTGGCTATTTCTTCGATTTGAAAAGCTATATGACCACCAATATGCACAACCCAGACTGCAGCAGGATTGTATTTCTCAATCTTTGCTTTTAAATCTTCATATGATATACATAAATCTTCTTTATTGCAGTCAACAAATTCAACACGCCCACCAGCCTTTATAACACTGAGAGGTGTTGCCATAAAGGTATTTGAAGGACACAATACCGTTTTCTCTTTTACATTGAAAAACTCTAATACTGCTAGAGCAGCCCCTGACCAGGTGGAAAATGACACTGAATTCAACTGATTATATTCAGACCACTTTTCTTCAAATATCTCGGTAAATTTCCCCTCTGACCATTGCTGGTTTCTAATTATGTCGTCCCAATACTCATGAAGCTTCTTTGTATCTTCCTTCTCAAAGCCAATTGTGAATTTCATTATTTTCCTTTTCTCCTTGACTTTGATTCCTCAATATACTCCATGAAAAAGGCGATGAAAAGAGACAGCAATAGGCCAGCAACCCCGGCTACTGCTATAACAT
>Ga0187827_10005882_pt1 | contig 14322 bp, 16 predicted proteins | sample ETNtaG_39_FD_167969 | JGI IMG/M metagenome (GOLD analysis project Ga0187827, IMG submission 167969) | Marine microbial and viral communities from oxygen minimum zone, Eastern Pacific Ocean - ETNP2014_SV_150_PacBio MetaG (Illumina Assembly) | ecosystem: Environmental > Aquatic > Marine > Hypoxic...
ATTGAAGATGTGCAATGGAAAAACTGTTGAGGTCATTAATACAGATGCTGAAGGACGATTAATACTTGCTGATGCACTTGCATTTGCATCGAGATATAAACCTCAAGCAGTTATAGATCTTGCTACTCTCACTGGTGCCTGTGTTATTGCTCTCGGAAGTTTTGCAACCGGTCTTTTGGGTAACGATGATAATTTGAAAAAACGGATAACTTCAGGTGGCGAAATAACTGGTGAACGTGTTTGGGAGTTGCCTTTATGGGATGATTACAAAGAACTGTTGAAAAGTGATGTTGCTGATATGAAGAATGTAGGAGGAAGACCAGGTGGAGTTATAACAGCTGCTTCATTTCTCAGTAATTTTGTTGATTATCCATGGGTGCATCTAGATATAGCAGGTACTGCTTGGACACAAAGTAATGTTGGGGTTAAGCCGTATAATCCGAAAGGAGCAACAGGTGTTGGTGTTAGATTGATTACTGAGGTACTTAGATTCTGGGAATCTTAGGGACTTCATTATTTCTCTATGATTACGAGTCTTTTATCTGTATTGAATTTCTTCGTAAGATTTATTGATTTGATAAAATCCGTTTTTGGAATTACTAATGGTCCAATGTCTGGGTCATTTATCTTTACTTTTTCGGAATTAAAACCTGTTACAACCACCCAATGCAATATACCATCTGGATAATTTTTATCTGAAATATATTCGGTTTGTTCTACCATTACTATAGGCGGTATCTTTTTCTTAACATAATATTCTATAGTTTCAAAATCAATTTTCTTGTAATGATGTTTTACTCCTTTTTTTATGGCCTTTGATTTAATTCTCTCATAATTGAATCTGAAGAAAGGGACTAATATGTTTGTGAATATCCAGGCAAAACGCCCATGATTGAAAAATAATTCGAATTTCCTTTCTTCCTTGATAACTGATGCTTTAAATTGTCTTCCTGCCGCGAATCCTGCAAGCCCAAAAACATCTGTCATTCCGAAAGGAAAAAGCTGTGCAAATATCCAAACTCTAAACTCCGATACACGATCGAGTTTTAAATTGGGTCTATGATATTTCATCACCATTAAAAGACAAGCTGGTCCACAACTCCCTATCATAGCCTGCTTGAAGTAAGGCACATCAAGATCAATTGAGAGACTATCCACAGGATTTTGAGAATGCCCATTAGTATAGGTGTTGCGTTCAACATAATCTTTTTAAATATCACTAGTGATATATCACTAGTGATATAATTTGAGCACAGAATGGTTTGATCGAGTTAAATGTTCAATTCCAAGGGGTTTCTCCAGATTATATGTTATGCAGCTTTTGAAGGAACATCCATTGACGGGCCGTGAAATAATCAGGACAGCCAATGAACAGAGTAAAGGAAAGTGGATACCTTCTCCAGGGCTTGTGTATCCTCTACTAGGTAGATTAGTCGTGCAAGGGTTAATAGAGGAGGCCGAAAGTGGCGGATATTCTTTGAGTGTAAAAGGGATTAAAGAGCTAAACCGAATATCAAAGATAAAACAAGATATCTCTGAACAATACGATATCTTTACAAGTCTGGGAATTACTGGAAAATTCTTAGTAAGTGATGTAATCGATCGAATAATATCCTTAACTAAAATGGCTCGGGAGGATATTGATCGACTTGGAAAAAATCAGCTAACAAGGTATTATGAATTCTTGAAGGCTGAGGTTAGACGGTTGGAGAAAGAGAATACACATCTAAACAATTCTAACGATTCAGTTCATCAAGAACGGAACTGGTAGACTCAAGGGTAATTCCTTTTACCAAGATCTTCTTGGTGCTATTTTTATGGCCTGCGATGATTATTACCTCATGTTTGAATATCTTGGAAAGTTCTTTCATAACTTCTCGGTTTGCTTTTCCTCTAATAGGAGACGATTTACAGGATACTTTAATTTTCATTTCAGACAATCTAATTTCAAAGAGTTTCGCTAGTGGTTTTACGATGATATTTATGATGACGCCGTTACTTGTTTTCTCTAGCAATGTACCAAATTTCTATATCCTTACAATTGAGAGCTTAATATCTTAGATAGTCCATCAGCATTTTATTATGACTTGTTTAGATATTTTCAGGGAAGACTTAAAATAGACCTGCTAAGCAACAGTATTTAGATTTGTTTTCTATTGAAAAATCAGTGATATGGCTTATAAATTGGTGATTTTTCTAAAGTTTTTGACTTGGTGATTAAGATTTGAAATGTGACATTTGTGGAGCTTACAAAGCAATGAAATGTACTAAATGTGATATGTTGGTGTGTAGAAACCATTATGCTCAGCATTTTGATGAAAGTACCCGAAAACTGGTACTACTTTGTCATAATTGTAGTAGAGATCAGATGAACTTTACCTATACGCCCCGTAGACGTTGGAGACGCCGGAGATATTACTGACCGGTTTTTAGGAATTATCTACAAGGATGATGCTAAAGTAGTTGTTACTGAAACTGGATTGGAGAAAAGAAGATGAGTGAAGAGATCCCAGAATTGGGTGAATTTGTTATTGCCACAGTGAACCAGATAACTACATATGGAGTTTATGTTTCATTAGATGAATACAATGGAATGAAAGGCTTTCTTCATAGATCCGAAGTCGCAACTGGTAGAATTAGGCGAATAGGACGTTTCATTAGAGTTGGTCAAAAGGAGGTTTTGAAAGTTATACGAGTGAATCGGAATCGAAGAGAGGTAAATCTCTCACTCAAGCAGATAACAAAGCAAGAGAAGAAGGACAAGTTAATCGAAGTGAAGCATTATGACAAAGCACAAAATATTATTGAGATGACTAGAAATGGGCTCAAATTAAACCAGAGTGAAAGCGATAATTATCAATCAATTTTAGAAAACCATTTTGACACATTATACAAAGCACTGGAAGATTTATCTCGAGAAGGAAGTAAAGTTATATCGGATCTTGGTCTTCCTAAAACTTACATCGATTATATTGAAGAAATTGCAAAAGAGAAGATATCTCCCCCTAAAGTTGCAATAAAGACCATTATTGAAGTGTCTTCTCCCTTACCTAATGGAATAGATATTGTGAAGAAAGCTCTATCTTTAGCAGAAATGAAAGCTACTCCAAACACAGCAGTTACGATAAGTTATTTGAGCGCACCCAAATACCGACTGGTCGTGGAAGCTGCTGATTATAAGGAAGCTGAGAAGGTACTGAAAAGTGTAGTTGATGTCGTTCAAGACAAGATGAAAAAACATGGAACCTTTCAGTTTAAAAGGAACAAGCACTAATCGATTCTTTTGGTATCTTTCTTAGCTTTATTCTTTTTCTCAGTTTTTTGAATCTTGCTTAGAATTTCAGTATACTTCAGAAGTAGTTCAGCAATATGTGTCTGTTTATTGATGTCTTCCTCATTTTCAAGATGTCGTGCAACCTCTTCTATCTTTTTTGAAACAAGGTTTTCAACTCGAAGTGCTATGTCCATAGTTGAAATTGTGGTTATTTTATCTATCTCGTTGATATTATCGCAGGTAAAGCAGACTGTTCTTCCTTGATATAGCAATAATAGTCCTCCACATTGAGGACAAGACTCTCCAAGTAGCTTTCCTCCTTTTAATAGAATATCAGAACTTTTCTTCAACTTTTCTTTTTCTTTAGTTTCCAAGGATCAATGGATAAAGTTCTTCTGGGATTTAAGCTGTTTGTATTTTTATGTATATTCGACTTTAGTAACTTTTATACGTACAGTAAGTTGATGATAAAGACCTGATTATGATGTGATGATTATGAGTGATGATAAACAGAAAGAAAATGAAGAAAGGATTGTAAAATCGATTGCTGTTCTGCAATCAGTTTCTGATAGCAATGTTACGCCTAGAAATATACGGAGAATAGTGAAAGAGTCTATGGTGATGCTTCAAGATAACACTCTTTCACAAGGTGTACGAGCTGCAAATGCGATAAGTATGCTTGATGATATCTCTCAAGATCCAAATATGCCTAGTTACGCTCGTGTAACAATTTGGAATGCAGTTTCTACACTTGAAAGTGTAAGAGAAGTCGTTTGAAGACAGATTTCACGTATGATGTTAAGTTATTTCTAGAATTCACTGCAAATTCATGTGTTCTATTAATATTTCTCGTACATCTGGAATTTCATGAATATTAAATACAGGTTCTGCTGTAATGAACACTATTCTCTTGTTCTGTGGAAATACCATGAGAGTTACATCTTCCCGCTTAATAATTGTATAGAGAGTCTTTCCGAAGTACGAGTCCCATGTTTCTCGTGTACTGCTTTCACTCACTATGTGCGCCATCAATCTTAATTCTTCTTCCTTTGGCTCCAACGCCTTTATTCCCCGTCTCATTCCACCTGAAATTACTCTTCCATTTTTATCAAGAACCGCAACATATCTGATTTTTCTATTAAACTTGAATATCTTCTTACACATTTTTTCGAATGTTTGTGGGACCATGTGGCTCAAATAGTATCTTCCTGTTTCTACTGTACAGTCTTCCTTTAGTATTAATACTTTGAGTTCATATGAGAAAGATTTATGGGAATATTACGTGTTTATTGTATTTATTGGCAGGCAAGATTTTATTAGTTGGAAAATATTCAGGGTTGAGCGTAAAGTGTATGGTGAAAAAAGTATCTTCTCATTTAAAAGAAAAAGTGGATTTAATTAAACGGATAAATGATTTATCTAAACAGCTTGAAACAGAAAAAGAAAAATCTGAAGAATATGTTTCTAGATTGAAATATCTACAAGCAGACTTCGAAAACTTTGAAAAGAGAGTTAATCGAGAGCGTGAAGATATAGTGAAAATGAGTAGTGAGCGAATTGTTACGAAATTGCTTACTATACAAGATGATCTTGAGTTAGCTGTATTTGAAAGCCAAAAAATGAAAGTTTCAGAGCGTGTTTCCAAAGGATTAAGTATGATTCTTGGTAATTTACATGATGTATTCAGTCAAGAGGGTGTTGTTGAGATAGATGCATTAGGTAAGACTTTTGATCCATCAAAGCATGAGGCTGTATCATTTTTAGAGTCCAATAAATTGAAAGAGAATACAGTTGTAAGCGAGTTAAGGAAAGGATATATCTTAAATGGGAAAGTAATTCGTCCTAGTACTACTGAAGTGACAAGGAAACCTGTAAAAAGAGGTGGTGAACCCTCCTCAAAGGTGGAGATAAAACAATGACTAAAATTCTAGGTATAGATCTCGGAACCAGTAATTCAGCGGCTGCAATAATGATGGGTGGACGACCCACAATTATCCCGAGTGCTGAAGGAACAAGTCTTGGCGGTAAAGCATTTCCTTCTTATGTAGCATTCACAAAAGATGGACATCAATTAGTTGGAGAACCCGCAAGGAGACAGACAGTCTCTAATCCTGAAGGAACTGTTTATGCTATAAAAAGAAAGATGGGTACTGATCATAAAACAACTTTGCATGGTAAAGAATTCTCTCCTCAACAGATTTCTGCATTCATTCTTCGGAAAGTCAAAAAAGATGCTGAAGCCTTTGTTGGAGAGAAAATTGAGAAAGCTGTTATTACGGTGCCTGCATACTTCAATGACAATCAACGGCAAGCGACTAAAGATGCTGGTGCAATAGCTGGACTCGAAGTAATGCGAATAATAAATGAGCCGACAGCTGCTTCCCTTGCTTATGGGCTTGACAAATCTGATAAGGAACTTAAGATATTGGTATTTGATTTTGGAGGAGGTACCCTTGATGTAACTATAATGGATTTTGGTGGTGGCGTTTTTGAGGTTAAGTCAACAAGTGGGGATACTCAGCTTGGAGGAACTGATATGGATAAAGATCTTACCGACAATGTTGTTGAGGAATTTAAGAAAGATACTGGTATTGATCTAACTCAAGATAAAACTGCTATCCAGAGGGTTCGTGAAGCAGTTGAAAAATCAAAAATAGAATTGTCCACTACTCTTACAACTGATATTAATTTACCTTTTATCTCCGCCGATGCTTCAGGACCAAAGCACTTAACCAAGAATTTTACACGCGCAAAGCTTGAGGAGCTTGTAAGGCCAATTGTTGAGAAATGTAAAGGATCATTGCAACAAGCCATTAAGGATGCAAAACTCACTCCTAACGATATTGATCGTATAATTCTTGTGGGTGGACCTACAAGGATGCCAATAGTTCGAAAATTTGTTGAAGATTTTGTTGGTAAAGCACCAGAACGAGGTGTAGATCCAATGGAGTGTGTTGCTCTAGGAGCTGCTATTCAAGGCGGTGTTTTAGCTGGTGATGTTAAAGATATTCTGTTGTTGGATGTAACTCCTCTATCATTGGGAGTTGAAACTCTTGGTGGTGTGATGACAAAATTGATTGAAAGAAATACAACTATTCCAACTCGTAAAAGTCAAGTTTTCACTACCGCAGCTGATTACCAAACAACAGTGACTGTTCATGTTTTGCAGGGTGAACGGACAATGTCGGCTGATAATGTTTCGTTGGGTATGTTTAATCTTGAAGGGATTCCACCTGCAGCAAGAGGAGTTCCACAGATTGAAGTAACCTATGATATTGATGCCAATGGAATCCTTAACGTTTCTGCAAAGGATACTGCAACAAATAAAGAACAAAAAATCACAATTTCTGCATCAACAAAACTCTCTGATGATGAGAAAGAACGTCTGATAAAAGATGCTGAGAAGTATGCTGGAGAAGATAAAAAGAAGAAGGAAGAAGTTGAAATACAAAATAGTACAGAATCGATGATTTACACTGCGGAGAAAACAAAAACTGATCTGAAAGATAAAATCTCAAAGGAACAAGAGGAAAAACTGGACAAGGGTATTGCTGATGCGAAAGAGGTTCTTAAAAGTAAAGATATTGAAAAAATGAAGATCTCCAGTGAGGAGTTAGGTAAGATACTCCAAGAAATAAGTGCTCAAGCATATCAACAAGCTTCTGCAGCTCAACAGGCAGACTCTCAAAAGCAAGCTGAAGGTAAAGCTGGTGAGAAAGAAGATAAAAAGGAAAAAGTAGTTGATGCTGACTACAAAGTAGTGGATGAAGATGAGGATAAGAAGTCGAGTACTGATGAACCTCAATGAATAAACGGGACTACTATGAAGTTCTTGGTGTAACTAAAAAAGCTTCAAAAACTGAGATGAAAAGTGCATATCGAAAACTTGCTTTAAAGCATCATCCGGATCGTAACAAAGCATCTGACTCAGAAGAGAAGTTTAAAGAAATATCTGAAGCTTATGCGGTCTTATCGGATGATAAGAAGAGGTCTCAATACGATCAATTTGGGCATGCAGGAATAGATAGTAGATACACGAGTGAAGATTTATTCAGGGAAATAAACTTCGATGAAATATTCCGAAATTCTGGATTCGGTTTTGGTGGATTAGGCGGGCTTTTTGAACAATTCTTTGGAGGTGGAGGTAGATCAAGGGGTGGTCAAAATCGAGGAGCTGATATGCAACAAGAAATTACAATAACTCTTGAAGAAGTTGCTAAAGGTGTAAACAAAACGATCCGTGTTCATCGCAAGGAGAAATGTAGTATTTGTAATGGCTCTGGAGCTAAACCTGGTTCAAATGTAAAGAGTTGTCCTGATTGTCGGGGAGCTGGTGAAGTCCAATATGTTCAGTCTGCTGGTTTTGCCAGAATGGTGAGAGTAGAAACTTGTCGCAAATGTCGTGGAAGAGGTGAGGTTGTGGAAATTCCTTGTACACAATGCAGAGGTTTAGGTTTATCCAGTAAGATGAGTACCATTAAAGTAGACATTCCACCTGGAATAGATTCTGGTTCAAGCCTAAGATTAACTGGTGAAGGCGAAGCTGGTCCCCACGGAGGATCACCTGGTGATCTGTATGTTGTAATATTTGTGAAGCCTCATAGTACCTTTGAGCGTCACGGTGATGATATTGTTTTTGAGAAAAAAATTAGTTTCGCTGAGGCAACATTAGGTACGGATATAGAAATACCAGGCTTACAGGAGAAATTAAATTTGAAAATACCTTCTGGTATTCAAAGTGGGACAGTCATGAGGTTGAGGAATAAGGGCATTCCTCATTTGAGAAGATATGGGCAGGGTGATGAATTGGTTCATGTATTAGTGGAGACACCTGTTAAACTCAATAAGAAGCAAAGAGAAATATTTGAAGAGCTGGCAAAGATGTCATCGGTTAAGATTCATAAGAAAAAAGGATTATTCGGATAATGGAATTTTAAGGTTGATAGATTATTTTTCCAGTTTTATATGTGCACTTTAGTTCAGGTGCCTGTTTCTGAATAGTATCCCTTAATTTATCGGATTTTAATGTTTTCAAAAATAGTTCGATAACAGGTTTCTGTATTCTAGTCTTTTCTAGAACGAAATCAAACCATTCCTCTTGAATTGGTATGAAGTCAAGATTCATCTTAACTGTTCGAACCTCTACCCCTAACCCTACATCGGCTTCCCCACTTTGCACTGCTTCAGCAACTTCAGGATGTGAATTAACTTCATGGTCATAGCCATGTATCATGTTGATGATGGTTTTTATTTCAATACCATCCTCTTTTGCAATTTGTTGAATGCCTTCATCTAATAAGTGTCGTGTACCCGATCCCAGTCCACGATTTATGATCTTCACTTCTTTACGAAGCAAATCTCGAAACCCAAATATCTGCTTTGGGTTTCTTTTTTTTACTATGAAACCTTGTTTACGTTTGAACCCTCTGACCATGATGGCTTTTCCTGTAATCCAATATCTGTTCATGAAAGATATATTGTATTCACCTGTTTCTGAATCTGAAAGATGAACACCTGCTATATCTGCTTCACTTAACATTATTGCATTCAAACCTCCTGATGAACCCACATTTACAATTTCATATGAAAACTTCTTTTCTGAAAGCATTTGTTCAATTATGAGTTCAATCCCTATTGAGTTGGATCCTATGATTGTAATGTCTGGGATCCGCACTTTCTTCTTGAACAGATCGGCCTCTTGTTTGGATAAAATGGATTTATCTGCAGATTTCAATAATCTTTTTTGCAGGATTCGGTACTCCGATAATATATTATTAGCCACATTTGTTAATGTTGCTCCGCCACCACCCGAGGCGCCACCTCTTCTAGCCTCAACTAAAGGTGCCCCTAGAATCTTTTGGATCTTATCGATACTGTTCCAAGCGTGTGCATATGATAAACCCAGTGTTTTAGCAGCTCTCATAAAAGAGCCTTGTTGTCTTATATGTTCAAGTATTTCGATTTCCTTCTTTCCAATAAGATATTGACCATTAAGTTCTAGCCAAGCCTCGAACCCTGCTGTAAAATTAAGCTTCATTCTTGTTTTACTTTAGAACCGTTATATTTTTAAGTATATATCGTACCGATATATTAGTAAGAATATAACGATGAACATCAAATCTAATCACGTTGTGTTAATCTTCATCATTTTAGGTGGATTAATTGGTGGCTATTTCATTATATTATCTTTGGTTACTCAAGAAACGGATAGAACAAATCTGATAATATCTACTACAACCAGTATATATGATACAGAACTTCTTGATGCCATTGAAAAAGATTTTGAAGCTAAGTACGCAATAGATATACTATTCATTCCAGTTGGAACAGGACAGGCTATACTTCATGGTCAGAGAGGAGATTCTGACCTGATTCTAGTTCATGCTCCCATAAGGGAGTTCGATTTTTTGATTCAAGATTATGGAGTAGCTCGGAAGATAATAGCTTACAATTTCTTCATAATTATTGGGTCTAAGGATGATTCAGCTGGAGTAAAAGGGAGAGATATCGAGGATGCTTTGAAACATATTGTGGATTCTGGGAGGCGTGGTGAATCAGTTTGGATTTCAAGGGGTGATGATTCTGGAACGCACACAAGGGAGAAATCATTGTGGAAAGAGGCTGGCTTTGATGTAGCATCGCTTGTGAATGAATCTTGGTATCTAGAGGCAGGGGCTGGTATGTTGTCAACTCTTAGATTAGCTAATGAAAAGGGTGCTTATACTCTATCGGATACTGGTACTTTTCTGAAGTTTAGTAAAGGAACACAAATTGAACTAGAAATCTTAGTTGATCAAACGAAAGAATTAATCAATGTTTACAGTGCAATAGCTGTTAATCCTGATTTAATTGAATGGGTAAATTTTGAGGGAGCAATACAGTTCATAGAATACCTGATTTCAAAGGAAACACAAGATCTTATTGCAAACTTTGAGGTAGGTATTTTTCAGAATAACCTATTTTCACCTGCTGTAGAACTGCTGAAATCAAGTTCAGGTGAAATTGAGTCTCAATGGATTAGAGATATTGCTTTTCTTGATGGGTCTGAGTGTCCTCCTCAATATCGAGCAGAACAAAATCAGTTATATGATTGATTAAAAATGGACTTTATTACTGAAATAGTATCGAGCTTCTTTGAAGCATTCAATCTGATCTTCTCAGGTGACAGTTTTGTTATTGATATTGCATTAAGATCAATTTACATTTCAGGTTTTGCTACTATCTTGGCTCTAGGTTTTGGCATTCCTATAGCTATGTTCATAAGCTTTAAGGAGTTTTTTGGGAAAAATATCATCAAATGGATATTTAATATTAGTCTAGGCTTTCCAACAGTTACCCTTGGCTTAATGCTCTTCCTTCTATTCTCGAGAAGTGGACCACTAGGGATCTTTGGGATTCTATATACTCCTACAGGAATAATTATGGGTCAAGCAATCTTAGTGATTCCAATTATGGTCAGTTTCAGTGTTTCTGCTTTAGAGTCAGTGGATCCTGAAATTAGAAATCTAGCCAAAACCCTTGGTGCATCAGATTTTCAAGCTTCAATTGCAGCATTGATTGAAGGAGCTAAGGGTATTTCTCTTGCGATTGTCGGAAGTTTCAATCGAGCTGTTTCTGAACTGGGAATTGCTTTAATGATAGGTGGAAACATTAGAGGGTTTACTCGTGTCCTGACTACCACTATAGCTCTTGAGACACGACGAGGAGAAATAACACAGAGTATTGCTATTGCAATTGTTCTTCTATTTACTATTGCAGGTGTAAATATCGTTATGTCTCTGATTAAACGATTATGGTTGCGATAATAATGATGGATCTTAAAAATATCACAAAAGAATTCTCTGATACATTAGCATTAAATCATATCAACCTACATTTTGATGATAAGGGTGTATTCACAATTATAGGTCCTAGTGGTGCTGGGAAAACAACTCTTTTGAAGATATTATCTCTTCTTTTGAAGCCTACAAGAGGCCAAATATTTGTTAATAATGTGAACGTAGATGACAACATGCGTCATTCACTACGTAGAAGATTTACTATGGTTTTTCAGAATACCTTATTTTTCAACTCTAATGTACATGATAATATATCATATGGTCTGAAAATTCGGAACTTGCCAAGTGATGAAGTTAAGAAAAGAATTCGAGATGTACTTATGCAGCTTGGTTTAATTGAATTAGAGAAAAAATTAATGTTAGAATTATCAGTAGGGCAGATGCAGAGGGTGTCATTGGCAAGAGCACTTGTACTTGAACCTGAGGTACTTTTTTTGGATGAACCTACTGCAAATCTTGATCCTGAGAATAATCTGATTATGGAAAGGGAAATATTGAGCTTCTCTAAAAGTAAACTCGTGGTAATGTCTACACATAATATTATGCAGATTCATCGGATTGCAGATAGTGTTGCTTTCCTTTCTGATGGATTATTAATTGATCAAGGAGAAAAAGGAATTCTTGAGGATTCAGACGATGATCGTATTAAAAGATTTGTTGCTGGCGAGACTGATTATTCAAATAATAATTGCTGATAGTTATCAAAACTGTTATTTACTGGTATAACGCCGTTATATGATGCAGATAATGAATAAAAAAACGATGCAACTAAATATTGAGAGTTTGAATAAGGATTTTGAAGATAAATCTCCCCAACAGATTCTTGAATGGGCTCTGGAGAACTTTCATCCAAAAATAGCACTTGCTTCAAGTTTTGGTGCTGAAGATATTGTTCTAATTGATATGATGAAGAAGATTAATTCTGATGCTAGAATTTTCACTCTTGAAACAAGTAGGCTTCATCAAGAAACATATGATCTGATGGATAAAGTTAAGGCACGATTTGGAGATCTTGAAGTTTACTATCCTGATACAGCTGAGGTAGAAGATATGGTGCAAAAGCACGGTGTAAACCTCTTCTATAATAGTGTAGAGATGCGTAAGCTTTGTTGTAGGGTTCGTAAGATTGGACCATTAAATCGAGCTCTTTCTAGCTTAGATTCTTGGATAACGGGTTTGAGACAAGATCAGGCTGCATCAAGAAGTGATACTCGAAAAATTGAAATCGACAAAGCCCATCGTGGCATAATTAAGATCAATCCACTTATAGACCAAACTTCAGAGGATGTCTGGAATTATATTCGGGAGAACAATCTTCCTTATAATGCACTTCATGATTCCGGTTACCCCAGTATCGGATGTGCACCCTGTACACGAGCAGTAAAATCTGGAGAAGATGCACGAGCAGGTCGATGGTGGTGGGAACCCCGAGAACAAAGTGAATGTGGGCTTCACGTCAAAGCCTAAAGATCAGCCTACAAATATTAATTATTAATGTTGGTGCGGGGAGTGGGATTTGAACCCACGAACCCCTGAGGGACAGGGTCCTAAGCCCTGCGCCTTTGACCTGGCTTGGCAACCCCCGCAGCATATGCTTTGTCTACTTGTGTTGTAATATGAAGTTTTCTCAGTCATTAAATTGGATTGATTATTGAATAGGTACACCAAAAAAGTTTTTAAAGATGGGAACATCCAATATATCATGCAATACATCTCTAAAAATTATGATAAACTTTTAGGCGCAGTAGGCCTAAGCGACCAACTTCTGAAGAACCACTTTACATTGTATCAGGGGTATGTTACCAATACGAATAAGGTCTTAAACAGATTAGCGACTCTTCTCAAAGAAGGCACCATCGGAACACCGGAGTACGCTGAATTAAAGAGGAGATTCGGCTGGGAATGGAATGGAATGCGGCTTCACGAAAACTATTTTGATAATCTAACTAAAGGTGGTAACTCATTGGATGTTGATTCTGCAATAGCTAAGGCGATAGTTACAGATTTTGGATCTATTGAAAACTGGGAGAATGATTTCAAAGCTACTGGTATGCTAAGGGGAATTGGTTGGACTGCGCTATATCTCGATCCTGAATCGAAACGGCTCTTTAACACCTGGATTAACGAACATGAAATCGGTCATATCTCAGGCGGTTCAATCCTATTAATCATGGATATCTTTGAGCATGCTTTTATGATAGATTATGGTCTTAAGCGAGCTGATTACATTGAAGCCTTCTTCAAGAATATTGATTGGAAAGTAGTGTCCAAACGGTTTACAGGTTGATCCAACGACCTGAACAAAGAGTGTTGTAGTAGGCCTAAGTGACCAACTTCTTCAGGACATCTATGGCTTTATCGATATGCTTTGTTGGTTGGAACTGCGAAGAGAATATGTGTCGTACATCACCTTTCTTGTCAATTATATACGTAACTCTCCCATCTATCAAACCCAAAGTGGATGGAACACCAAACTTCTTCCTAACCTTCTTTTTTTCATCACTTAACAAGATAAACGGAAGATTATGCTTCTTCACAAAACCCTGATGCTTTTCTAAACTGTCAGAACTCACCCCTATAACTTCAGCTCCCATCCCTTTGAAAACTTCATAGTTATCTCTGAAACCACAAGCCTCTCTAATGCAACCAGGTGTATTATCTTTAGGATAGAAGTAAAGCACAATATTCTTTTTATCGATATAATCTTTTAGAGAAATTTTTTGACCCGACGCCGAAATAAGTGTGAAATCTGGCGCTTCGTCACCAACCCTAATTTTATTCGCCATTAATGACTGTACATTCATCTAACTAATTAATATTTTAAAATATTAAACAAACCAAAACCGCCGACTGGAACATACTAAAAAAATAATATAATCTATCCGTTTTCAGGTAGATAACATATAATTATCTATTCAAATTTGGACAGGTAATAACCTATAGGTGCAGGCAGAGAAAGCATCTACCCACCTTTTTTCTCGGGTTTTATTCAACTACAACAGATGAAACTTATTATTAAAAAAAGAATGTTGTGTTATGTATTTTAAGCATTAAATAGAGGGTGATGTAGAGATGCCTGATAAAAATATATGTAAAAGATGTGGAAAAACTATTTACGATACTTTAGTCTTTAGAAAACATAGGAAAGAATGCTACGCAGAGGGCAAGCTAAGTAGAAACGCAAGATAAATTGAAAGATTTTTGTAATAT
>Ga0187827_10005883_pt1 | contig 14319 bp, 10 predicted proteins | sample ETNtaG_39_FD_167969 | JGI IMG/M metagenome (GOLD analysis project Ga0187827, IMG submission 167969) | Marine microbial and viral communities from oxygen minimum zone, Eastern Pacific Ocean - ETNP2014_SV_150_PacBio MetaG (Illumina Assembly) | ecosystem: Environmental > Aquatic > Marine > Hypoxic...
TTTGAACTTCAATGGCAATAAGATCCTCATTTTCTGAACATTCTTCATAGACACATGAACCATCATTCATCGTAGCTACTGGGTCATAATTCGAAGCATTAGCATCTGTACAGCCCATATAACTCATAATTATTGAAATAGTTACTGTTGTTCCATTATTAGACATTACGAAGGTTCCTGTTTGAGAGCCATCAATAGTAAAGCTTCCTAAATTATCGTTATTGCTAACTGCATCCTCATCCCATATTGTTAACGTATATGGGAATGTGCCTAAGGAAATATTTAACGTTAAATTAAGTGATGCATCATTATCAGTTGAAGCGCTTTGATAAATTGTAGCACCACTTGCATCAGATAAAACTGCAAAAAGATCAGGTGATTCTGTACAGCCAAGGAATGGCCAATTTGTTTCTTCAATATCTCCACACCAATTATCATTAACACCATTAACCACAACAGAAGTTAAAGTGAAATTTTGGGCGTTAATAAGAGCTGAAAAACATATCAAGGGAAGTATAAAAAGTCTTTTCATTATTTTCTAGATAATTAGTTATAAGTGGTTAAATTACAAATATTTATTACTATGTTCAAATCTTTGCGTTCTTTGTGTATTTAATTAACATTCGCCCCACTTCTACTAGTGGAATAATTATTGATAAAACGTACCTAACTAAAACAACAATATATGAGGTTCTTGCCCCTATCCTTTTTTTTATTTAGTCAGTTAATATGTGCTCAGATTGTGATTAATGAGTATTCTGCCGCTAATTACAGTGATTTCTCTGATAATTATGGTGAAAATGAAGACTGGTTTGAGTTATATAATTCAGGAGCTACTTCGATTGATTTAAATGGTTATTATTTAAGTGATAAAGCAAATAACTTAACTAAGTACCAAATAAATACTTCAGTCCAAATTAATGCCAATGATCATTTAACAATTTTTGCTTCGGGTAGAGATGAAATTACGGGCACAAATATTCACACAAATTTCAAGATACATCAAACCAAAGGCAATGAATGGGCTATTCTTACCTCACCAGATGGAACTACTGTTATCGATTCAGTTTTTATTAGACCCTGCCTTACCAATCAATCCAGAGGTAGAACCTCCGACGGTATAGACACTTGGGGTGTATTTACAAACCCAAACCCAAACAATTCTAACATAGGCGCCTTAACAAGCTATACTGAGACGCCTTTATTTTCATACGAACCTGGTAATTACCCAAATACAATCAATTTAGAACTAAGCACTTCTGATCCAAGTTTAAATATTTATTTCACAACTGATGGTAGTTATCCTTCAGCATCCTCTACTCCATACTTATCTTCTATTGAATTGACCGAAACAACCGTTGTTAAAGCGATTGCAATAAGTGATAATACTGAATATCACCAGAGTTTTATTGAATATGGAACATTTTTTATTGCTGACACCTATACAGTTCCTGTCATTTCGGTGTCCGGCGACCAAGTAGACGATTTGCTAAATGATGAAGGCTGGGATGCTAATGGTACTTTTGAATACTATAAAGATGGTGTTCTGGTTGATAAAGCTAGAGGTGAGTTTAATGAACATGGTAATGACTCGTGGGCGTATAACCAAAGAGGTTTTGACTACATTACCAGAGATCAATTTGGTTATAATTATGCCATTAAAGACGAAATATTTAGAACCAAAGATCGTGACAAGTATCAAAGATTAATTATTAAGGCAGCCGCAAATGATAATTATCCTTTTTCATACGGTGGTTCAGGAGCACACATTCGCGATGCATACGTACAATCACTTTCTCAAGTTGCTGACCTTAGGATGGATGAGCGTTCTTACGAGCCATGTATCGTATTTTTAAATGGTGAATATTGGGGTTTATATGAAGTGAGAGAAAAAGTAGACGATATTGATTTTACAGATTATTATTACGATCAGGACGAAGGTTATGTTGACTATTTAAAAACTTGGGGAGGTACCTGGATTGAATATGGAACTGATACCGGTTGGACAAATATTCAAAATTACATCCTATCAAATGATATGAGTGTAGAGTTAAACTACGATCATGCGAAAGAATTTTACAACACAGGGAGCTTAATTGATTACTATATATTAAATAGCTACATAGTTAATGCAGACTGGTTAAATTGGAATACTGCCTGGTGGAGAGGAACACATCCGGATGGTGATAAAAGGAAGTGGCGCTATACACTTTGGGATATGGATAACACTTTTGATCATGGAACTAACTATACCGGAGTGCCAACTCAAAACCCTACAGCAGACCCTTGCGATCCCGAAAGTATTGGAGATCCTGGCGGACAAGGACATGTACCTATTTGGAATGCATTACTCGATAATGATGAATTCTTTACTGATTATATCAATCGATGGACGGATCTATCGAACAACTATTTTAGCTGTGAGTTTTTAGTGCAGCATCTGGATAGCTTAATAAATATCATAGAGCCAGAAATGCCCTCGCAAATTGCTAAATGGGGTGGAAATATTACGACCTGGGAAAATAACGTTCAGGAGATGCGCGACTTTATTGAAGAACGTTGCGAGATGATAAATGGTGGTATTTTAGACTGCTATGAAGATGAATACGGAATTGAAGGACCTTATGAGGTTACGATTATTATAGAGCCTCCCTTGTCAGGTGAAGTTGAAATGAATGGTTTCGACCTCGATGAATACCCATTTATAGGAACTTACTTTGGTGGAGTAAATCAAGAACTTGAGGCTTTTGCATCAACTAATTATTTATTTGATTCATGGGAATTTTCCAACGCAATCACTGTTGCAGATCCTACAAGCCCTGAAATATCTTACAACCTAAGTGCGAACGATACAATTATTGCTCATTTTATTCCGAACACAACTTTAACTCTAGATGTGAATCCTAATGAAACAGGAACAATTACTTTGGGGAGTGAAATTTACAACAGCTTCCCTATAAATTTAACTTTCTATGGAGCAACAACCATAGAGGCTACACCTGTTGAGGGATACATATTTGATTACTGGGAAATAACAGATGGGAGTATTGGAGATGCAAACAACCCTAATACAAGCTTATTTATTACTGAAAACGCCACACTTACAGCACATTATATTCAGCAAGAATTTGAAGTTACTTTTGATATTTCGCATCCCGACGGAGCTATTATTAGTGTTAATGGCAATGAACTCAACACACTACCTCAAACGCTAACTTTTATCTACGATCAAACTTACAATGTTACGATTGAAATGGATGACAATTACTTACTTAATCATTGGAGTTCAATCAATGGAGTAATTAGTGATCCTGTATCAGAAGATTTTAACCTAACACTTCAACAATCTGATTCAATTGTTGCTCATATGGATGAATTATTTAAAATTAGCTTTATCGTAGAACCTACTGATGCTGGGTTGATTTTAGGAAATGGCAATGAAATAGAGCTCTATCCTTACAGCCAAAAATACATAGATAATACTGAACTTTATTTACAAGCAATACCGAGTACAGATATGAAATTTGATTATTGGACGCGTGAAAATGCCATCCTTGAACAAAACGTAGAATACAACTACACGGTTGAACACGATGATACATTGCGGGCAATTTTTAGCGAAAAAGATCTTACCCTCTTTATTCCTAATAGCTTTACTCCAAACGGCGATTTAAATAATGATGTTTTTCAACCTATATGTTCTCCAGAAAAAATTAAAAGTTATCAAATGTTAATCTTTAATGAATGGGGTGAGTTAGTTTTTGAAACAAAGGATATTGCTAATGGTTGGGATGGACAAAATGTAGATCTTGGAGTTAATAATCTTTTTATCTATAAGATAGTTGTTTATTCAAAACTTACTGAAGCCAGATATGAGTATATGGGGACAGTTTTAGTTTTATAAAGATTTAATTCAATTATATTTACGCTTCTAAATTTACTAGGATGCATAAAATTAAACCACTATCCCTCGGAATAGCTTTATTACCAATACTCTTTTTGACAGTTCTCTTATCACTTAACGTATACTATTATGGTGATGATTCTTTATCAGGAGCAAATCAAATAGCTTTGGTGCTATCTGCTGCATTTTGTTCGCTATTAGCCGCAAGAAGAGGCACACAATGGGATACAATCCTAGAAGGTATTAAAAATAGTGTATCAGACGCCTTACCTGCCCTTTTAATACTATTATTAATTGGCTCGCTTGCAGGTACCTGGTTAATAAGTGGAATAGTTCCAGCAATGATATACTACGGCTTGCAAATAATTAATCCTACTTACTTTCTTTTAGCTGCTTGTATAGTGAGTGCTATTATATCAGTTGCAACAGGTAGTTCGTGGTCTACAATTGCTACTATTGGGGTTGCCTTATTAGGTATTGGTCAAGCATTAGGAATATCTGAAGCTATGGTTGCTGGAGCAATTATTTCTGGAGCCTATTTTGGTGATAAGATGTCTCCTTTGTCAGACACAACAAATTTAGCTCCTGCAATGGCTGGAACGGATTTAGTGACTCATATTCGCTATATGACATACACAACACTTCCTTCAATTTTAATCACACTTATTATATTTTTATTTTTAGGATTCAATTTGGATGCTTCAAATTCTCCGAATGATATTAAAGTAATCTTAACTGCTCTACAGTCAAAGTTTTACATTTCACCTATATTATTTTTAGTGCCTATTTCTGTTATTTTTCTTATTGTTAAAAAAATCCCTGCTATACCAGCACTTTTTGCAGGTACACTGCTTGGAGGGCTTGCAGCAATAATTTTTCAACCCGAAATAATTATTGATTTAGGTAGTTCGGCCAATTATTTTAAATCTGCATTTATAACTCTTATTAATGCAATGTCAAGTGACACTAGCATTGTAACAGATAATGAACTGATAAATGGATTATTGAGTACAGGAGGTATGTATGGGATGTTAAATACTGTATGGTTGATTATCTGTGCGATGTGTTTTGGTGGAGCTATGGAAGCATCAGGATTCTTAAAATGTATTTCCGATTCATTAATGAAGTTAGCAACTAATACTGCTTCATTAATAGCTACTACCACAGGAACTTGTATCTTCTTTAATATGACTGCTTCTGATCAGTATTTAGCAATTGTAGTTCCTGGTAAAATGTTTAAGGATGCATATAAAGACCAAGGTCTAGCTCCTGAAAACTTAAGTAGAACCCTAGAGGATTCTGGTACTGTAACTTCTGTTTTAATTCCATGGAATACTTGCGGTGCTACACAAGCAAGTATATTAGGAGTTTCAACACTCACCTATCTTCCTTATTGCTTTTTCAATATCATTAGCCCCTTTATGACAATGCTATATGCAATTGTAGGATATAAGATTAGAAAAATTAAGATTTAATTTTTCTGATTTTTCTTTAGCAAGTCTATTGGCTTAACTAAATTCGCCAAAAATTATATTTATGTATAACAAGGAAATTAAAATTGCAATTGCATTAGCTATTTTGTCAGCTAGTATATACTTATTCACTCAAAGTGAAATAGGTTACGGTATAGTAGTACTTCTACTAATGGGATTAGTTATCCTAAGTATATTTAGAGATGAACGTATTCTAAAAGCTTTCTACCACTTGCGTAAGAATGATATGCAAAAAGCTGAAGCCACATTAAGTAAAATAAAGCATCCCGAAAAGCTGATTAAATCTCAGGAAGCTTACTTCTATTATTTAAATGGTTTGGTACTATCTCAAACACAAATGAATAAAGCAGAGAAGTTTTTCAAAAGAGCTCTTACCACTGGTTTAAGAAACGATACGGATAAAGCAGTTGCAAAACTTAATCTTGCAGGACTGGCAATGTCTAGAAGAAGGAAACGCGAAGCAACTACACTAATTGCTGAGGTTAAGAAACTCGATAAACACAATATGCTCGAAGATCAAGTGAAAATGATGAAACAGCAGTTGAAAAGAATCTAAAGAAAGCAGCCTTCGGGCTGCTATTTTTTTGAATTAATATTCTATTTTTGAGTACTAATGAAAGCACCTAAATTACCATCGTTTTTTAAAATGTCAAGCCATAAACAGTTTGAGATGCCCACTCGTTACTATAACGAGCGTAAAGAGCGCATTCAGAAAGCGCGAGACAAAGCAGGAAACATAGAAGATGGTGAACTAGAAAAAGGTCATTTTAGTAGCTCTTGGAAAAAGAAATCTACTATGGGTTCTGCTTCTTCTTCATTACGTGTTGTTGTCATTATTGTTATTCTTTGTCTTATAGCTTATTGGATATTAAAATTCTAAGTATTGATTACTCTACTACCCGATCACGTTGCCAATCAAATTGCTGCAGGTGAGGTTGTTCAAAGACCTGCCTCTGCGGTAAAGGAATTAATGGAAAATGCCATTGATGCTGGGGCTAGTGATATAAAGCTCATTATTAAAGATTCTGGAAAAACTCTGATTCAAGTAATTGATAATGGTTCTGGGATGAATGAGGTAGACGCTAGAATGTGTTTTGAACGTCACGCTACTTCGAAAATATCAAAAGCGGATGATTTGTTTGCGCTTACAACTAAAGGCTTTAGAGGAGAAGCATTGGCTTCAATAGCGGCTATTGCTCAAGTAGAATTAAAAACAAAAAGAGAAGATGCTGAATTAGGTATTCAACTCACCATTGAAGGTTCAGAATTTAAAGCACAAGAAGTTTGTACCTGTGCTAATGGAACTTCATTCTCAATAAAGAACTTATTCTTTAATGTTCCTGCTCGTAGAAACTTTCTGAAATCTGACAGAGCTGAGTATAAGTATATTCTAGACGAATTTATACGTATTGCTTTAGCACATCCAACTATAGCCTTTTCATTAATCAATAACGAAACGGAACAATATCGCTTACCAAATGAAACATTACGTCAAAGGTTGGTAAGTCTATACGGGAAAAAATACAATCCTAGATTGGTTCCTGTAGAGGAAAAAACTGATATCGTGAACATTACAGGATTTGTTTGTAAGCCAGAATTTGCAAAGAAATCTCGTGGAGAGCAATTCTTTTTCGTAAACGATAGATTCATAAAGTCATCGTATATGAATCACGCTGTACTAAATGCTATGGAAGGTTTGCTTCAAGGTGATCATCATCCATCATATTTTCTTTTCTTAGAAATCGATCCAGCCAAAATTGACGTTAACATACATCCTACTAAAACAGAAATCAAGTTTGAAGATGAACGAAGTGTTTACGCAATTTTACGGTCGGCTTTAAAACGTTCTTTAGGACAATACAATATTGCGCCGAGTCTTGATTTTAGTTTAAATCCTGATTATCAAGTTCCAATTCCGTCAAAAAGTAGAAGCTTAAAAACACCTACTATAGAAGTTGATCCTAGTTTCAATCCTTTTGAGCAAGAGAAAGAAATTGGAAATTCGACTTTGTCTGGTGGATTCATTCCTCCTTCCGCACCATCAAAACCATTCAGAAGTACAAATCCATCTGAAAAAGGAGAGCATTGGGAAGCCTTATTTGAGGAGATTCAAGATGATATGAATACGGCAATACCAGAGTATCAAAAGGAAATTACCAGCTTAGAGAATGATGTTGAAATTGAAGGTACTCGCTTTGCATTCCAATTGCAAAAGAGATTTATTCTTACTCAATTAAAATCGGGCTTATTAATTATTGATCAACAGAGAGCGCATTCACGTGTTTTATATGAGCAATATCTCAAGTCTTTAGCCAATAGCAGCCCTCTAAGTCAGCAATTATTATTTCCTCAAGAAATCCACCTATCTCCAGGAGATATGGAATTGTTCAAGGAAATACTTGAAGACGTTGAGTCTTTAGGTTTTGACATCAATATTCCAGCAGAGCAATGCTTAATGATTAACGGCGTTCCTTTTGAGACTAAAGCTGGAGAGGTAGATAAAATTATTGATTCTTTACTCGACTCCTATAAAAACGAATGTGATGCCTGGAAGTCAGACACGCATAAGCATATGGCTAAGAGTTTAGCTTTTAGCAATTCTATTAAAACAGGGAAAGCGTTGAATACTGAGGAAATGAATCAGTTAGTAGACGAATTGTTTGCTTGTGAAACACCTTTTGTTTCCATTCACAATAAACCCACAGCAATCATCTTAGAGATGAACGAACTTTTAAAACGATTTCAATAATGTTAGGAAGAAGTGGTTTTTCGAATATGCCAATGGTGGTTAAGAATTTAATCATCATTAATGCCTTGTTTTTTCTGGCGAGATACACCTTAGTACAGCTTTTTCATTTTGACTTAAATGATACGCTTGGCTTATACTACTACAATTCTCCTGAGTTTAGTCCTTGGCAATTTATATCGTATATGTTTATGCATGGTGGTATGGCTCACATATTCTTTAATATGTTTGCGCTTTGGATGTTTGGAACACAAATTGAAAACAGATGGGGTCCTAAACGATTCTTAAACTATTATTTAATTACTGGTTTTGGAGCGGCTTTTCTACACTATTTGATTATTCACTTTCAAGTTATCGGTTTAGAGGCGCATTTTACGAGCGAACAGATTTCTGGACTCATCCACAACGGCACCTTCGACTCTACAAGTCCTTTGTTTAATAAAGCTCGGTCTTTATATGGATTGTATCACACTCCTGTTGTAGGTGCTTCTGGTTCAGTATTTGGATTACTTCTAGCTTACGGAATGTCTTTCCCTAACCAAGTAATTTACCTTAACTTCTTGTTTCCAATAAAAGCCAAGTACTTTGTAATCTTATATGGGCTTATAGAGTTTGTAGGAGGCGTACAAAATTCCGCTGGAGATAACGTTGCACATTTTGCACACTTAGGAGGAATGTTGTTTGGATTTATATTAATTAAATATTGGAATAAAAACGATTTGAATTTCTATTAATGCTGAACGATTTAAAACATAAGTTTACGAGTGCAAACGCATTGTTCAAACTGATTTACATCAATTTGGCAGTTTATGTATTGGTACATATTATTAAAACGTTATCGTTTCTATTTCAAAATAATAGTATCAGCATTATTAATTGGCTAGGAGTTCCATCTCAGTTTACAGGTTTCATCTTTAAACCGTGGACTGCAATAAGTTATATGTTTACGCACGAAGGTTTACTTCACATCATTTTTAATTTGATGTGGTTGTATTTCGCTGGGCAAATATTCTTACAATACTTCAATGCTAAAAAATTGTACAGCATCTATATCCTAGGTGGCTTAACAGGTGCTTTCACTTACTTAATAGCTTATAATTTACTTCCAGTTTTTGCGGATCACTCTAGCTATTTAATTGGCGCTTCAGCATCGGTTTTGGCAATCTTATTTGCAGTGGCGACCTATGTTCCTAATTATAAGGTCAACTTGATGTTCCTAGGTGCTATTCCAATAAAATATTTAGCGATTGCTTCGGTGTTTATTGATGTAATAAGCATCCCTAAAGGTAATGCAGGTGGACATATCGCACATATAGGAGGTGCTCTAGTCGGAGTTCTTTTTATTACTCAATGGAAAAAAGGAAAAGATATTAGCACATCTATCGAATCTCTGGTATCTTACTTTTTAGATTTATTTAATAAAAAGCATCTAAAAACAGTTCATAAAAGAGCAAAAACAGACGATGAGTTTCGTTCCGACAAAGTGGCTCGTTCAGTGAAAATTGATGCTATATTAGATAAAATTGCAAAATCTGGTTACGATAGTTTGAATGAAAAAGAAAAAGAGTACTTGTTTAAGAATAGTAAAAAGATGTAAGCTTGAAGAATTTATCTCTCATAAATAAGCTTCTATACATTATCAATATAGTCCTTGCGCTACTTTGGTTCTGTGCTTTCTTATCGCCTTATATCAACCCTCAAATCTTCTCATTAGGAGCTGTTTTAGCAATTGGTTACCCTATACTCTTAATCATACACTCTTTCTTCATAGTTTATTGGCTTGTTCGTTTTAATAAAGTGATTTATTTATCACTAAGTATTCTGATATTAAGTTATTTTTTTAGTGTTCCTGTATTTCAAACAAAAAGTAAATTTAAAGCCCTAGCAAAAGACAAGTCCTTTTCGGTGATGAGTTTTAATGCACAACTTTTCTATTTTGATGGAGGTTTAATGGAAGATATACATACTCTTCAAGGAAAGGTTGCTCATTTTATAAATCAAGAAGATGCTTCAATTGTTTGTCTTCAAGAATCAAGAAAAAGTATAGCCTCTAGTTTAAATTATCCATATCAATCAGTTAATGCTTTTAGTCAAATATACAGCAAGTTTGAAATCATTTATTCTGCTAAGATTTCATTCCTTGAAAACTCTTCCAATCAATCTTCTTTTGCCGATATAGTTGTAAATTATGATACTGTTCGAGTCTACAACCTACATCTAGAATCGCTACACCTCGGGAATGATGATTATAGCTTACTAACTGAATGGGACGAAGAAACAAAAGAATATCAACTACAGGACAAAACCAAAAAGCTTAGAAGTAAGATTAATAAGGCTAGTTATATAAGGGTTAGTCAAGTAGAGCAAATTATAGAGTCGATTGCAAGCAGCCCATATCCTACTCTAATTTGTGGTGATTTTAACGATGTAGCTCAAAGTTATATTTATCGCCGATTGAAAACTGAGCATAAAGATACTTTCTTAGAGTCGGGAAAAGGTTTTGGAGCAACTTTCCGAAAATTATTATTTCCATTCAGAATCGACTTTATTTTAGCACACAACAGTTGGTCTGCTTATAATTTTGAAGTCTTAGATGAAAAGCTTTCTGATCATCAAGCTATACGATGTGATATTGAAATAAATGACTAATGTTTGTTTTATAATTAATCATTCTTAATTAGTAATTATTCATTATCCCCACTCTTTTCAAGTCCAATAAATTCATTGCATTCGATCCTAACCCTTTTACATTCGACTGAGAAAAACGCATCACATTATCGTAATACAATGGGATAATTGCGGCTTGCTTAATCACAATACTATCCATTTTCTCGTACAAAGGAATCCTGTTTTCCAACTCAGGAATACGAATAGACTCCTCGTATAAAGCATCAAATTCAGTATTTGTGAAATGCGTATAATTCGGTCCATTAGGACTGTGATTCTTAGAATAAAAAAGAGATAAATAATTCTCTGCATCTGCATAATCGGCAATCCACGAACCTCTAAAAATGGACAATTGAGATTTAGATACTTGCTGTCTATGTGTGGAAGGTGGATTTACGTTTACCTCAACTTGTAGACCTATTTCTTGCCAAGCATGTTGAATATATTCACATAAATCTACATACGAACTCGTCGTATTTAAGTGAATGACAGGAATCCCTTTAGCTTCTGGAAATCCTGCTTCTACTAAAAGTTCCTTGGCCAAAACTGGATTGTAGTAATAACCAATATGTGTTTGGTAACCAGAAAGTCCTTTTGGGATAAATCCACTGTGTGCAGGCGTTCCAATATTATTTCTCAAATATTGCATCATCAAATCTCTGTTGAAAGCTAAATTTAAAGCCTGTCGTACACGAACATCCTTTAATGCTGTATTATCTTGGTTCTCATCCATCAGAATTCCTAAGTACTCTGTATTCAAATAATCCTGTTTGCTAAAGTTGATTTTATCGATGTATTTAGAATGTAAATTTCCTTCGCCATCCAACAACTCATCTTTATAAGAAGCATCAATTCCCGACAGAAAATCAAAATTTCCTTTAATAAATTCTAAAAAGGCCGTTTGCTTATCTGGAATAAAACTAATGGCTACAGCATCTAAATATGGGAGTTGCATTCCATTATCAGATTCAAAATAATGCTCGTTTTTTCGTAAGACCAACTTCACATTGTTTTTATGGAACTGAAAGTGAAAAGGACCCGTTCCGATGGGTGCCTTAAAGAAGTTTGAAATCGTGTCAGACTCCACAGGAAGTATAGAGCAATACTGCATAGTCAATAAACCTAAAAATGCAGGGTTAGGTTCAGAAAGCTCAATATGAATTGTGCTGTCATTAGGTGACGTAATACTATTTACGGATGATAAAACCCATGCTCCAGGAGCCGCCGTATTTTCATCAACTAAACGATTTAATGAATAAACGATGTCATCAACATCTAATATCCTATCTAAAGGCTTATGAAATTGCACATCATTGCGGATAACAAAGTTATATTGAAGACCATCTTCAGAAATACTCCAGCTCTCAGCTATTGAAGGTTGAACTTGCAGATTTGAATCTAACTGAACTAAACTGTTGTAAATTTGATTGCAAAACCAAATTCTAGCCTGGTCTTTAGCGAAAGCAGGGTCGAAAGAGTGTATTCCAGCAGACTCATTGTACCTAAATATCATCTTTGACTCGACACTCTTATCAGTTGAGCCACAAGAAGATATAGTTAGAAGACTAATTATTAGAAGGAAAATTCGCATAGACTTGGTTTAAGCTTCTAAAATAGAAATTGTTTATTTAATTGAAACCCAAAAGCCCTTATTTTCGTAACTTTGCAGCCGATTTTAGATTATGAAGAAAGTAGCTTTTCACACATTAGGTTGTAAACTCAACTTTTCGGAGACTTCTACCATTGCACGTACGTGCGAAGATGAGGGCTATGAAAAAGTTGATTTTAAAGAACACTCTGACATTTATGTGCTTAACACTTGTTCGGTTACCGAGAATGCTGATAAGGAATGTAAGCGATTGGTGCGTCAAGTTTTAAAATTAAATGCAGAGGCTATTGTAGTTATTATTGGTTGTTTCGCTCAATTGAAACCCGAAGAAATTGCAAAATTCGAAGGTGTAGATTTAGTTCTTGGAGCTACAGAAAAGTTCAAACTCCCTTCTTATCTAAATGATTTAAGCAAACAAGATATCGCCGAAGTTCACTCTTGTGAAATTGAAGATGTAGATTTCTTTGAAGGTGCCTACTCTATTGGCGATAGAACTCGCGCTTTCTTAAAAGTTCAAGATGGATGCGATTATAAATGTACTTACTGTACCATTCCTTTAGCAAGAGGGATTTCTAGATCAGATCGTTTAGAAAATGTACTTAAGAATGCCAAAGAAATTTCTGAAAGAGATATCAAAGAAATTGTTCTTACAGGAGTAAACATTGGTGATTATGGTAAAGGTGAATTTGGTAACAAAACACACGAACACACTTTCTTAGAATTAGTAAAATCATTAGATCAGGTTGAAGGAATTTCTAGACTTCGTATTTCGTCTATAGAACCTAATTTATTGAAAGATGAAACAATTGACTTCGTTTCTAATTCGAATATTTTCGTACCTCACTTTCACATTCCGCTTCAATCGGGTTCTGATTACTTATTGAAGAAAATGAAGCGTCGATATCTTACTAGTCTTTATAAAGAACGAGTTACTAGTATAATAGAGAAAATGCCGCATTGCTGCATTGGAGTTGATGTAATTGTAGGATTCCCAGGAGAAACAGAAGAATTATTTCAAGAAACCTATAATCTACTCAATGACTTAGATATTTCATATTTACACGTATTTTCTTACTCTGAAAGAGCTAATACCGAAGCCGTAGAAATGGAAGGTGTAGTAGATAAAGGTGTACGTCATCAGCGTAGTAAAATGTTGCGTATATTATCGGCTAAGAAAAAGCGTGCTTTCTACGAAAAGAACATAGGTTCTATTCGAACGGTTTTATTCGAACACGATAATAAAGATGGGTATATACAAGGCTTTACCGAAAACTACGTTAAAGTAAAGGTTCAATACGATCCTGGTTTAAGAAACCAAAGTATAAAAGTTAAATTGAATGAATTTGCTGAAGATGGTAACATCCACGCTGAAATCCTAAATTAAAATTAATGTTTCCTACGCTTAGTCACCTAATAGAATATATCTCAGGGGTTTTTATTCCCTTACCATTTAAAACATTTGGATTCTTTATAGCCATGGCTTTTTTGGCTGGAAGCTGGTTTATTGCAAAAGATTTAACCGAAAAGAATAATACAGGAATTATTCCTACTACACGAAAAAAAGTTATTGTGGGCAAACCTACCAGCATCTGGGATTTTCTACGTCGCCCGTTAGTAGGTTTAATCGTTGGTTTCAAAGGCTTATTCGCTTACAATAACTACAGTTATTTTATTGATGATACTTTCTCTTTCCTGTTCTCTTTACAAGGTTCTGGAATGGGCGCTCTTTTAGGTTTATTACTAGGTTTAGCTTATGCTATCTACTTAAAGAAAACCAATCAATTTACTGAACTAATTACTAAAGAGGAAGATGTAAAACCTCAGGAATTAACCGCAAACATCTTATTAATTTCTGCGGGTGCAGGATTGGTTGGTGCTAAGATTTTTCACCAATTGGAAA
>Ga0187827_10005894_pt1 | contig 14306 bp, 22 predicted proteins | sample ETNtaG_39_FD_167969 | JGI IMG/M metagenome (GOLD analysis project Ga0187827, IMG submission 167969) | Marine microbial and viral communities from oxygen minimum zone, Eastern Pacific Ocean - ETNP2014_SV_150_PacBio MetaG (Illumina Assembly) | ecosystem: Environmental > Aquatic > Marine > Hypoxic...
AGGAACAAACAGGTAAAAGCTGTATTGGCCGTTAACAAAGAAGTTATTGCACTTTACTGGTATATAGGGAAGCAGATTTTAGAAAAACAAAATGAGGCTAAATGGGGTAGTAAATTACTTGAACAACTTTCAACTGATTTAAGAAATGAATTTAAAGGGATGGGTGGCTTTTCTATAAGAAATTTGATTTACATGAGGAATTTTGCGAACTTTTATCCTGAAAGTTCAATTATGCAACAAGCTGTTGCACAATTACCCTGGGGACACATAATTGTGCTTCTAGAAAAATTTAAAACACCAAAAGTTCGCGAATGGTACGCACAGAAGGCTTTTGAAAATGGATGGTCAAGATCTGTATTGCTTATGCAAATAGAATCTCAGCTTTTTGAAAGACAGGCACTTAAAGAAAAAACAACTAGCTTTAAAAAGACGTTACCTCCTATTCAATCTGATTTTGCAGAAAAAATGTTTAAAGATCCATATTGTTTTGATTTCTTAACTATTGGCGATGATGCTAAGGAGCGAGAAATAGAAAAATCTTTAATAGAACATATTAGAAATTTTTTATTAGAATTGGGGCAGGGGTTTTCCTTTGTTGGTTCCCAAGTTCCTATTGATGTTGGAGGGGAAGAATTTTTTATTGATCTCTTATTTTATCATATCAAACTAAAGTCTTATATTGTAATTGAATTAAAAGCTGTCAATTTTAAGCCTGAACACACTGGCCAATTGAGTTTTTATATGTCTGCAATTGATAATCAATTATGTGATTCAAATGACAATAAAACAATAGGTATTTTGCTTTGCAAAAAGAAAAATAAAATTGTTGCTGAATATGCTTTACAAGGAGTGATCCAGCCTATTGGTATATCAGAATATCAATTAACAAAAGCCATTCCTGACAATCTAAAAACTAGTCTACCAACAATAGAAGAGTTAGAATCTGAATTAAATGAAGATAATAGTAAGTTATAATACTAGCTCTGATTATTAGAATAAATCAAAAATACCTTAAATTTTCTTAATCTCACAAACGGCCGGATACTGCTATGGACTGAGCGAAATAGTTGCTATGTGCAGTGCTTGGTTAGAGTTTTAATTCTTTTATTAATTTATCTGTATGTATTTCAGCTTTAGATAATAAAAAACTTGATTCATTATAAAGCGAATAAGTTATTTTATTCATCAATTTAATAGTATTATCGATTAAATTTTCTATTTCTAAATGAGTTATTTTTGCCTTTTGGAATACTTCTGTGATAGGAAATTTTTTAGCCGAATGACCTATTGCTTCATTTCTTAAAATGCTTATTTTTATCCAAATATTTTTAGCTGTTGACAATAAATCATTTAATTCTTGGATTTTATTATTTTCCAGCTTATTTCCCTTCTCTAAAAATTCTTTCAATTTCGGGATATTTACTGTATCATTTCTAGTCTCGAAAAGTCTATACAAACCTATTACATATAAAGTAAAATGTGCTTGAATTGTTGTCAGAAAAAAATCAGAATATTTTTTCATTTTATTAACTGAACATTGCCTTGATTGATGCTCTTTTAGTTTATTCCAAATTTTAAAACTGTCTTCCACTTCTATTAGCGTGTGAAATATTTCTTCAATTTGATCTTTAGTATTCATTTTTATCTCTAACATTTTAGCTCACATACAGCTATGGAGCGGAGTATAATAGCTATTAAGTGAAGTGATTTGTTATGAATTATATTCTTTTTGCATTGATAGTTTTATTGAATTTATATAATTATTCCAAGCAGTATTTGCTTCTCTAATTTCTTGATTGGAGAATAGCTTATCAAAACAACCAGATACATTTTTAAAGTCATAGAATGGAAACATTATTGCACTTTCTGAGTGTTGACCAACAAGAAACCATACACGAGAAAAAAACGATAGAGTTTTATCTATTTCCTGCCAAGATATAGAGAAGTTTTGTTCGTTATGTGCCAATACTTTATCCCTATATCTTATAATTGACTTAAAAATACTATTTTCATTTCCTGTGTCAAATTCTTTTGTTATTAGTTCACTTTCTTTTTTGTCCTTTAAAGGGGCTTTCTTCCAGACTTCACGTAAAGAGTTGAGTTTATAATCTTTTGCTCTATCATATAGCTTACATATTTTCATGATTACGGCATAAGTTGTTCCTGCTCCTAATGACAAACATAGAAAAGATTTACTAAAATCTCTATTATTTACTGCTTCAATAGATTGTATAAATGCTCGTAAGTGAATCGAATCTAAAAATAAACCATCAATACCTTCGGCCATTTCTTCTGATGCATCTTCATTTATTCTTGCTAATTTTAATAAAATTTCATTTATTTTTTTACTCATAACGTTTTTGACCTCTTATCACTTTGGAACGGAGCGTAAAAGTGATTAAGAGCATCTACTGGTTATCTCATTATATTTATTTTGTATATTATTTATTATGTTTTGAATATCATTAATATCGCTTTGTGAATTGATGCTTATTATTTTACCTGAGAATGGTTTTTCTCCAAAAGATTTAACACCTGCAATTGGTAAATTGTTTGATAGGAGTGGTATTGGATATCTTCCTTGCCATATTGCTGCTCGACTAAGTCGAATTAGAAGGTCTTTTGAGTTTTGTTCTGCTATTGCTATACCAGTTTTATCTAATAGCTTAGACAAATCATGTTCTTGTAATAATTTAGGAAGTTTATGTGTTTTGGACATTGCTTTCTCAAACTCATCTTTATTCAGAAGGATGATAATACTTTTTAATAAGTTCTCTATCGCAAACGAAGAAATCATAAGATGACAATCCAAAAAATGTTTCAATTTTTTTCTTTTAGAATTATTAGCCCAATATTCATTGATTTTTGGTTCAAGCAATTTTGCTATGTCTATTAAGTCTAATCCTTTTTGATACCATTTTTCATGGTCTATTAAATCGTTCTTAAAGACTTTTTTAATTAGATCATCCATAAAAATATCTTTTTAATCTAACTATAGACTATATGTATCGTATATTTTATCTATTTCTTATAAATAGTTATTATGTATAATTAAGCAAGAACGTCTTTTGGAAAACTTAATTATTCAATACTCTACTCTTAATAAAATTTTTCATAGTAATCCAAGTACAACCATAAATTTTAGCAATATTTGCTACATTTACACCTTTCGATAGAAAATCCTTTATCTCATTTTCCTTGCCATCAAGTTTACTTATACCGGTAGTTCCAACAGGACGGCCAATAGTTACACCATTTTTCCTGGCATTAGCAATGCCTTCTTTGGTTCTTTCTGATATAAGATCTCTTTCAATTTCAGCAAAGAGAGAAAACATTGTGATCATTGTTTTTGATTGAATATTATGTCTCCCTGCAAGATTAATGTTTTCCTTAATACAGATTAAATTAATTTCTTTAAGAATTAACTTATCAACTATTGCAGCAATTTCACCAACAGACCTGCCAAGCCTGGAAAGTTCAGAAACAACCAAAGTATCGTTTTGTTGCAGTCTATGTAATAATTCATCAATTCTTCTGGCTTTTTTGGATTTTCTAGAACTGATAGTCACTTCAATCCAATCATCAACCTTAGTTTGATGTTTATTTGTGTATCCTAAAATAGCTAATCTCTGACTTTCTCTATTTTGCTGCTCTGTACTTACTCTTATGTATCCAATATTGCCCATAAATTGCCCTATTTTCCTTAAAACTTGACGAAATAGTAATAATTAATATTATTATATATAATATATATTTAAAATAAATATATATTTATATCAAAATATAAACTGTAATGATAACGGCCATTTAAATTATATAAATATTTAAGATAATGTGTGAAGATTTTAAAAGATGGGAAACTGATACTAAGTATTACAAAACTCATTTGTACAAAGATTTATTTGGATGTTGGATTTTAGAAAAATCCTGGGGAAGCAAATTTACTCGTAGAGGAGGGGGGCAGTTGGTTTGCTACACTTCTTATGATGATGGAATTAAAAAACTAAATTCTATAGGAAAGCTACGAAAAAAGAGAGGGTATCATAAAACCGATTGAATAATAATCCGGCAATATTGCAATTTATAATGTAATCTTTTAGAATCTAACAATTAAGTCAGGTTATTTATTCATAATCAAAAACCAAGGAAAAACAGTATGAAGATACTAATTGGAGTAATGCTCAGTTTATTATTAAGTTGTTCATTCAGCTTGTTTGGCCAGGAAACAGAAGAAGGAATTCCACAACCGGTATCTAATATTACAGCTCAAACAGGTAAAACAAAGTGTTCAAAGTCTAAACAAAATATTGATACAGTGAAAAGTAAGAAGTCATGCTGCGCTAAGAAAAAAAATACCACTTTAAAGGGAAAAAGTGAAGTGGGACAGAATTCAGATACATTGAAGAACAAGAAATCATGCTGTGCTAAAAAGGAAGTTTTGGATTCAAAAACTATACAGTCGCAAGACCTAGATGTAAAAGGACCTAAACAGAATCAGCATCCTAACTAATTTTGAGGACACTCATACATATTAAAAAGAGATGCATTAGTGTCTCTTTTTTTTTTGCCTTTGATTCTTCTTGAAAATATTTCTTTTCTAAGAATTACAGCAATTTTTCGATTTTATTATAAGTCATAATTAAATATTTTGTTAATTTTGAATTTAAGGTTAAATAATAAACCCTAATGATTTATATTGTTTTTAATGTCCCTATTATTAGTTCTTTGAAATACTTTGACATTATACTATCAAAAAGAAATTAAAATGGAAGAAAAAATAACCCAAAATAGATCTAAATTACTAAAGTTAAAACAGTTTGCAAAAAATAAAGCAGGTAAAAATATCTGTAGACATTTCAATATTGAACTTTGCGAATGGGTAGAAACTATACTTCCAAGATGGCAAGGAAATATCAGACCTCCTAAATTCACTCCAGAGGAATTAAAAGCAGAAAAATTTATACTGACTAATTTTCTTGTTAATATGGATAGGAGTAATCCAAACCATATAAAATCACGTGAAATATTAATGGAACTCGGGATTATTTATATACGTGGGAGTCGGCATAAATCAGAAATAAATAATTAGGATATAACCATATGCGAATAAATATAACTAAAAAAGAATATGAAGATCTGGTAGCTCTACTCGCGTTTGGATTAAGCAGTGCAAGTCTATACCATAATAAAAAAGATACAGAAAAACTTGTTAGTTACGATAAGTTAGTGGCACAAATATATGGATTATCTGAAAAGATTGGTTATAAGGGAATAACAATAGAAAATGATAAGTGCCATTTAAATACCAAAGTTTTTGATTTTGAAATTCTTTTAGAAAAAATATTTAAAGAATATTTTAAAGAACAACTTCTTAATATTGATCTTAATAAACAATTTGAAGATAAAAGCAGCGATGAGGTTAAAAATCTTTCTGATAAAAGCATTCACCCTCTTATTAATGACCTTAGTGAGAAATGGAATCAGAAACTTGATGATCTCGATATGCGTACATTTTTTTTAAAACTACATAGCTATCTTAATACAGATAATGATGCATACATAACAAAAGCACTCGACAAGCAAAAAATTAAGAGTAATATCGTTAATGATCTATACAAAAAGACAAAATCCAAACTAATTTGGCGGAAATTAAATAACAAAGTACATTAATAGCAAACTAGAAAATTTGAATAAAATAACATACTCAAAGAACAGTGAATATAAATTTAATAAATCATTAACTGTTGGTAAGTTTTCCAGCATATTTTTATTTGTTTTATTTTTAGTAGGCTGTTCCACTGTTCCGTACACGAATAGAACTCAACTGATGCTTGTTTCTGAAAAAACTGCTGAACAAATGGGTAATATGGCTTTTAATGAAGTTAAGGTGGAAACTATTTCATTAAATAATTCAAAGATGGATTCAGCTGTTAATAGAGTTGGGACGAATATATCTAAAGCAGCTGATAAAAGTGAATATCAATGGAAGTTTCTAGTAGTAGAATCTAATGATGCTAATGCATTTTGCCTGCCAGGAGGGAAAGTTGTAGTTTATAGTGGGTTATTTAAATATATTAAAAATGATGGTGAACTTGCTACAGTTTTAGGGCATGAGATAGCACATGCTATTGCCAGGCACTCAGGTGAACGAATTTCTCAAGGGTATGTAGAATCATTTGGAGGTATAGCTATAGATACAACTCTTGCAATCTTTGGCATACCTGGAATATTTGGAAGTGTATATAGTGTTGCAGCCCATTTAGGAGTAAATTTACCATTTAGTAGAACGCAGGAATATGAAGCTGATTATATAGGTCTTATGCTTATGGCTAAAGCAGGATATGATCCTGATACAGCGATCGTTTTTTGGAAAGATTTTTCTAAAGAATCTGATTATGGTAGTATAAAAGAATTTTTTACAACACATCCTATGGGCAAAAAACGTATACAGGAGCTTAAAGATTTATTACCAAAAGCAGAAAAGATATATGCTTCCAATCATATAAAATTAGGGGTAGGGGAACGTATTAGCTCCACTTGATTTTATTGTTAACATCTGACATAGAGTTGAAAATAAATTTCTGTCTGCTAGAATGCTACATATACTTGGATTCAGATATTTATAGTTTACTGAATTTCCTCTCACAAGCGTTGAAAGTGAGTTAGCCTTTTATTTTTTTATTTTCAACGCTTGTTCCTTATGTAAATAGGTGAGTCGTTTTACATTATTGAATTTAGTTTTTTATCCCTTTTGGCAGCTCTTTTCTCTTTTAATGTTTTTTGAGATTTTTTCTTTGTATCATGTTTTTTACTGTCTTTTCCTTTAGTCATTTTTCTTCTCCTAATAGTTAAACATTAGACAGGGTGATATAGGTAAAAATAAAACTCTGATTCGATTAAAAATGTAATTATGGAATTGTATGTGACATAAGCTCTTAAATCATACAAATTTTACCATAGAGCCTTCAGTTAAATTCTTAGCTTTTAGAAAATTTCTAAAAATATCTTTATCTGAAAAGTCTCCTATTTTTAAGACCTTTCCTTGTATATAGGATGTATTGACGTCATTGGATAGGATTTCAACTTCCAGGCAAAGTGTATGTTTTTTATATTTATCAATATATATTTTTATGCTTGCTTTATTGCCTTCATTGAATTTTGTTGATTCATCTGATATACGGCTTACACAATGTCCTAAGTTTATACACATAAGAAGGCTCCTTAAAAATATTATTAAATATAATTTTTAAAACATATAGCTTTCATACTCATCTTTACTAACTAGTTTTGAATAAAGTTTTCCACTTTTATCCATTCCATATATTTTGTATAGATGAGTAAAATAACTTTTCCCAAAACGTTTTCTTACTATAGTTTTGCTACAATTAGATATTGGGATACTCTTGAGTTGTTTTTGATCGTCACATTCAAAATTTATAAACATAATTTTACCTCTTAATAAATAATTAATCTAGAAACCTGAAAAATATGAAGGCGTGGGATAACCTGAGATATCTTCAGGTTTACAGTCAGAATTAAATGAATTATATTTATTAGATGGTGCTTTTTTTAGCTTATTAGGCTTAGTAAAAACTTCTTTTTCAACTATCAGGGTGTTTTTATTGAAGGTGGCTTCATTTCTAGTGTTGTTCATCGTAAAGTCCCTTTTTGCTAGTGTGTTATTCTATTGATGTGCGGTGGTAGATCTTCTGACAAAGTCGTTGTCTATATGATTTCTATGATACTCATAGAACTTAAATCGAGTAATTCCAGAAAGAAACAGAAAAACTAACATAATACTAATAAACCAGAAAGTAAAGTGGCAAAATTAGATACAAAAGTGTAGTTTGTTTAAAAAATAACGGAAAGTATTTAGATATTAAGATGATAGAGCAACCTAAAAAATTTGATGATAATTTAAAATTCTATAACGCAGCTTTAGGTGATGAAATAAAACTTCCATATGCCGTAGAAAGTGTTTCTGCCGGATTTCCCTGCCATGCAGACGGCTATATTGAATGTGAATTTGATATAAATCAACATCTTATTAAAAATCATTCTTCTACTTTTTTAGTCCAGGTAAATGGTGATTCTATGATTAATGCAGGTATTCAAACCGGTGATATGCTTGTTGTAGATAAATCTATGGAAGTAAAAAACAATGATATAGTTATTGCATGTGTTGCTGGCGAATTCACGGTAAAGCGGCTATTTAGTAAAAATAACAAAGTATGTTTGTTCCCGGAAAACCCATTATTTAAACCTCTTTTGATCACTGAAGAGATGGACTTTCAAGTTTGGGGTAAAGTTACCAATATTATAAGAAGTATATAGGCATTTATTAATATGTGTTTTGATGCTAAGCATGAAGGAAATCGGTTAGTTTTTCGTTTTAAAGGTAAATTAGATACGAACTGTATAAATAAAATTTATTCATCAGTTCTTCAATCTATAAAAGAAGCTGATGATATCGTTTTTGATATGTCTGAAGCTGAATATATTTCATCATTGTTTTTGAACCTCTGTATGATTACAGCCAGAGAAAAAACAATGAATAATTTTTCCATAGTTAATGCAAAAGATGAAGTTGCTAAAGTCTTCAAAATTGCAGGGTTTAATAAATTATTCAAAATAAATAATTAACAATTAGAGCTCTTCTTCAGGCATATGCATAAAGAGAATTTAAATTTTGATTTTATACTGTGCCCTTTTTGCTTTTTAGGATAGTACGTGCACCCCACGTAATTTGGGTTGTAACTATAAAGTAAATTTGATGCAGTATTTTTAGGCTTGGTATTTATATGATTGCAGTTATTATTTAATTTTGTCATATTTCACCTCTATTCTAACTTGATGATTATCTTTTCTATCCTGCATGATATTTATATTAAAATTCAAAGCATCAAATATTTCATCAATCTGGGAATCTTCCATCTTATTACTCTTCATCAGTGACCTTACTTCATTTTCTATGCAATATCTCATCAATGACGGGATGTAGAAAGAAACGCTACTATTTTCCTTGTTATAATTCTCTAATATTTCCTGAGCATTTATAAGTTTCCTAGCAGTGATTCTTTTTACCATAAATACCTCCATATTTAAAGTTTCTATATATTATATAACTCTATTTATCAGTAGTTTTCAACTATGAAAAGTGCTGTGAATATTCTCTGGTTTGATAATTAATTTGTAACTTGTTTATTTTTCTATGTCGGTATGAAATGTAAAAAAAAACAAAGTAATCTGTAACTTTTATTTCCTGAAATAGATGTTTTAAGTTGTTGACATTTATTAACAGTTTATTAATAATTAGATGTTTCCAACTAGTGGATATTTTTGGTACTTAATCTTAATTATAGAATAAAATATGACGACTGATACGGCAGCTACAATTTCAAGAATACTGCAATCAAGGATGAAGGACAGTTCGGTGAGAGTTTATCTTTTTTTATACTGTGATGCCGGAAGTTTTGATGAAGCGACAAGAATAACCAGCAAAGAAATTTCTGATTCTTTGAAAATGAATAGAAAAACGGTCTTTGGTGCATTATCAGAACTAAAGTTTTATGGTTATGTAGTAATATCAGGGAAAACCAGCAATAGGCAAATTACATGCATAGATCCATATTTGATAAATGAAAAAGAAGTAATAAAAGCAGCATCCTCTGAAAAAAAGACACTTCAAGTAATTATAAATGAAAACCTTGAACTGGAAAAATGGTTTGCTGATTATATTAATGAAGTTGATCTAAAGATGAGGGTGTCAGATATATTTTGCTATATAAAAGAATATGATATATGTATAAGTGAACTTATACATAACAAAGTAATTGCTAAAGGAACACCTGTGATACTACCTGAGTTTTCTAAAAATGATTATAGAAAATTTATTGTTAAATTAAGACAAAAAGAAAATGAATTAAATGTCATTGAAAAAAGGGCAGGGGAGTATGATTATTCACATAGAAAAGTATTTCAAAATGATTTAAAAGATTTCTTTATAAATAACGAATACAGGAAGAAATTTAGTAAATATATTACATGCTCGTATAATAATCTATCGAAGTTCCCAATTGATTTTAAGAAGGCTTTTCTCAACTGGCTTGAACCCGAATTGTTTTGAAGAAGATAATAAATACTTAAACGGTAAAAAATATTTAAGTATATTTTCTGAATAAATTTACAGCTAGAACCTTTTAGTGGGCCATGTTATTAGTTTTAAGCTGTTAATAGTTTTTTGATAGATTTTGTATAAGCTTAGTATTCACTATGATAGAGAAGGCGCTTTGAATTAGAGATTATTTTTATAGAAAACAACTTGCAGAAATAGTATACCGGTGCATATTTGAGTTCGTGGCGAAGGTTTCTGTGATATATTCAAATCTCCCTATCCCCACCACATTTGTCCCAGTATTACAGAGCCTTTGCCACACTTTAAAGTTTGAATTATAACAAACTGTTTAGGAGATATTATGATTTCTGATGAAAGCCTGGCCTGGATAAATTCATTGAATAAATTCTATAAATCAGGAGATAAAAAAGATTTACCAGCTAATGCTGATATAAATAATACTTACGTGTTTGATGCATTAAAAAAATGGAAGCTAATCAAAAATAAAAAATATAAATATATTAAAAAGGAATAATATAACAGCCGTCAAAGTATGGATATTCAACTTTTTTCAAAGTGTTTTTTGAATATTTTGACGCTCCTGCTGGTGTTTTTACTGTCCAGAACTTACCGGTTTCACCGGTAATAACAGATTTAAATTTATGCCCTTCACTACAAACATAAACAGTATCGCCAATTCTCATATTTATTACATTTTGAATTATTGAATTGCGGATAGTTGATGTTGGTTTGTAAAATAGTTAACTTTATCAAGACTCATTGATATGTCTATTCTATCCAGATATACATTATCTGGTACTCTTAACGATATGGGTGCAAAATTCAATATGCCTCTAATTCCCGCATATACCATTAAATCTGCAATTTGCTGTGCATGCTGTCTTGGAGTTGTTATTATTCCTATATCAATACCAAGCTCAAAGATTTTATCTTTTAAGTCGTCAATATGATAACAGCTACAGTTAGAAAAACTATTCCCTATTATTTCTTTATCTACATCGAAAGCAGCAACAATTAAACTTTTTGAATCTCTATAAATTTCATTGGATAGAACTGCTTTTCCTAAATTACCTACGCCTACCAAAGCTATTTTTAAACCATTATTATCTTCTAAAATGTTATCAATATCTTTAATTAATTTTTGGATGTTATAACCATTCTTTAATGTTCCGGCACATCCTGCGATCATTAAATCTCTTCTTACCTGAGGTGAATTACTGTTTGAAAGTTCAGCCAGATGATGTGAATATAAATGACTTGATTTATCAGACTGTAAGTTTTTCAGTTCTCTTCTGTATATAATCAATCGTTCAATTGTCGGTGCCGGGATAGAGTTTTTTCTTTTCATGCTTTAGCCTTAAATTGAAATAATTATTGATTTTTCGATGGCTTTGAATAATACTTATCGCAATTTATTGCTATTGCACTATCAACAGGATTATTTCTTAAGCTGCACCAACAGCCTCAGGTTATTGGTGTAGTGTTAAAGAAAATCCTGTGGATAGAGAAATAGCTGTAAGATGTGATAGGTTTACTCCATCTGAATAAGTCACTACCAGAATAATATAATTTTTACAGATAGTAATACTGAGTTATGAACCAAAGATTCTCTAAGTCTTCAAATACTACAGAGCAGGAATTTATTTCAGGAACGGTTGAAAGAATAACATTTCATAGTGAAGAAACAGGTTTTTGTGTACTTAGAATAAAAGTTAAAGGGTATCGAGAACTGCTAACAGTAGTAGGTTCAACTGCTGTTATAAGTGCTGGCGAGTATTTAGAATGCAAAGGGTATTGGGTAAATGACAGAAAACATGGCTTACAGTTAAAAGCTTCATACATAAAAACAGTACCTCCAACAACTCTTGAAGGTATAGAAAAATATCTCGGTTCAGGAATGATTAGAGGAATTGGTCCCCATTTTGCAAAAAAACTGGTGCATGCTTTTGGAGAGGATGTTTTTGATATAATAGAAAATACTCCTGAAAAACTTAAAGAACTTGATGGTATCGGTCCTAAACGAACAGCAAAGGTCATTGATGCATGGGATGAACAGAAAGCTGTAAGAGAAATTATGGTTTTTCTAAGGTCTCACGGAGTTGGTACTGCAAGATCTGTACGTATATATAAAACTTACGGAGATAATGCTGTCGGAATTATATCTAAAAATCCATACCAGCTTGCTATTGATATTCACGGTCTAGGTTTTAAAACCGCTGATACAATTGCAATGAAGCTCGGAATTAAACCTGACTCACTTATAAGAGCAAGAGCAGGTGTAAGACATGTACTTATGGAAATCTGTACCGAAGGGCACTGCGCTGATACCTATGATCATCTAGTGGAAACATCATCAGAATTATTAGAAATTCCTATTGAAACAATAAAAGATGCCATATTGTGTGAGCTTAAAAATAAAAGTATTGTTGAAGATATCATTAAGGATAAAAAATGTATATATCTTTCATCACTGTATTATTCAGAAGTTTCGGTTTCTGAAAATATAACAAGGCTTAATAAAGGTACTCCAAGTTGGGGAACTATTGACGGAGCAAAAGCTATACCATGGGTAGAACAGAAAGCCGATATCAAGCTTTCAACATCCCAACAGAAAGCTGTAGATAATTCTATCAATAATAAAGTTTCTATAATTACAGGTGGACCTGGTGTCGGAAAAACTACTGTTGTAAATAGTATTCTAAAAATAGTAAAAGCAAAGAAAGCTGAAGTTGTTTTATGTGCTCCTACCGGAAGGGCTGCAAAAAGATTATCTGAGACTACTAACTTACAGGCTAAGACAATTCACAGACTTCTGGCATTCGACCCTAAAACAGCTTTATTTAAACATAATAGAGAGAATCCTATAAAAGCTGATTTTTTTGTTGTGGACGAAGCCTCCATGATAGATATTACACTGATGAATAGTTTTTTAAAAGCTATTCCTGACTATGCATCATTACTCATTGTAGGAGACGTAGATCAACTGCCATCTGTGGGACCAGGTTCTGTACTGAGAGATATCATTAATTCTAAAGTAGTGCATGCCTCTTTTCTTAGCGAAATATTCAGGCAGGCTTCAGACTCAATGATTATAGTAAATGCACATAGAATTAATAATGGTTCTATGCCATATTTTGATAAAATGAAAAATGACTTTGTAATAATATATAAGGATGAAGTTGAGGATATTTTTAACAACTTAATGAACATAGTAGTAAACCGCATACCGAGAAGATATAATTGTGACCCTATCAAAGACATACAGGTACTTTCTCCAATGAATCGTGGTGGATTAGGATGTAGGGCTCTAAATATTGAGCTTCAAAAAGCTCTTAATGGAAGCTCTGTTCCTAGAATATCCAAGTATGGCTTTGAGTTTGCACCAAAAGATAAGGTTATTCAGACCATTAATAACTATGATAAAAATGTCTTTAATGGTGATATCGGGAATATCGATAAAATAGATGAACAGGAAGAATTAGTTTATATAGATTTTGATGGTAGAATAGTTGAATATCAATTCCATGAACTTGATGAAGTAAGTCTTGCATATGCCACTACAATCCATAAAAGCCAGGGCTCTGAATATCCTATAATTGTCATGCCTATTGCAACTCAGCATTTCACGCTATTACTTAGAAATTTACTTTATACAGGTGTAACCAGAGGAAAGAAGCTTGTTGTACTTATTGGTCAAAAGAAAGCGGTTGGTATGGCGGTACATAACAATAAAATGCTTCAAAGGATTACTAAACTTTCTGATAGATTGAAAGAAAATTCAGGTATAGAACTAAATGAGATTAATTAGATAAGGTTTTTTAAAATGAGAGACTGTTGTGATTGCAAATTTTATACACTTGGACTTACAGGATTTGAAAGGTGTAATAGAAGTTCTATTGATCTGCAACATACTACGGTATCACCATTATGCAGTAATGAACGAAAGTTTGAAGACAAATGGGAAAAAAGGAAACAGTCTACCAGAATCTGTTTAGAAAATATCAAGTCCAACAAAAATAGCTTAAAACAAGGATAAAAGTTAATGCTTGTCAAATGCAACCTAAATTCCATAGTTGGTATTAAAGAAAATTCCATAGCTCGGATAAAAATTTATACCTCCGTTTTATTGTTTTTAATATTCTTAGTACGATAGCTTTGTCCGTTAATTTTA
>Ga0187827_10005898_pt1 | contig 14300 bp, 12 predicted proteins | sample ETNtaG_39_FD_167969 | JGI IMG/M metagenome (GOLD analysis project Ga0187827, IMG submission 167969) | Marine microbial and viral communities from oxygen minimum zone, Eastern Pacific Ocean - ETNP2014_SV_150_PacBio MetaG (Illumina Assembly) | ecosystem: Environmental > Aquatic > Marine > Hypoxic...
GGTATAAATTTATACAATAGAATTGAGAATGATTTGATAAAACAAATAACAATCATAAGTACATTTAAATTAATTATTCATCCAATTTTGTTATTCTCTATTTTTTATTTTTTTCCAACCAATAACATCCCTGATGTATGGATTAAAGTAGCTATACTATGTTCCTGTTTACCTGTTGCAGGAAATGTATTTGCAATGTCAATTTACTATGATACTTTTGTAAAAATTACTTCTAGTTCAATACTAGTTACCACTGTGCTTTCCACTTTTACAGTTCCTATAGTCTTATTTTTGTTATTATAAAATTTAGTTTTGTCATAAAAAAAATAAATTAATGATTAGTTAAATTAAATCAGAAATTTTACAATAAGAGTTAATAATATCAAAAATTAATTTTCAAATTCTTTTTAGATGCAAGTTCAATAATATATTGCCAAGCAGATCTTCCTGTTCGATTCCCTCTTTGAATGCTCCATTTAATACTATCTTTGAGATCTTCATTTGTATAATCAATATCATAATGATTACAGTAAGATTTAATGATATTCAAATATGCTTCTTGTGATATTTTATGAAATCCTATCCATAAGCCAAATCTATCACTTAGACTTATTTTTTCTTCTACACTCTCATCAGTATGTATAGCTGATGATCTTTCATTATCAATCATGTCTCTAGGCATCAAATGACGCCGATTAGAAGTAATATATAAAGTAATATTGTTTGGTTGATTCTGTATACTTCCGTCTAAAATTGATTTTATTATTTTATAATCACTATCAATTTTTTCAAAAGACAGATCATCTATGTATATAATAAAACGAAAATCACCGAATTTTCTTATAATTGAATAAATTAGCTCTATATCATCAATATTGTTTTTGTTTAACTGTATTAATCTAAGAGATTTGTAATCTTTAGATATTTGATTAAAAACCGATTTAATTAGAGTGCTTTTCCCGTTACCTCTAGCCCCCCAAAGAAGAGCATTGTTAGTGAAATTGCCTTTAGCAAAATTGATTGTGTTATTAATAATTGTATTTTTTTGTCTATCAATTCCAATAAGTAAATCGGTATCTATGGATATGATCTTTCCTATAACTTTTAATCTTTTGTGTTTTGATTCCCAAATGAATGATCTATTTTTAAAAAGGACAAACCTTAAGAAAAACAAAGTATAAAAATTCATTTTATGCTCATCAGAACTCTAATTGCATTTTTCTTTTACACAGTATAAGTAAATCCACAATTTAATTAATTGTAGGATTTTTATGGAACAAATGGGGGCTTTTTTACCGCTGATATTAATTTTTGGTGTTTTTTATATTTTATTAATTCGACCTCAACAAAAAAAGGTAAAACTACACCGTGAAATGATTAATAATCTGCGTCGAGGAGATAAAATTATTACTTCTGGAGGCATTATAGGATCAATCAGTAAAGTTAATGATAATAAAGAGCTGTTAGTTGAAATATCTGAAAATGTAGAAATTAAAATAGCACCTGGAATGGTAACTGATTTATATATCCCGCCAGATACTGAAAAGCAAAAATCTTCTCCACAAAAAAAAGAAATTGCTAAAAATAAAACTAGTATATTTTCAAACTTGTTTGGGAAAAAATAATAATAATTAATGAAAAATTATCCATTGTGGAAATCGATAGTTGTCATTTTGGTAATTTGCACAGGAATAATTTTTGCAATTCCTTCTATTATATATTCTGAAAATCCAAGTAATTGGTTTTTAGATAATAAAGTTAATTTAGGACTTGATTTACAAGGTGGCTCTTATCTTTTATTAGAAGTGGAGACAGATGTTTTGGTAAAAGAAGAATTAGAAAACATTAGTGACACGGTTAGGCTAATTTCAAGGAATGAAAAAGTTAATATTATTAATGTCAATGCTGAAGAAGATCAAATTCAATTTCGTTTTAAGAACACTTCATCAATCGAAAATATAAAAAATCAATTCATTAAAAAATATAACTATGTGAAAGTTGTCGTTAATAAAAATATAATGAAAATTATCATTAATGATGATTTTAAAAAACGCATTCAAGAATCTGCTTTAAAACAGTCTCTCGAAATAGTTAGAAAACGTATTGATGAGTCTGGTACAAAAGAACCATTAATCCAAAGATCAGGTAAAAAAAGAATACTTCTCCAATTGCCAGGAGTTAAGGATCCGGAAAGAATTAAAGAGTTATTAGGCACAACTGCTAAATTGACTTTTCATATGGTTGATGAAGAGGACACTGTTTCGTTAAAGGCTAATAAAGCACCTTTTGGTAAAATGATTGTTCAAGATTACATTAATCCAGAAATTAAATATTTGGTTGAAAAAAAATCTCGTGTTGGCGGTGAAAACTTAGTTGATGCCAATGCTTCTTTTGATTCGAGTGAAGGACATGCTGTTTCTTTTAGATTTGATACTACGGGTGCTCAAAAATTTGGCAAAGCCACATCAGATAATGTAGGAAAAAGATTTGCCGTTATCTTGGACGGCGTAGTTATTACTGCACCAGTAATACGATCAGCTATCACAGGAGGTTCAGGGATTATTTCAGGAAATTTCACGAGTCAAGAAGCAACAGATTTAGCTGTTTTATTGAGAGCAGGAGCCTTGCCAGCTCCACTTAATATAGTTGAAGAAAGATCCGTTGGTCCTGGCTTAGGGGCGGATTCAATATCTTCCGGAAAGATAGCCTCAATTATTGGCATGTTTTGTGTTTGTGTATTTATGATTCTTATTTACGGGGTTTTTGGCCTTTTAGCGAACATATCTCTTATAGCAAATTTATTTATTATTATTTCTCTTTTGGGAACAATTGGAGCAACTTTAACCTTGCCAGGTATAGCAGGCATTGTTTTAACCATTGGTATGGCTGTTGATGCGAATGTTTTAGTATTTGAAAGAATTAAAGAAGAACTTTCTAAGGATTCAAAAGCATTGATAGCAGTAAAAAATGGTTTTGATAAAGCTATTTCAACCATTCTAGATGCAAATATTACGACACTAATTGCAGCTCTATTGCTTTTTGTATTTGGCTCTGGCCCTATTAAAGGTTTTTCTATTACGCTTTCATTAGGAGTTCTTGCTTCAATGTTTACTGCAATTATGTTTACTAATTTTTTAATTCATCTTTGGTTATCCATGTCTAAAAAGAAAGTGATTACTTTCTGATGTTTGGTTTAAATAGAATTTTTCCAACTGATTCTAATTTTCAATTTATGAGTATCAGAAAAAAAATGCTATATCTTTCAGCGTTTTTTATTGTTATTTCAATATTGTTATTAGTTTTCAAAGGATTGAATCTTGGCATTGACTTTAAAGGCGGGACGTTAATTGAAATCAGTACTAACAATACAAATATTTCAGAATTAAGAAATATATTGGATCCAGAATTCAATGAAGTTTCTCTTCAAGAATTTGGAGACTCAAAAACAATCATTATTAGACTACAAAATGACACTAATACTGAAAGCATTACTACTGTGAATAAAGTAAAAGTGCTTATAAGAGATAAAGTATCTGAATTTAGACGTTCTGAATTTGTTGGACCGACAATTAGTTCTGAATTGCTTTTAAAAGGATTACAGGCAGTCTTCTTCGCACTTATGGCGATATTAATCTATATTTGGCTTCGTTTTGAATGGCAATTTGGTTTTGGGGCTGTTGTCGCGTTAGCTCATGATGTTTTATTTACTCTTGGCGTATTATCTTTGTTAAATATTGAATTTTCTCTTTCTAGCATAGCCGCAATTTTAACAATTGCCGGTTATTCAATTAATGATACTGTAGTTATTTTTGATAGAGTAAGAGAAAATCTCCGTAAATTTAAAAGAATAGATTTAGTTGAAGTGTTTAATATATCAATCAACAATACACTATCCAGAACTATAATGACAAGCATTACAACTTTAGTTGCCTTAGTGTGCTTATTTGTATTTGGTGGTCATGTAATCAAGCCTTTTGCTTTTGCAATGATCATAGGAGTCTTGATCGGTACTTATTCTTCAATGTTCGTTGCGGTCCCAACTTTACTTTTGTTTAAGTTCAGACCGCAAGAAGATGTATAGTTTAAAATAAATTTTGAGCACTTACCATTGATAGCAACATTGGTATTGACAATAAAGTATTCGTTCTTGAAAAAAGCATAGCTGTTCTTGCAGATTTTGCTTTTTCTTCTGCACTAACCTCTATCATTCCTAAAGCTTTTTTCTGATTTGGCCAAATAACCATCCATACATTATAAGCCATAATGATACCCAGCCACATTCCAATGCCAATTGTTATATTTTTTGCGTTACCACCTAAAAGTCCAAGTGACATAGCTTGATTGATATAACCATTTAAATAAGCGACAATTAAACCAGTTATTATCGTGGATAGGGCTGCCCATCTGAACCAAAAAAGAGCAGCTGGTGCAATTACTTTACCAATAGCTGGTTTTTGTTCATCCGGTATATTTGGCATATTTGGTATCTGGATAAAATTAAAATAATATAAGAGCCCAATCCACATAATGCCGGAAAGAACATGCAAATAACGGAAAATAGCCGACCAGAAATAAGCATCTAAATGCCATCCTCCACTAAATGAATACATGATTATAAATAGAACTATTGCCAAAATGATACCTGCTACAATTGTTCTATTCAGTGATTGTAAAATATTAGACACATTTACCTCCAAAAGATTAAATATAGTTCCTTAGATACTTCCCTGTAAAGCTTTTTCTATCTTTTATTATATTTTCTGGAGTTCCTTCAAACATGATTTTTCCACCTTTATCTCCTCCAACCGGCCCTAAATCAATAATGTGATCTGCAGTTTTAATGATATCAAGATTGTGCTCTATAACTATTACAGTATTACCTTCATCAACAAGTCTGTGAAGAATTTTTAATAATTTATTTACATCATCAAAATGAAGCCCTGTAGTTGGTTCATCAAGAATATAAAGAGTTTTTCCAGTTGATTTTTTTGATAATTCTTTTGAAAGTTTTATTCTTTGAGCCTCTCCACCAGATAACGTTGTAGCTGATTGACCTATTTTAATATAATCTAAGCCCACATCCATTAATGTTTGTAATTTTTGTTTAATAGAAGGTATTTTATTAAAAAAAACATAACCTTCTTCAACTGTCATATCCAAAATATCTGCTATTGATTTATTATTATATTTAACCTCTAAAGTTTCTCTATTATATCTTCTGCCCTTACAAACATCACATTTTACATAAACATCTGCTAAAAAATGCATTTCAATTGTTTTTAATCCGGCTCCTTCACATGATTCACAACGACCACCTCTGACATTAAAAGAGAATCTTCCTGGTTTATAACCTCTTGCTGCAGATTCATTTAAACCAGCAAACCAATCACGAATAGGTGTAAAACAACCTGTGTAAGTTGCAGGATTTGATCTAGGGGTTCTGCCAATAGGGGATTGGTCTATATCAATTATTTTATCAATATTATTTGCCCCCTTAATATTAAAATTCTTTTCATCTTTTATTAATGACTTATTGAAAAAATCATCCAATCGAACAAATAGGGTATCAATAATAAGTGAAGATTTTCCACTACCTGAAACACCGGTAATGCAGATAAAATTTCCCAAAGGAAAAGAAATATTAAGATTTTTTAGATTGTTTGTTTTAACTTTTAAAAGTTTAAATATATTAGATTTTTTTTCTTTTCTTCTTTTTATTGGAACTGGTATTTCTTTTTTCTTGTTAAGATATTGAGCTGTTAAACTATTATTACTTTTTAGAATTTTTGCAAAATTTCCTTCAGTAACAACATGACCTCCATGAATTCCTGCTTTAGGACCAATGTCAATTATATGATCAGCATTTCTTATTGCTTCCTCATCGTGTTCTACGACAATAATTGTATTGCCTAAGTCACGCAATCTAAACAAAGTTTCAATTAGTTGTTTATTATCTTTTTGATGAAGTCCTATAGAAGGCTCATCAAGAACATAGAGAACACCAGTTAAACCGGAACCAATTTGACTAGCTAAGCGAATTCTTTGACTTTCCCCCCCTGAAAGAGTTTTACTTGCTCTTGATAATGATAAATAATTAAGCCCGACTTTATGTAAAAAATTTAACCTTTCTTGTATTTCTTTAATTACTCCTTCTGCAATTTGAATTTCACTTTGATTTAATTTTGACTTTAAGTTGTTAAACCAATTTAAACATTCAGTTATTGATTTTTTTGTTATTTTGCCGATGTGAAGATTATTAATCTTAACAGCAAGAGCTTTTTCATTTAATCTATAACCATTACAAACTTCACAATCCCGTTCTGATAAATATTTTTCCAACTCATATTGAATCCAAAATCTTTCAGTTTGAGAATATTTACGATCAATAAAATTAGCGATTCCTTCAAATTTATTTAGACCAATAATTATAGAATTATCATCTCCATACAGGATCAAATTTTTTACTGTTTTTGGAATATCTTTCCAAGATGTTTTAATAGAAATATTAAATTGTTTAAGAATTTTAGATATTGTTTCTAGAAACATTTTTTTTTGATAACCAAAAACCTTAGTTTCCCAAGGTTTTATAGCTCCTTCAATTATAGAACGGGATTCATCAGGAATAATTTTATTTTCATCAAAAAATTTTTCAATTCCAAGACCATCGCATTCTGAGCAAGCACCTAATGGAGCATTAAAACTGAATAATCTTGGTTCAATTTCTTCAATTGAGAAATCGGAAACCGGACAGGCAAATTTTGATGAATATATCTGTATTTTTTTTGTTTCTAAATTTTCTATGTATATAAGCCCTTCCGATAAGGTTAAGCCAACCTCAATACTTTCTGCCAATCTTTGCTTAATGTCTTTTTTTACAGTAATTCTATCAATTAAGACATCTATGTTGTGTTTAAAATTCTTTTTTAATGAAGGAGTTTCATGAATCTCATAAATCTCATTATCTATTTTTAATCTCTGATATCCTTTCTTTTTTAATTCTTCGATTTCTTTTTTATATTCACCTTTTCTATCCCTTACTATGGGGGAAAGAATATATATTCTTTTTTTTTTATTATTGGACAAAACAGAATCAGTTATTTCACTAACACTTTGTGATTTAATAGGTAGTCCTGTAGCAGGTGAATAGGGTGTTCCCACTCTAGCAAATAAAACTCTAAGATAATCATAAATTTCAGTTACAGTACCAACAGTACTTCTCGGATTTTTTTGAATAGTTTTTTGTTCAATTGAAATAGCAGGTGATAATCCGTCAATACTATCTACATCAGGCTTGTTCATCATTTGTAGGAATTGACGAGCATACGCAGACAAACTTTCAACATATTTTCTTTGTCCTTCAGAGTAAATTGTATCAAATGCAAGCGTTGATTTTCCTGATCCGCTAACTCCCGTAATTACAATTAGTTTATTTTTTGGTATCTTTAAGTTAATATTTTTTAGATTATGCTCTCTTGCTCCTTTAATTATAATTTTATCCAGATTCATCGATAATTATTTTATAGTTAATTAAAAAATTTTGTTATAAGGATATACATAGGATATACATAAGAAAAATATGACTGGTAGTGTAAATAAGGTTATTTTATTGGGTAATTTAGGCAGGGATCCTGAAATTCGTTCTATGCAGTCTGGCAGTAAAATGGCTACTTTTTCTATGGCAACATCAAAAAGATGGAGAGATAAAAACACACAAGAACAAAGAGATAAAACTTCTTGGCACAATATAGTAGTTTTTGGAGATGGTTTAGTAGATATAGTTGAAAAATATGTCAAAAAAGGCTCTAAAATTTATGTTGAAGGAGAGCTTCAAACGCGTAAGTGGCAAGACCAAGACGGTAACGATAGATACACCACAGAGGTAGTTTTGCAAGGTTTTAACTCTAATTTAACACTATTAGACTCAAGAAACGCTAATATCAATCAAGACCAAACAATTGACACTGATAAGGCAGCTTCTAGTGTTGAAAATTCAATTAGTTCAAATAATACTGATTCTTCTGAATCTGATGATGACATTCCTTTCTAATTTTTTATTAAAAACATAAATTATTTATCTGAATAATAAGAAAAATTTATATCAGTTATCTAAATCTTATGGATTGTTTATTTCAAAAAAATTTGATATAAAAAACATATAAAAAATACCAAAAAATAAGGATTTTCTTTTTATTCTGTGAATTCTATTATCTCTCAAAATCCTAGTAAATCAGAGAAAATATCTAATATTTCTTTGGTTGAAGAAATGAAAAAGTCATATCTAGACTATGCAATGTCTGTAATAGTCTCAAGGGCTTTACCAGACATCAGAGACGGTCTCAAACCTGTTCATCGACGTATTTTATATGCAATGAATGAAGGAGGTTATAATTATAATAAGTCTTATAAAAAATCAGCGAGAATTGTAGGTGATGTTATGGGTAAGTATCATCCACATGGAGATGCAGCCATATATGATTCGATGGTGAGAATGGCCCAAGATTTTTCGATGCGCTTAGAGTTAATAGATGGTCAAGGAAATTTTGGCTCTCTTGATGGCGATCCCCCGGCAGCAATGCGATATACTGAAGCTCGTTTAGCAAAAATATCAGAAAAAATAATAACTGATCTTGATAAAGAAACTATCGTATTTCAACCTAATTATGATGATTCAATTTTTGAACCAACTGTTCTTCCTGCACAATTTCCCAATCTTCTTGTTAATGGTTCATCAGGCATAGCTGTTGGCATGGCAACAAATATTGCTCCTCACAATTTAGGAGAAGTAATAGATGCTACTCTTCATGTCATTGATTATCCTGAATGCGGTTTTGAAGATCTTGAAAAATTTGTTTTAGGCCCAGATTTTCCTACAGGAGCTCAAATAATAGGAACTAAAGGTATAAAAGAGACATTTCATTCAGGGAAAGGAGGTTGCATAATTAGATCAAAAACATCCATTGAAGAATTTAGAAAAGATAGAGAAGCAATTATTGTGCATGAAATCCCTTATCAAGTTAACAAATCAAAATTGATAGAAAAAATTGCTGATACTGTAAAAAGTAATATTATTGAAGGCATTTCAGATCTTCGCGATGAATCTGATCGTAAGGGTGTTCGTATAGTAATTGAATTAAAGAAAGATGTAGAAGCAAATATAATTTTAAACCAGCTTTATAAGCACACCTTACTTCAAACCTCTTTTAATTCAAATATGCTTGCACTCAATAAAGGCAAGCCAGAACAATTAAATTTAAAACAAATCATTTCTTCTTTTATAGAATTTAGGGAAGAGATAGTATCTAAAAGAACAGCATTCGATTTAAATAAAGCCAGAAAAAAAGCCCATGTTTTAATTGGACTGGTTGTAGCAAATAATAATATTGATCAAATTATTGAATTAATAAAAAAATCCAAAGATTCAAAAGAAGCTAAAGAGAAATTGATTAGAAAAAAATGGAAATTAACAAAATCAAATATAAATTTTATTAAACTGATTGAAGATCAAACCAGCCAACTATCTAATAATTTATACATTTTTTCAGAAAATCAAGCAAAAGCCATTCTTGATTTAAGATTGCATAAATTAACCAGTCTTGAACGTGATGATATCAATAAAGAATTAGAAAGTATAATTCTAGAGATTCAAGACTATTTAAAAATATTAAACTCTAAAGAAAATTTATTATTAGTAATTAAGAATGAATTAAATGAAATTAAAAAAGAATTTTCAACACCTAGACGTAGTGAAATTATTGAAAAAGAATACGAGCAAATTGATGATATTAATTATATTGAAAAAAAAGATATCATTATCACTATATCCAACAATGGTTATATTAAAAGATCGCTATTAGAAAATTATCGCGCACAAAACAGGGGTGGAAAAGGCAAAACAGGGATGTCTACGCGTGAAGAGGATTTTGTTAAAGAAATTCACTTAACTGATACCCATACAAAATTACTTGTATTCTCTAGTTTTGGAAAAGTTTATGCATTAAAATCATTTGATATTCCCGAAGCAAGTTTAAAAGCAAGAGGAAAACCAATTATTAATCTTTTGCCTTTTGCTCAAGGTGAAAAGATAGCTACTTTTTTACCTCTACCTTTAAATGAAACAGAACTACTTTCTAACTTAGCAATTTTTGTTACCAAAAACGGAATGATAAGAAAAAATAAATTAATTGATATCGCAAAAAGTGGCAAAAGAGAATTAAGAGAAACTGGAAAATTAAGTATTAAACTCAAACCAAAAGATGAATTAATAAGTGTAAAAATAGCAAGTGATGATCAGGATATCCTTCTATCTAGTTCAGATGGAAAATGTTTACGTTTTCCAATAAAAAAATTAAGATTATTTACAGGTCTTAATTCCGGAGGTGTTCGTGGAATCAAACTAAAAAAAAATAATTATATAATTTCTCAATCAGTACTAAAACATTCATTTATAGAAATGTCGATAAGACAAGAATACTTAAAATACGCATCAGAAAACAGGAAAAACAACAAAAACAATATTAGAGATGATTTTATAAAATTGCAAAAAAATGAAGAATTCTTATTGACAGTAACCACTAAAGGATTCGGTAAAAGATCTTCTGCATATGAATACAGAATATCCAATAGAGGGGGAAAGGGGATAACGGGCATTCTAACTACTCCGAAAAATGGTAAAGTAATTGATTGTTTTGTAATTAATGAAAATGATCAAATTATTATGGTAAGTGATAAAGGTCAAATTATCCGAGTTAATATTAGTCAAATCAGAATAGCTGGCAGAACAACTCAAGGCGTTTCTATATTTAAGATACCAGAAGGAGATAAAATAGTTTATGTATCTAGAGTTGGAAGTCTTGAAAATAATTAGATGGCAACTAGAGTAGGAATATATCCAGGTACTTTTGATCCATTAACTTTTGGTCATTTGGATATTATTAAGAGATCACTTAATATAGTTGATAAATTAATTATTGGTGTGGCTAATAATTTTAGTAAAAAATCATTACTTTCAGTAGAAGATCGTAAAAAATTAATTTTATCAGATACAAAAACTTATTTTGAAAAAAATGAATATATATCAGTAGATTTTATAAGCGGCTTATTAACTGATTATGCAATTAAAAAAAACGTATCTTGCATTATTCGTGGATTACGTGCAGTATCTGATTTTGAATATGAATTTCAAATGACTGGAATGAATTATCAACTTAATCCTACTCTTGAGACTATATTTCTTATGTCATCAGAAAAACATTCATTTATATCATCTAATTTTATAAAAGAAGTTCACAAACTTGGAGGTGATGTTTCTATGTTTGTATCTAAAAACACAATTGATATTCTAGATAAAAAAAATATCTAATTATAATTACTTGCGTTCAAATTATTTGAACTATATAGAACTTGCAATTGTATGGGCCCTTAGCTCAGTTGGTAGAGCAATTCCCTTTTAAGGAATGGGTCACAGGTTCGAATCCTGTAGGGCTCACCATTACAAAGGAATATCAGATATAATGCAGAAAACGATAATACAAAATATAGAAACTGGAGTTACGAAAAATTGTGATATTTTAAAAAAAAACGATCAAATATTAGAAGTAGTCCTTGAGGAGACGACTATTAAAATTTTATTAAAAAAACATAACCATAAATATATTGGAAAATATAAAGAAATGGAATTTGTGTCTACAGGAGATTAATATATTTAGGCCTTGTCCTCTTTTATTATTTGCTTATCATTTTTCAATTCTCTATTAATTTTTTTTCGGATTATAGAAGCACTTATTAATCTCCCTTTTCCTATCCCTGGGCAAAAATCTATTAGTTCTTCTTTCCATTTTTTAGTATTCATATTTTCTTTCCAAAAAGGCCATGTTCTGCATTGAATGGGTCTTGCAGAATAAATAGAGCATTTCTTATTTTTTAAAAATTGACAATTTCCATTAATATTTAATTCTCTCAAATGAAGATAACCTTCTGAGAATTCGCAATACTTTTTTTCGAATATATCAGTAGATAAATTTAAGTATTTTGCCAAGTTTGTTAGATCTTTTTTACTGAGATACACATACCCATAATTTCCTCTAGATACGCAACAATTTGACGATCCCTGACATTCAAAATTTATTCCTTTTGTGAAAATTTCTTTATTCATTAGCCAGCTTGCAAGGTTTTAATTGCGACATCTCTTTCAAATAAATAGAGTAAATTTTTTAGATTCATTCCTTCATTAGTTTCAAGTTTTGGATCATTATGGGAGATTAAATCAACATATTTTCTCACATCTTCTAATAAATCATCGTCAAAACTCAAGTCTGCAATCTGAAAAGAGGGGAGACCTGACTGCTTCCTCCCAAGCACTTCGCCAGCACCTCTAATTTCCAAATCTTTTTTAGCAATTTCAAAACCATCATTAGTTTCCTTCATTTTTACAATCCTTTTTTTTGCATTCTCACCAATTTGATCTTTATGAAGCAATATACAAGATGATTGAATATCATTTCTTCCAACACGTCCTCTTAATTGATGGAGTTGGGCTAATCCAAACCGTTCAGTGTGTTCGATAATTATTGTTGTTGCTTCTTTTATATCAATTCCAACTTCTATGACAGTAGTTGAAACCAATATTTTATAATCTTCATTTTGAAACTTATGCATCACCTCTTCTTTTTCTTTTTCTTTTAATTGACCATGAATGATTAATACTTTTTTATTAAAAATTTTATTTAAATTCTCATATCTATTTTTAGCAGCCTTTAAATCCAGTTCTTCTGATTCTTCTATTAATGGGCATACCCAGTAAGCTTTTTCATTGGATTGAAGTTTTATGAGAAGTCGTTCAATTAATTTTTTTTCCATGAGTATAGATAATGAAGTTGTTTTAATTGGAAGTCTTCCTATAGGTTTTTCAGTAATTTTACTTTCATCCATGTCTCCATATGCAGCTAGGGCAAGCGTTCTTGGTATAGGTGTGGCGCTCATAACTAATATTGATGGTTTTCTACCTTTATTCGTGAAAGCCATCCTTTGAAAAACTCCAAACCGATGTTGTTCATCAATTACAACCAAGCCAATTGAATTAAACGTTACATCATCTTGAATTAGTGCATGAGTTCCAATAACAAGTTTTACTTGACCGCTCTTAATTTGTTTTAACTTTTCCAGTCTTGAATTGCCCTTATCTTTTCCTGTTAAGATGATGGTCTTTATGTCTAATTTTTTAAATAAGATTTGAATATTATTAAAATGTTGAAGTGCCAATATACTAGTCGGGACCATCATAGCAGTTTGATATCCAGATTCAATAGCTTGCAATATAGCCAGTAAAGCAATGATTGTTTTTCCTGAACCAACATCTCCTTGCAACAGTCTGACCATTTGATGCAATGAAATTAAATCTTTCCTTATCTCCTCCCAGACATTTTTTTGAGATTTTGTTAATTTGAAAGGTAACAATTTAATAAAATTATTAACCAAAGAGGAGGAGGGTTTAAATTCTATTCCTTTTTGTTTTTGATTATAACTTCTAATGATTGCTATAGCCAATTGGTGGGATAATAATTCATCAAAAGCCAATCTTCTCCTATGTACATTTGAATATATTAAATCATTTGATGATTTAGGATTGTGAATGGAAAGCAATGAGTTTTTCCAGGATTTAAATGAATATTTTTTAATAATTTTATTTTCTATCCATTCCTCTAGTTCTGGGATCAAAAGAAGGATCTTTTGCATATTCTTTAAAAGAATTCTTTGAGACAATCCTGCAGTCAAACCATAAATGGGTTCTATTTCTTTCAGCTCATTGATTTTTTCGACTTCAATTATATGTGAAGGATGAGTTATCTGAAAAGTATTTCTAAAGTATTCTAATTTACCTGAAATGAATCTTTCTGATTCAATAGGAAGAGTAGTTTTGATAACAGGATGACGGGCGTAGAAGAAAACTATATCAATAGGAACTTCACCACACATGCAATTTACTTTATACGGTTGTTTTTTAAATCGAGAGGGTTTGTGTTCTAATATTTTGACTTTCAGAGTAACAATACTGTTAATTAGGGCTTGATAAATATTTTCATGCCTGTTTCGTTTAATCACATTATAAGGAATGTGCAACAGCAAGTGTATTAATTTTGGACCAACTAATCGATTAAATAATACTTCTAATTTAGGCCCTATACCTGATAATGAAGATATGGGTGAAAAAAGGGGATTAATTTTTTCAGATCTCATTTAATTGTATTATTTAAATATGTAATTATTAATTCTTACACCAACTTGTATGGATAATGAAATATTAT
>Ga0187827_10005899_pt1 | contig 14299 bp, 16 predicted proteins | sample ETNtaG_39_FD_167969 | JGI IMG/M metagenome (GOLD analysis project Ga0187827, IMG submission 167969) | Marine microbial and viral communities from oxygen minimum zone, Eastern Pacific Ocean - ETNP2014_SV_150_PacBio MetaG (Illumina Assembly) | ecosystem: Environmental > Aquatic > Marine > Hypoxic...
GGCCCTGACGCTGAACTCGCTGGCAACCTGCCCACCCGTATGGCACAGCTTTAGAGTTAGATCCAGGTTGCGCCTGACAGGTTCGAGCAGCTCTGGGCGGTCCAACCGCTTCGCAACTTCCATGAAGCACCAGTTGCAGAGCATCGCATAGATTGGCGAGTATTCGCTGTAGAAGCCGTCGTCGTCCTGGTCTATACCATCGCTCAAGTAGTCGTAGATCTTGGCGACCAGCCTCTCGTCCGGTTCGACGTCGTTGATCATCACCATCGCCACGCACGCGACCCACCTGTGGTTTGGCGTCATCACACCCATTGTGCGGCAAGACTGCCCGAACTTCACCAATATTCGGTGGCACCGTTCCACGATTTCGCTCTTCAACGGGTGCTCCACCAACTGCCAACGTTCCCAGACCCGGTACATTACGTACGCTGCGAACGCCGAGTTCGCTGCGTTCTGCATATCGCTGCCGAAGTCGAGAGAGCCGTCCGGGTACAGGTGTATCCGCTCTACGGCCTCCAGCGTCAAGCGGATGCTCTCCGCTACCGCCTCGCTCTGGTAGTACTGCGAGTCGGGGTCGAGGAAAGCGTGTGTCATGACTGCGCAGACGCCCCTCTGGAACTGGCAGACGGTGGACCCTGGCGGGCGACGCCCACCGTAATCCTGGTCGTCGGGATCGGTAACCTGGTTCGCCAGCGCCCTTTCGGTCGCCAGATCCACCGCCTTCGTCACGTGCGGTGCCAGGTCGGGTGCCCAAAGTCGGGCTCGCCCATGGTCATCACTGCTACTCACCGTCATAGGTGTTCTCCTGTGACCATCTGGGTCTGCGAGGAGCTAACCGGATAGGCTTTGACGGCTGCGTCTCTAAGCTGCTTGCCCCCTGCCCTATCCAACGCCACGCCAAACCCCTAGCTAGCACCGGTTCCTTGACCACTCCTCCGCTTTGGCGTAAACCCTATCGACATCGGACAGGGCATCGTGGGACAACTCGTGATCTGACAGTTCGATCTCCTTCCGGGCGATGTCCCACGCCTGGGCAAGGATCGACTGGGAGCCCTCAGAGCGCCACCTAGCGACGGTCCAGTGGCGGAAGATGTCGGGGAAGTAGCACAGGTCGCGAAAACGGCTCACTGTGTCGTCAACGCCGGCGAACGAACCCTCCTCGACCCCCTCGCGTATCAAATTGACGGGATCGATGGGCTCGTTAAGCGGGATCCCACCCATGACCCTCTCCACATATCCGAGGATTTCTTTGTCGAGTACGGCCTGCTGCGGGCTGAACACCTCGTCGATGGAGAGCTGTCCGACTGCGCCGAAACTACGCGCGCCGAGTAGAGCCTGCCAAAGTACTGACGCCGTCCGCTCGCATGACGCCTGGGCGTCGGGCCGTTTGGCCATACTGCGGAACCTGCCGTTGCGTACGGGCAAAACGGTCAGGTATTCAGACATCTGCATCGTCAGTACGCGGTAGAGGCACCACTCGGCGGACCCGAAAACTATCGACGCATACTGGAAATCGAACGGTTCTGTGCGCGTAATCAGATTGCCTGGAAAGCTCATGGCCGCGCACAGCACGTCGAAGGCGATTGTTTCCGCAACCGACTGGACTACCGCGCTCCTGGGATCCAGCGGGCAGGTCGCGCCCGCCATTGGGATGAAGCCGTTGATCTTGACGTCGAGGTCCGGGTCATCGGCAAACGCTAGCGCGGAGTCCAATCCGATTTCATTGAATCGCAAAGGACTGATGCCGATCTGCTCGGTGAGCCTAAATCGCCGACCGGCGGCGAGGTTCATATCTGTCAGGAAGCGTATCTCTTCGGGGTCCATCACAGTCAGCCCTCCGCCCAGATCCCGCGAATTCACCAACGCAATTCGCTCGGCGGCAAGTGTGACCATGCCTGGCGGGACATCGCCGGGGACCAGCGGAACTACGCCCGAATTGCCGCGCGCATCCCAGAAACGGGCCATCAGCGCCGATTCGTCCGAGGAGGCCGGACGGACTTCACCCGTCTCGGGATCGCAGTAGTTTGGCGCGGCATAGCAGCCGTGAAGGCTGAACGGGGCTGTCGCCTCGTCGGGCGGCTCGACGGCTTTGATTCGTCGCGCCTCAAGGTGATCGCGCACGGACTGCTTGCTAAAGCAAACGCGGTCGCCGACGAAGGATACCTCGCCCCATTGGGCCAGTCGCGACCTGGCGCCTAAGTGGACGCACTCGACGCCTATCTCGCTCAGAACCTTCAGCGCATCGGTAAGGAGGCCCTCGAGGTCAGTCGTCGACCACGGTGGTATGATCTTGGGTGCCCAGGTCATGGTCTCTCCGCCAATGCCAATACTGTGAGTCAATCACCGACGAACGGTGCGAGAACGGGCCCCAGATAGCCGTGCGTGTCGAGCATCCGAGAGACCGCTTGTCCTTCGACTCCCTGCGCTTCATTCTTCGGCCGACCCATCGTCGCCGCCTCCAGCCTCTTGAATCAGGATTTCACCACCCCACCCTCGACGTCGGCTCGAAATTGGGCTGCGGTCTTACTGGAACGGTATGGCGTTAGATTTCTGCGGGCCAAGAAGGTCGATGGACAATGTGTACATGGAACCGTTCAACCGTAGACTGCGTGCAGAGAATCTTAACCATCACTGATTCCTATCGACGGCTGACACTCAGGACAGGATAGAGGAATGGAGTCCAGACTACAACCAAATTCGCCCGCACGGTTCGTTGGGGTGTCGAAAGCAATTGGAGGTTTCCCATTCAACATGGCGCAGGAAATTGGGGCCCCCTTCATCATAACCATAGCTGCTCGGCCTGGCATAGGAAATGGGGCACCTCATCAGGTTTGGGGTATTTGATTGCGAAAATACCGATGGTAGTCGACATCTCGCAATGTCTCTGCACCAATGCTGCCCCCTTCGCCTGCGCTAGTTCACCTAAAGCGAATCGAAAACGGGTAAGACCGTGCTGTGGGGTTGGCGTTTAAATTCGTGGTTAAACGGCAAACAGGTGGGCGTACCTGATCGTTTTCCTGGCACCGCCAAGACCTCAGACTTCTATCTTTAACCCCTCGCGTCCAGATATCACCTCAACGTCATCCACGCCAGCAGTCGCTTCGGTTAGGAAACGATCGAGCGACTCGTCGGTTCTGTGGGGCCTGTAGTATGTCAGTGCTACTTTGGGAATCTGAGCGACCCTTGCCAGAGTGATAGCGTGCTGAACGGCGTGCCCTTCAACATTTTCATCCGGGCCTTCGCTTGGGTCGCACGCTGCTGAGTCGTGAAGAAGCAGGTCCGCTCCTCTGCAAAACTCCACCACCCCTGGAGTCAGGTCGAGCGATTCCGGCACATTTCCTAAAATCACTATCGTAGCGCCGTCGCGTTCAATCCTGTAGCTAACCGACACGATCGTACGCTGCGGTACCATCTGGGCATCAATCCGCCAACCATCAAACTCTTGATGTGATGCCAGATCGTGGGTGCGGATGGTCGATCCAATGTTTTCCAGTGCGAATATCGGGTTGTACTCTTTGTGCATCTGGTAGTCCAGAAGCTCATAGAGCCCCTGTTTGTTGGTATGCGGACCCCAAAAAGTGAGCTGATTTCCTGGAATGAATGCTGGAATGAAATAGGGGATGCCCTGTATGCGGTCCCAATGGGTGTGGGAAAGAAGTATCTCAAGCCGCCCTTGGCCCTTACCGCACGGCCCGCCCAGTAGCGTCTTGGCGAGGTTGATTATACCGGTACCAGCGTCGAGGATGATCTGCGAGTCATCGTCGCCCTCAACAGTCACGCAGCAGGTATTCCCACCGTAGGCCACATAGTCAGTACCAGGCGTCGGTATCTCGGCGCGGACGCCCCAAAACGTTAGTTTCATCGCCACATTTTGCCCCTTCGCTTACTTCTGCAATTACCGAAATCTACAGGGTCAGCTCTTCTCCCTCACGCGCCCCCAACACCTCCAGCGGATCGCTCGAAACCTCCCCCTGATACTTCGCCACCACATCGTCCATCGCTGCATCGGTGTTGTCCGGTGCGTGGTGGAACAGCGCTAGACATTTCACTCCGGCCTTTTTGCAGGACTCAATAGCATGAACAGGTGTGCTATGGCCCCAGTGTGGGCGCGACTCGTAGCCTTCTGGCTCAAAGAAAGTGTCGTAGATGGCTAGATCGGCATCTTTGAGCGACTCTATGACGGAATCATAGCACGCTTGCTGCCGCTCAGCAGCCGGAGTCCCAATCGCTGGCATGGCGTCGTTAGGGTCTTTTACGAACTCATCTTCCAACAGTATGTCTTCGTAGGGAGATGTATCGGTGACATAAGACAATATTTTTCCGTCGGCCTCAATCCGGTAGCCAAGGTCGTGAAACGGGTGATTCAGGTGGACTGCTATAACTTTTGCGCCTCCCACTGAAAACGGCTCGCCTTCCAGTATCTCTTTGAACTCCAAGTCAGCTTTAAAGTTGTCGAACGGCCGATTGGAGAACGGAAAGACCTGTTGCCCTGCGAACACATCTTTTAGCGGATACCCCTCGCGCTTGCGGCCCCAGATTGTAAGCCTGTTTCCAGAGACGTTAGCTGGCTCAAAAAATGGGAAGCCCATGATGTGGTCCCAATGGGTGTGGGAGATGAGCAGATGCGCTTCGCCCACGCCCTGCCCGAACGCGCCTTCCATCAACGCATGGCCAAGCGGTCTTATCCCACTACCAGCATCAAGTATGATATGAGTTCCGTCGTTGAGGCGCACCTCTACGCAAGAGGTGTTACCACCATATCGAGCGGTGTCGGCGCCTGGCACGGGATATGACCCGCGCACTCCCCAGAACCGTATCGTCATATCGCCCCCTAATTAAAGAACTACCAGTCCGCAATCGATCCGTCGTCTGTGGTGATTTTGACAAACGCCCAGCGTGGCGCGACTTTAATCGACTCGACGCCAGTGATGCGTAAACTAGCCAACCTGAAAGCCCTCCCAGAGGCTCATTGTCTGATCAATCCACACACCCAAATATGTATGCGGACCCACATTGATCGGTATCAACGCTTCACGCAGAATGCTCTACCCATCTAAGTTTTCGCCTCTAGCTTGTAGAGGAATCGCTTTATCTTGCGCGTAGAAGTCTTTTCAAACTCCTCGTGGCGGATGGCCATCTCTTTAGGGCGTTTGTAAGATGCGAGGTCTGCCACCGCAGCCCGGTACTCGTCTTTGACAATCCGCTCTATATCGTCCTCAAGATACTGCTCGCCGCTCTCCTCGCGCTGCTGATCGAAGTACTCCACATCAGGGATGACAATTACCTCGACACCTTCGCTAGTGGTGCCAGGGAGCGGGCGTCCATGGACAAGCGACTCCAAAATCCAAGGGCTCTGGTTTATGTAATACTCAATCTCTTCAGGATAGATGTTTTTGCCGCCCTCATTGACGATCATGTTTTTTATGCGCCCGCTTATGTGGAGACGGTCCAGCTCATCGATAACACCGATGTCGCCGGTGTGAAACCAGCCATCTTCGTCAATAACCTCGGCGGTGGCGGCGTCGTTTTTGTAATAGCCCACCATCATGTTAGGCCCACGCACGCAGATCTCGCCGTGGCCCTCATCGTTGGGGTTGACGATTTTGTGCTCCACTCCTGTAACCGGCGGACCGACGCTGCCGTGGTGAATTATGCCAGGGCGGTTGACGTGCGTGATAGGCGACATCTCGGTGAGGCCGTAGCCCTGAAAAAGAGTCAGCCCCATGTTGTTGAAACCCTCGGCAACGTTTTGAGGGAGTGCCGCGCCTCCGCTCATGAAGCTGCGGACAGTGCCCATCCCCGCTTTTTCCCTGATGGGCTTGAACAGCCCTTTACTCAGATCTTTTCCAAAGACGCTTCCGACTTTGCGTGCGGTAGAAAGTCCTCCGATGAGTGCGCGTTTGCCCAACGGTGCGCTGGCAAGAACCCGATTGATTCCCTGGTACATCTTCTCAAACAGAAGCGGCATACCCAACATGACGGTGACGCTCGTGTTCTTTATGTCGTCGATGATATCCCGCGACTTGAAACTCCGGGCGTATGTAGTCGATGCACCGCCGTAGAGCGCGATAAGGAATCCGCAAGTACACTCAAACGTATGGTGGAGCGGCAATATCGAAAGAAAAGTGTCACTTTCGTCGTATTCGACGCACTGATATCCAGCGGCTACATTCGAGCAGATGTTCCGCTGCGAGAGCATGACGCCTTTACTTTGGCCGGTGGTTCCCGATGTGTAGATGATGGCTGCCATGTCGTCCAACGTGACCTCAGGGAACTCCATTCCCACCGGATCGGACATCACCAACCGCATCGGTGCGGTGCCTGCGTTCTCGCCATCGGCCACCGAGGCCAGCATCGAATCGTCACTGCTGTCCTCCTCCTCCATTGTGATGACCCACTCTAAGCTCTCCAACTCCTGCGCGATCCCTTCAATATCAGCGACAAATCGGCCTGACACGATAACCATCTTGACGCTGGCGTCATCTATTACGTGACGCCACTCTTTTGCGGACCAGAGCGAGTCCAGCGGCACTGCGACCGCTCCGGCCGTGTGTATCGCCAGGTAGGCGATGGCCCATTCCGGGCGGTTCTCACCCAATATCGAGATGTGGTCGCCAGGAGCGATGCCCAACTCAATCAACCCCGCTGCCAGCCGCTTTACCTGGTCGTAGACTTCGGTGTAGCTGATCGCGAAATAGTCTTCACCACGCCAGATGCGGTAGGCGATCTGATCGGAATGCTTCTCAGCCGATTTTGCGATTATTTCCGGGGTGGTCAACACACCAAGGTGTTCACGAAAGGGTTGGTGCTTCACTGGTTGAGACACGCGAGTGCCCTCCTTAACCACTGATGAAAATAGCTTTGCCAGCTACGCGAAATAGGATAGCAGAGCAAACATCGCCGCCAGCGCCCCCAACATCACCAGCAGCCGTCCTGTCTGCGATGTCGATGCACGCGAATGATGACGCCGGATGCAGATTCGTCGCGATCCGCTGTTGCCGTCGAGCGGCTCACCACCCTTAGGGCCCAAAATCTTCTCAACACGCTTGGATCGGCGGTACGTAAACTCCCTGGCGCGTTTTAGCGGCACTGCGCTAACGACTCCTCACTATCCGATGATGGGTGACAGGATCGCAGAGATCACCCAGATGGCGGTACTCATAATCCACCGCACCGGGTTTATAGTTCCGTTCGTGATCCACGGGAGGACGAAAAGAACGATAATAATGGGCATCATCCCATACTGTTCAAGACTGCGTATCTTCTCGGCCCACTGCCAAGGCAGTATCCCCGCCGCGATTTTGGAGCCATCTAAAGGCGGTACAGGAATCAGATTGAACGCCATGAGCAGCACATTGTATCTGAATAGGGCAGTCGCGACCATGTATATCGTGTTGAGAACCGCGCCTGCTATTGTGCCTTCGTTAGGGTGACCAAAATTGCCTATCAGCTCATAGGCCAGGGCGGTGGCGATCGCCAAAATAAGGTTGCTCGCTGGGCCTGCCAGCGCCACCCACATCATCCCTTTTCGAGGGTCATCAAAATAGCGCGGGTCCACCGGCACAGGCTTCGCCCAACCAAACCCCACAAAAACAAACGCCAGCGCGCCGAAAAGGTCCAGATGCGCTTTGGGGTGGAGTGTAAGCCTCCCCATCTGTTTGGCAGTGGGATCGCCTAGACGGTATGCCGCATAGCCGTGCGCCCACTCGTGCACGGTGAGCGCCAAGACAACGCCGACTATTGTCGCAGGAAGCGTGTGAAGCGTGAAATTCTGAAACAGCATTGAGCCAGCAGCGCCTGACGAAAGAGCGATCTGCCCAGCGCCCCCGGCGGCGTTGGATTGATTAATGGATTGGAACCGGTTCTAATCTACGGTTCGGTAAGAAGATGGTCAACGGAGCCACCAGGCCGCGGTGCAACTCCACAACTCAGCAGTAGAGCGCTATTGACCTTCAACCAACCGCCCCCTAGTTTCACCACAACTTGAGCGAAGCGTGTTTTTTTACGGATAGAGCGGGGATACATTGATATTTATACGGATAATTCTGCCTGTTTTCGTTACCATCGGCTTGGGCTACGCATTGGGGCGTTTTCGCAAGACAATGGTCAAGCCGTTGGCTGACTTAGCGCTCTACCTTTTTACACCCTCCCTCATCTTCTCCAAGCTGGTTCTACACCCTGTCCCCGCATCGACAGTCGGGAAAGTGGCGGTATTCAGCTTTGGGATATGTGGTGTGTCGTTTGTTGCGGCTTGGTTGGCAGGCGTCATCGGTAGGCTTGGTCGACTGGAGCGCTATACACTGCTGCTGTCTACTGTCGCGATTAACGCTGCAAACTATGGCATCCCTGTGGTTCAGGGCACACTGGGTGACAAGGCTATCAGCATCGCAGCCCTGTTCATTCTGTTCGTCAACATCGTCCAGGCGACTCTAGGCGTTTATGTTGCAGCGGCGGGTCGTAGGTCGCCATGGGCATCCTTCGTCTCTGTGTTCAAACTTCCCCTGGTGTATGCGTTTGCCGGAGCCTTCGTCGTTCGATTTTTCGATCTGTCGATTCCCGAAGCGGTATACACCCCTATCTCCAAGATCGGTGATGCTGCGATTCCGCTGGCCCAGGTGGTGTTGGGGATTCAACTTACCACTATTAGAATGGCACGCGGCGACCATGGGCAGTTGGCGATGATCGGAGTGATCCGCCTGCTGATCTCACCCCTGGCCGGAATCTGTCTGGCATGGCTGCTTGGGCTTGAAGGGATGACAAGAGGGGCGCTTCTGATTCTGTCAGCGATGCCCACGGCGGTTAACGCAGGTCTGCTGGCAGTGCAGTTCGATTTAAGGCCGTCGTTTGTTGCAGGTGCCATTCTGGTGACCACCATCGCAAGTGCGGCGACACTGACCGTTCTTATCGGGTGGTTGATGGCTGGAGGATAGCCGATCTGGCTAGGTCTGCCGGCTCCGCAGACGCGCCTTCTTGGGAACTGTAAACGCTGCATAGATCGCAATGGCGTAAGGTGGCCAGGTCATCCATCCAAGAGGCGGGTCGATAAGCAGATGAGGCCACACCTGCCCTATCGGCAGCATCCACTCAGGTGAGGCTGTCGTTTGGGGAAGGGCCGCGATCGCCAGACCGATCAGATGGTTTACGATAAGATAGTGCCCCACCAACAACACCAGTACAGTCACTCCCAAGCTGATCTTCTGCAACACCGGTCCGCGGCGCATCCCAGCGCCGAAACGGACGGCGAATCCAATCCCTATTGCGGCTGGTACTATAAGAAAAGGGTAGAACGGGTTGAAATCTGGGATGTGTCGGAACGCGACACCGGTGGTGCCGACCCACGCAATTAGTAGCAGAACCCCTGCGCCGACGCCGGATAGCAGAGCGCGGAAAAACGGAATGTCCCGCGCCTGAATGTCGAACCCTGTCTGGGCCGCCTCCTCCATGGAGGCAAGACACTTTTTACAGATGCCCGCCCTGAACTCATCCCCTACAGGCGTCCAGCACTCGCTGCATAGTTTCGCGCTGCATTTTGCGCACGTCTCTTTAGCTTTGCGCGCAGGATGGTATTTGCACCGCTCCATCTGGCGACCAGGCGGGCTCACTGTACCAAAGTCGACCCGTTAACCGCTGTGTGGAAAACAGCCCGCAACTGCATAACAACTCTCCCTTTTTCGTGCATCACCTCACTCAAGCGACCTATGACTGTTCTGCGATTGTTCGCCCAGGCCGCCCTGACCTCTTAGGCCTGGACCTGCCACTACGTCTCAACCGTGTTATGGATGACCACAGCAGGCCGTCGGCGGCGAGATGACTCAGATAGCCCACAGTCGCTGCGATATAGAACGGCAAACCGACTATCCATCTGTCGTAGTGTGGATTCTTCATCACTGAGAACGCGCCTGTGACAAACAGAGGAACCAACAGTATCGGTACAGGCAGCAAAAGAGCCGCTGCGACTGTGTGGGTCCACCCTCGATGCTTGCCAATTCCTGGCAAAATCGCCGCCAGACCTACAAACGCCGCCGCCTCCCATTTCGCCAACGCCAGCAGATAGAGATCCAACGCAAGCGCCAAACGGTAGGACAGCTTGCGAGCTTTGCTGGCGATGTCCACGTCAGGCCACAACGAAAAAAGTGCCAAGACCATAATCTGTATTGGAATATCCAACCAACTGCGCAACAGATATTGCAGCTTCACACCCAGGGAAAGCTCAACTATCAACGCAACGGCGAGCAGCGCACCATACGCAATCAATCCAGCGGCAAGATGACCTTTGTGACCGCTCATACCCGCGTGTTTGCGGCGGCGCTCATCAGCCTATGGGCCCCCAGGAATATTTTTGAAATCTACCGCCACCGACTCGCTACCGGGTGACGCAACCCGGTCGAATGTAACACGATAGACTTGTCGGTCCAATGCGATCAATATGTTACGCTATCGTGACCACTGTCGGCATGGCAACCTCATGTGGTACCATTCATGGTCGCACGGCGGCCGTCTTTCTGCTAGATGCCTGCACGAATGGACATCGTTTTGGTTTGGATGGTATAGATGCGTGAAGAACTATTGCCGTTGCTAGCATGTCCGCGATGCCGCGATCGAGTGGTTATTTGGGATGTCAGGCAGGAGATTCAAGGGTTGTGTTGGGAAGGGACGCTGGCGTGCGACGGTTGTGGTGCCAGCTATCCGATCCACGGCGGCATCCCGGTGATGTCCCCGCCAGGTACTAGAGCCTGTGACTGGCTTGGAGAGACACTGGCCTTGAATGTTGAGACGTTGGGAATAGAAGGAACACTTACGGCGATTGGTGATGGGACTATCGAGGTCTTTGAGGAGGATCAGTTTGAGAGGCCGGTGAGCGATGTGGAGTGGCAGGAAGGCGAGTATCGTGGCACCGACGAGTATTGGGAGACGTTTTCCCGCAACAGGTTGATTGAGCAGCAGTTAGAGGTGCTTGAGACTTTCAGGCCGCAGATGGAGGAGGTGTGGCTTAGATCAGATGTCCTCTACGCCGACTGTCTGGTAGATGTGGGAGCGGGTTGGGGCGGAATGTTGTGGCATTTAGTGGAATATGCGCCCCGCGATGCTCTGATTATCGCTCTCGATTCGTCCTACCTTGCTCTAAAAACGCTTTTGGGAAGGATGATTAGAGGTGGGATCACCAACGTCCTCCCCCTGGTGGGAGACATTGGTCGACCGCCCGTGGCAACAGATATGGCAGATGCGGTGGTGTCGTGGTACGGGCTCGGAGCGACGCCATTTTTCTCCCGAGCGACCAGCGGGGTGGCCGAAATCCTGGCCCCAGGACGACCGATGGCGTTCGCGGGGTCGCCAGTATTGGAAGATTTTGCTAGAGAGATAGATGATGACCTCCTCAAAAACGTATCGCTAAAACTGGACATGCCCCGCGACTCGCGCCAGATGCTCGAATCGATACATCAAGCTGGTTTCATTGACGGCGAACTTTTGGAGGGTGATCCTTTTTCAATAATCAGCGCGCGGTTGCCAGTTAGAGGTGGATGATCATTTGGAGGCCGCGATGCATCAACCCACACCGCTCGACTTTTGGGATCAGGTGCCTCAGCTTTTGGCGCGAATGCGGTCCTACGGCGTGCTATGCACGGTGGTGGACGGCGATACTAACAGCAACATTCTCACGCTGGGCTGGTGTCTGGTTGGTCCGACCTACAACGGCAACCCGATTGTGGTGGTGGCGATCACACCTCTTCGCTACTCATGGGAATTTATCGAAGCCGTGCCAGAGTTTGTGTTGGGGATACCCAACGACGCCCTCACCGATGCTGTCGATCTATGTGGAACGTGCTCAGGGCGACACAACGACAAGTTTATCGCCGCCCAACTGACGCCAATCGCAAGCGAGCACGTCAGGGCACCATCCATTTTGGAGTGCCCAGCCAATATCGAGTGCCGTGTCTACGAATCTGTCCATCCGCCGCACTACCTGCTTACGCCGCGGCACAGAGAGCAACCTATTAGAGAGCAGCACACAATCTATTTTGCTGAGGTGTTGGGTACGTATTCATATATATGAACTGGGTGGTGATAGCTGGTAATGTCTGAGATAGAGACCCTCGCCGATCTGTCTATCCACACCGTATTGAGATGGCGGTGAGGCGTGAGTCGGTACACCCGATCTTCGAGTAGGGGGACAACAAGTGCGGGCACTTATTCGTGAAGCCTGGTATACCGCACGGGCGTCCCGTCTGACGACTGTTTCGTCCACTCTGGCGATGGCGTTGTCGTTGGGGGTGTTGGGACTTGTCGGACTTCTTGCCGGTGGAACTCAGCAGGCCGCGCAGGCTGCCCAGGAGTGGATCGACCTTGAGGTCTATCTGGCTGACAGCGTCACTGTGCACCGCGCAGGCGAGCTTCGCCGTGATCTTGTGAAGACTCCTGGAGTACAAAACGCTGTTCACGTTACAAAGATTGCTGCGGTTGAGCGGTACTCAGAGTTTGCTGACACCGCCGCTTTGGCCGTTCTCTCAGCCAACCCGTTGCCAGCTTCGTTCATCGTAACGTTGGAAGACGACCACAAGACTCCTGACCAGGTGCGCGCACTCATCGCTTCGATTGAGCGTTGGCCTGGAGTATATGCTGTTGACGCTGATCTAGTATGGATCGAGACGCTGCATATGGTCGTTCTTGGTACTGGCGCTGCCACCGCTCTTTTTGTTGCGGCGATCGGGTTGGCGGTGACGTACGTCATTTGGCATACAATCGGCCTCGGAGCTGCTGCCCGCAGGACCGTGATAGAGATGATGCGCCATCTAGGTGCCCCCTTGGGTTTCATAAGGCGGCCATTCGTGCTGGTTGGGGTGCTCCAGGGCTTGGCGGCGTGGGGGATGGCGTGCGCGATGGTCTTCGCAGCGGCGCACGCATGTCGCCAGATTCCGATAATCGGCGGTGGAATTACAGAGCCGGTGGTGAATCTGGTCTATCTGGGACTGCTGCTTGTGGGGATCATACTATCATGGGCCGGGAGCAGGTTGGCCCTGAGGACCGCAATACCCGCTGATCCGTGGATACTTGCTCTGGAAAAACGAGGGCGAGTGCGACGATGACCCCCCTAAAGCAGACTCTCCCAATAGCGCACATAGCATCTGCTGCCACGCTGATAGCGCTGTGTTCAGCATCGGCTCAAAACACAGAGATGCGCCAGAGACTGACGGTAAGGCAGCAGGAGGTCGCCAGGCTTCAAGCCGACTTGGAGAGGCAGCGCACGTCAATCGATGCACAGCGACGGCGCGAACAGAATATTTCGAGTCGTGTGGTGCGGGCCGACCAGCAGGCCAGATTGACAGCCCGTTACGTAGCCCGGCTGTCGAAGGAGATGACCGCGCTTGATGGTGATATTGGGCGTACCGATGCCAACATCATCAGGGTCGATTCTTCGCTCACAGCACGGACAGCAAATCTCGGCGACCGCGTGCGGTTCCTGTACATGGGTGCCAGACGAAGGCAGCGAAGCGTCATCTGGTCGGCAAAGTCGTTGGCTGAGTGGGTGGCCCACCGCCGCTATCTCGATGCGGTAAACAGACAGGACTCGTTCGACATACGGCAGATTCATTCCGAGCGCGAGGAGTTGGCGCGGACCCGTCAGTCCAACATCGACCAGCGGCAGTATCGCGAGACGTTGTTGAGCGACTATCGCGAGCAGCACGCCACCCTTACGGCCCAGTTTTCTGAACGCAGGAAGCTTCTGGAGCGTGTTCGGCAGAGCCGCAGTTTGGGGGAGCAGACAGCCAAAACTTTGGCTCAAGAGCAGGAGAGCGGGCAGCGTCAGTTAGCGCTGTATATCTCACAGATCGCTGAAAACGCCGCTGGTCGTGGGCGATCATCGGTAAGATCGTTTGCTGATTTGCAGGGGCGACTGCCTTGGCCAGCGCAGGGCGACGTGCTCATAGGTTTCGGTCGCCGCCGTGACCTTGGAACGAAGACGGTTACACGTAAACGCGGTGTGGATATCGGTACCCCCAACGGCAGCGCCGTAAAGGTGGTGGCGGCAGGTGAGGTGATTAAAGTGGACTGGTTTCGCGGCTATGGACTGTTTGCGATGGTAAACCATGGTGGCGGTTTTTTTACAGTCTACGCCCACTTAGAGGAGGCGTTTGTCAGGGTTGGCGACGTTGTGGACCAGGAGCAGGTGATAGCCAGGTCGGGCGATGCTGTCGGGGTCGCCAAGCTGCATTTTGAGCTTTGGCGCGGCGCTGAGGCGTTGGACCCGCAAGCGTGGCTCGCCAACCGGGGTAGCCACATTGAGTCCTCCAGTCGTTTTTGA
>Ga0187827_10005902_pt1 | contig 14295 bp, 12 predicted proteins | sample ETNtaG_39_FD_167969 | JGI IMG/M metagenome (GOLD analysis project Ga0187827, IMG submission 167969) | Marine microbial and viral communities from oxygen minimum zone, Eastern Pacific Ocean - ETNP2014_SV_150_PacBio MetaG (Illumina Assembly) | ecosystem: Environmental > Aquatic > Marine > Hypoxic...
GATGTTTGCGGGATACGCACAGTTTGATCCAAAAAATAAGAGTTTTTTAACTCCATTTTCTTGGGCAGCGGTGATTATGTTCTGTTGAATCGCAAGATTTTCTCTGAAAAAATCCGCGGGATATTGACTATTTGCGGCTATTCCACCCACTCTAGCCGCTGCTAAGATAACTACGTTAGGCTGCTCCAAGTTGAAAAAATCCGAAACTGCTTTTTGATCAGCAAGATCTAATGATTTGCGATCGCGAATTATGAGATTAGGACATGCCATCTCTTGCAACCGACGCAAGATGGCTGAGCCGACCAATCCACGATGGCCCGCAATAAAAATTCTTTCTTGTTTAAGCGTCACTTTGGAGGCCAGCAGAAATACAAGTTTGAGGTTAGTAGTTAGTAGTTCCAGCCAACTTAACGCGCTACGACCTTAGAAGTTGACCTATATTGCGCTTGAGGTAATCTTCGCCAATACGTGCTTCTGGGTTCAAGCACCCATGATACCGTTGAAAGTATGGCTGTGATGAATATTCTCTCCAGAACTGATCCTGCCGTTTAGCGGCTTGATCAGATACTCGCTGATTCCCGTCAAGCCATGCCACCATCTCCAGTACCGCTACTGTAATTTCTTCTGAAGTCATATCCATTACGTCAATACCCGCATCCTGGTATTTCTGGGAATGAGCATAACTATGCACAAAGTATTCCTTTATGCCCAACTCTCTTCCTGTTTCCTGCCAGATTAATCTTTTAGGAACCGTAATACACTTGGCCCACGTAACTATTAGGCTGAATACGTCGTAATTCGCGTAAAGTATGGGACGCCGAAAAATGTCGCCAACTGAATCTAGGCCTGTGCCACTACTAATTGCAAAATGACAATTAGCCATCAACCAGATATCTAACAAATCTGAGCGAAATGGGCTATTAGCATAATCCACAACCCTCGGTATTGTTCTTTCCAGAGGCTGGTGAACATCTTTTCCCATCCGAAACACCCAATATCCCCGATCTGATAATTGCTCAGCCGCATCCAAATAGGTCGAGACATCACAATCCCGAAAATTATGGTAGCTCCAGTCCCGATCTGGGAGATGACCTTGCAAGTATGCGGAGTCCCTCGCGATGAGGCAGACAAATTTATCTTCACTTTCAAAGCCAAATTGCTCCATTTCTCTCAGGGCATGATGATTATCATCTTCGCCAATCTTCAGTTGCGCCGGAGTCTTCCTGAGCAGGCCCACCTTATCACGCGACTCGTTTCTTAGCCTCGCAGGCAACAACACGTCTTCACTTCCTCCGGGTAACCAATTGTTCGCAATAAAAAGTGTACGAACCATTGGATTGACCCACAATTCCTTTTTGCACAATTTCGCCAATTGCTGGTTAGCGGGGATGCCCTCAAAAAAGAAAAAATCACCGCCGCGAACGGACCGCTGGCTTTCCAACGCGTTTTCTGAAAGGCAATATTCAAGATCAAATGCAAAGTGGCCAATTCGATCAGCAAAAAAAAATCCAAATCGGATCCGAATAATTGGTCGGAGAAGCCGAATAATCGCAACGCCCGGCAGGGCGATAATCGCACCAACATGGTAGATGCCTTTGGTCAACCGTTCTGCGACTGCCCTTTTGATTCTCTGATATGTCATAGATGAAGTCTTGACAAGTTCCCTGATTGATTATTGAAGTTTCGTGACTGTCCCACCAAGGGGCAGCATATTTGAACAAAGATGAATCCACTGCCACCCCCGCACGCGCCCGATAAACTCATACTGATCTTGCCTTGGCAAACACCTTCACCCCTATCGCTACGCTGACTCAGTCTTCTAGAAATATTATAATAACTCTTCTGCGACGCTTGTCGCGAACCCTCTTTGCCTAATTTGGACAACTCACTGGCTTTAAGAAGACGCGTTTTTGGCATGAAAAAGACTTTTCTGTTTATATTGAACAACTACAATGATGTAGATCAGACAGCTCCTCTGATCAACACTCTCCTGGAAGACTCGGTGTGCATCAAAATACTCTGCCTTAGCGATTTTGATCTGAAGCAAGATCCGCGTATCCGGCATTTTAATTCATACAGCACTTTTTCAGTTGCCACTTTTCCCTTACTTCTCCTTCTCAATCGAGGCCCAAAGACGATTCGTTGGGTAAGCCGAGAGATCTTTTTCAACGTAGTGACAGCCTTTTTTTTTCTGGCATTGAGCCGGATTAGCCTTTGTGTCTATACATGGTGCAACCCACGACGGAAAGGTTTTCAGTCTCGAATCTTTCTTGTCGCGAAAAAAATGGGCATACCAAATGTTTGCTTACCGCATGGGCAAAACATTTTTCTCAATTATGACGTTAACACGCACCTAAGGAAGTTCCATTCGGAGAATAATGCCTGGCCGGACTTCTCCCCTAGGAATGAGTTCGACCTTTACGTGGTCCAAACGTACCACCATAGGCAGATGAATCTCGATTGGGGCATGAGTCCAAACAAAATTTGCGCTTTAGGCAGTATGCGATTCTTCCAAAGCTGGGTTGATAGTCACGCCCAATTCTTCCCCCCCTATAATGGCTTTCCATTGGGAATAAGTGAGCGAGATGTCCGCATCGTTTTCTTTGTCCCCCACTGGCACTACAACGTAGACGAGCCCAGAACAACTGAGTTGATCAAACTCATTTTGCAGAATAAGAACTTTCTAGTAGCTATAAAAGGTCATACACGGGGGCACCAACTAGATAGCGAGGACGAAACTGGCTTGCATAGTGGCATCGCAAATATAGATCTAAACACGACAGCTTCATCAAGTTCGCTAATTCAGTGGTGTGACGTTGCAATCAATTTTGGATCCAGCATTGGGCTCGAAGCAATTGTGGCTGGGAAACCCGTGATTAATCCTAAATTTCTGCATACCAATCGCACTGTATTTGACAAATCTGGGGCCGTGATTGACGCGGAATCCGAAGATCAGGTTATCGCTGTTCTTAATGATGCTCAAGAAGGGCAGTCTATTCAATGTTCCATAGGGCAAAGAGAAATGCTTATTAAAAGCGAGATCTGTGCAGAGAATGTTGATATAAATCCCGCTCTCGTTTACAAAAACGCACTTTTTGAAATCAGTTAAATGCCGCACGCCAAACTTTTCGACTTGATTCTCCGGTTTAACATGCTTCGCCAAGCATCTATTAATCGAGCCGGCACGAAGGGTAACTTGTTGAAACTCATTAACAAGTTCTCAATCGGCATTCTTGTTAGCGACCTACCCTCTCCTGGCTGACCGTTCGTACTTAAACTACGCGTAACGGTTAGACTTTCACCATGAAAAACTGATTTCTTTCTGAGAACACCAGTAACTTTTTTTCATACGCGAACTCGGTCACTGCCCTGATTAGGCCCACCGAAGAAGGATGGCCGAAATCATCCCCTCCCAAAACACCGTCAGGCTTTACTTTTGGATACCATACCCTAAGGTCTTCAAGCACATATTCGTACTCGTGATTACCATCGATATAGACAAAGTCAAGGCTAAGATCCCTAATTTCTGCCACCGCCTCTGCAGACATCTTTCTAATGATTTCAACGTTAGGCATACCAGAGAATTTCCCTTCGACCTCTTGATAAATCGCCTCCTGCTCATCATCGGGAAATCCTTTAATTCCATGGTCGGTATAACTCGCCCATGGGTCTACCAAATAAAGTTTTTTTACATTAAGCAGGGATAGGATTTGAGAGGCATGTCGCCCATTATGAACACCTATTTCTGCTCCCGTTACAAGAGCGTTGTTAGGAGTTGTTTGGTGGGAAAAGTGCTTCTGCTTCAGAAACTTAATCGGCAACCGGATAAGTTTTTCCTGTTGCTTCTTTTTGAGATGCTGAAGGTAAACCCATGTGCCCGCACCAACCCAAGCTAAAGGAACGAGCCAGGCGATGAGAAAAACAACAAATAGGTCCTGTTCCGCAATTCGCCTCATCACCAGAAATGGCGCCAACAAATATATCGCGAGACCAATCACGATCAGCACTTTGTATTTAGCAAAGGTTTTCACTATTTTTCACCTTGTGACATCCTTCAAAACCCATTCCACTGGGGCCCTTTATTGATTAATGGATACCGCCTGAGTTTAGGTGGTATCGGTCCGAGGTGGTGTCCGAACCTGGCTTAGGAAGTTGGCACATCGCGATGCACTACCCATGGTGGGCTCGCACTATCCGATAAGCTTTGGGGTTTCTTCCTGTTAGCGCCTAATTCTTTCACGGAAGATGGTAACCTATTTCCCCTCGTCGCGCTCTAAATCCAATCCCAAATACTGGAATTGAACAGCTTCCGTGTCGTACTGATGAAATTCCAGTATGTTGCTTTCTGGGTCAGTTATCTCAAACTGGAGAACACGATCTGTTCGGCCACGGCGCACATTGGGCTTGTAGCCGTTGGATTCCAGCCAAGCAACCCATTCCTGAATATCTCCAACTTCGAAGCAAATGTGCTGATTTGGATTCGCCTGCGAACTACTCTCGTCTGAAGAGCGAAAAAACTCCAGAAACGAGTCATTATTGATATAAAGAAACAAACCGTATGTCTGATGATCCTTATTAACAAACTCATGGATTACACGGCACTTAAGAATATCGCAGTAGAAAACGCGAATTTTTTCAAGATCAATTACTGGCATGCAAACGTGTGCCAAACGCTTCAGGTGCATCAATAGATTCCTACTGAACTCTGAACTCTGGAAGAAATTCGATAAACTTGCCCCCTTGATTTCGGAACTCGTTATGCCGGTCTCGTATTTGACGGTGGTACCGCCATGCAAATATGGCCGCGTAATCAGGCTTCGCCTGATACAGGTATTCTGTTCCGTACACGGGAAGATAAACCCCAGGGCTGCGTAACCCCACCTTAGCCAAATTGTCATCAACCAAGAATTCTAAGTGATTTGCAACCTCAAAGAAATATATAAGCGTTGTAACCCCGACCGATGCTCCATACCCACATACTCTTTTCTTTTGAGAATGAAGTTTTCTTAGGGTTTCCTTAAATTCTTTCTTTATCGAAAAAACTCTCTTGGCGAATGGTAGATAACTATCTGGATTGTCTAACCCTCTCCAGATCTCCTCGGCTAATATGTCATGGACATTTCGCGATGCTTCGTGTTTGGATTCCTGTTTCGCCGCAATAGCCCTTATCGAGCCGCCTTTGGTCGGAATTTTTTCGGCATCGATAAGTCTGAGCCCCTGTGATTTGAGAGCCGCATCTAAAGACCTTAAAGTGAAATAAGTTAGATGCTCATGGTAAATCGTGTCAAACAGAAGATTGTCAACAATGGCAGGCCAGTAACCGGTTTCAAAGCAAAACACCCCATTATCATTGAGGATCGTGCTCACGTGTTCAAGAAATTGATCCAGTGAATCGATATTGGCCATCGTGTTATTTGATGTGACTAGATCTGCGTATCCGTACTTGGCTACTATCTGATCCGCAATGTCACTAGAGAAAAAACCATTTATTGTGTTTATCCCGCGTGACGATGCGTCATTCGCTATTTCCGAAGCTGGCTCCACCCCGAGCACTCTGCAGTTTCTCTTCATAAAACACGATAATAACGTGCCATCATTGCTTCCAATATCAACTACAAAAGAATTTGCCTTGTCTTGAAGATAGCGGTGTAGTGCCTCAGCATAGTTTTCAAAATGATCTGTCAGTCCTGGCGAAATACTCGTCTTGTATGTAAACGCCCCATATAAAAGCCAGGGGTCAATTACCTCGGTTATCTGAGCACAAGAACAATTGGTACACACCACAACACGCAAAGGAAAAGTCTCCTGCTCCTGGGGTTGTTGCTGGGTCTTAACATAGGCATCACCTATCGGTGTGCGCCCTAAATCAAGGACTTCAACGAGATCCGAACCCCCACAGGACCGGCAAGCGCAAATTGCTTTTGACGTCGGTTCATGTTTCTCACTCATTATGCTCCCTCAACACCTTTTATCAGATTCAGCCCTGTTCAGGCACGTTTTGCCCGCATTAACTGCTCCACCCCAAAACCTCAACTCAGCGGGAAATATCGCTTCCACATAACACAGAATCAACTACAGCAAATCTGAGGTCTGTTTGACGAAGCTCATATGCTGCTGCCCCCTTCCCCACCAACCAGGAAAATGCCTAAGCGTAACGCCGAGTGGGGCTCCGTCCTTAATCCAGTCAATTGCCTCTCGAAGTGCAATCTTAGTTTTGCCGTAACTACTAGGAATTAAGTAGGCAATCTCCTCAAGGCATATGTCAACTTCTGCCCAAGAGGTGGTGTTTTTTGTTTCGAGCATGCACATAGAGGTCCACAGCCTGTTGCAGGCCTTCTCTATTTCCTCGCCAAGCTTTTGATCATGAGCGACTTCTTCAGAATTGCAGTCAAGCAGGTTCAAGTTCTTTTTGAGATAACTTGCGATGAATTTCTGATTAATGTGGGTCCGGGGGCTAGAAACCGTTCTATGCCACGCCCAGTCTTGAGCGAACCGGGGCGAAGATCCATACGCTACGAACCGATCCCCAACAGCATTGATAGCATCTGGGATGCTAAACAATTTAGTCAAATTAAGCGGTTGGATAATACTGTCCAGAACCCAATCCTCAACCGAGCGCCCAATACCAGGCAATGCTTCTAGATGTCCCTTAAATCTTGGCGTGAGTGCCGCAAGCTGCGTTTCGGCCGGCTCTGCCGGATCTAGAATTATGTCCCGGGCGAGTCGACGAACTATTTCAGATAAATAAGACGTTCCGGAGATTGTGGTGAGAATAATCACTCCACCTGGTATAACAAAGTCCGACATGTGTCTCAATAAACTAGACGGATCTTTCTGGTGAGGTATGCATGCCTCAGCAACCACCAGGTCATACTTTTGTACAGTATTAAATTCTTCAAAGAGTGAATTAATGAATTCAAAATGTCCTACTTGGTCATGGTGTTGGATTAAGTTGGCTTTTGCGGCCTCAAGAATATGGGCTACACCTTCAACCAAGGTGTATAAGCTTGGGCCTGCTTGCGCACAAAATCTAGCGTAATGGCCCGCTCCTGGACCAAATTCCAATATCGCTTTACCTTTTAGTAGACTGGGTGGCACACCGAGAGTAAGAAACAGAAACTGCCTTGAGGCTTCCATTGATTGTGGGTCACCGTAATCTCGGGACACCACTTCGTTACCGAGTTGACGATAAAAATCGACGAAAGGACGAATAGTTTCCATATTGAGCGGTTGGATTGGAGTCCGCGATCTACGCGGCCTGGCTTAACTTCAATAAAAGGGCTATTACCACTTTGCTTGCGCTGCTCCATCTTGAATTAGCCTTACCACCTGCTCCACGCTACTCAATGATTGATCAGGGCCGCTCGGCAAGTATAAGCCTTCCTTACTGAATCGCGTAGAGTTGGGAAACAACCCACTCTGATCGGGAAAGTAACGCGCCTGGTGCATACTTGGATAGAAAGGACGCGTTTCGACCCCGTTTTGTTCCAGATACTGGGAAAGAGTATCTCTGCGATCGCATCGCCACTCGTTATAAATTGGCACCTCCCCACTTTCAATATCAACAGGAATCAACTGCAACCCCTCTAATCCTGTGAGGCCCTCGCGGTACATTTTGTAAATCTCTTTACAACGTTTAATTTTTTTTTCAATTTTACTCAACTGAACACTCGCAATTGCCGCTTGAATATCAGTCAACCGGAAATTAAACCCCATAGCCCCCCATGTCGTTACATCCTTTACATTCTCGACACCATGTGTGCGGATATTCCTCAGCCTAAGATTAAGCGCGTCGCTATTCGTAACTACAAGCCCACCCTGACCAGATGCTACGATCTTAGCCATCGATAATGAAAAGCAGCCTATTTCTGACTGAGTACCAAGAAAACCTGTCGAATTTCTCGATCCCAACGCCTGAGCCGCATCTTCAATCACCACTAGTCCTCGTTCTTGCCCTATATTGTTAATTGTTGCCATATTCGCGCTACGCCCATTTAGGTGTACGGCGATAATCGCTTTACTCTTACTAGTGATGCACTTCTTCAAAAGCTCGACATCGATAACTGGCCTTTCACGCTCAACATCTACAAAGACGCACCGCGCACCGAGCAAATGCACAGCATGAGCGGTTGCAATCCATGTACGATCCGGGAGTAAGACTTCATCCCCCACTCCGATGCCATTTGCAATTAGGGACGACAATATTGCCGCACTCCCATTTGAGACTGCAATTACGTGTTGCACTCCCAAATACTCTGACACTCTTTTTTCAAAGCTTCGTGTAACAGGGCCCTGGCTGATATTTTTTGACTCAATAGCCTCCCTAACAGCTGCCTGCTCTGCTTCACCAATTTCGATATTCCACCAGCTTATGTGTTGGCGCGCCATCAAGATGATTCCTTAATTTTTAGTTCACTTGCCGACTACTCCAGGCAGCCTTTCCTTCCCCGGTAACGTCATCGGTACTGCTCAGGTGCAGATCGCTCACTGATGTTGCTCAAAGATCAGAGGAAAACAGTAGGCAGCACCTGAGGTTACGGGCAGCAACCATGGGATCAATTGAAAAAGATGAATTCATAATCACCGCAATACCCCATTTGATCAAAAAACCAAATCCACTCGTCTGGAGTAAGAAATGTTTCTGCCGTAAGAGCCCAGCACTGAAGATTGAATAACTCCTCATTGTTGCGATAACTCTCGACCATTATGTATCGTTCTCTACCCACTCTTCGGATCTCTTTTAACGCTGAGCTAAGTTGCGGCAAAGGTAGGTTGTGAAGGCATGCCAAAGAGATGACTAAATCAAAACTATTGTCTTTGTAGGGGTACGGATCTTCGGCCCGATGCAGGAATAGTTGTTCGCGAACCGCTTCACGAGCTTCACTAATACCATGACTGGAGATATCAAAACCGGCGATCCGCAGCTTTGGCAACAACAACTTCAATTCAGCCAAGAGGAACGCTTTACCACACCCAACATCCAAGATACTGGAGTCATTGGTCAGGTTATATCTGGCAACTAGGCTCTCGGCGACCGGGCGCCAACGGCCAGGAATATACCTATAGCCTCCATATCCAAAGCGTCTTTCTCCGTCCCAATAGTCAATCGAGTACTCGCGCGCTCTTTCCATACAATGAACCTTGTCGTCATTCATACGCTCCAGATAACGCCTCGGTGTCGACTGATGAAGCTCGCTTACCAAATTTAAAAGTGTGCCCCCCACCTCTACCGCCTCCTAACTCTCAACATGATATCTACTCAGCCGTGGTATTCGTCGCGCCAAATCTCTCAATGCGTCCAGTACCCGGCTGCTTTCACCCTCACAATTGCCTTCCACAAGATAATCCCCCGACCACATTTTTTAAGAATCAGAGATGATTCTCTCGTATTTCGCCTACGGTGGCATTCAGGCCTGCAACGATGGCGACAGCCCCCAAAAGCTCACCCAACTTGAAGATATTCCGGGCATTGTAATTGACGTAGTTGACCTGAAATCAAGTTTCAAACGCCAACAAGGCGAAATGCGGCCAGGCTCTTCGAACCAATACTCTATTCTCAATTTCACGGATTACCTCGCAATTGAGAGAACTCAACAACATTCTCCAAACGCACTGGTATATTGCCTACGGTTTCCACTGCGAGTGCAGCACCACAACAACCAACCGCAGTCGCCTCCGTAAGCGATAAGCCTTTGCTTATCCCCACAGCAATAGTTGCCAATAACGCGTCGCCAGCACCAGCTACATCAATCGGATTTACACTTAATGCCGGAAAATGTTGTCGATCCAAAGATTCGCCGCCCGATGTTGAGTCGTACGTAATAAGCCCGTCACCGCCTAGTTTCATAATCAATCTTGGCACATGCGTATCCTTCATCAGCGTTTTCGCAATTTCCTCGACCCCCGCATCCTGATTATTTAAGGCAACCCGGGCCTCTCGCTCAGTGGGAAATAACAAATCGAACTCTTTAAACTTGCCCACGTTCCCAATTTGACTACTACACTGTAAATCTCCGAAAAGGGGGATCCGGAATTCCTTACTTATTTCTGTGATTGCGGAGAGGATCCGAGGGGTTATTACCCCATATACAAAGTCAGACACGACAATAGCGGACAACTCGCCAGTACTTCCTTTTATCCGATCAATAACATTGCTTTCGATATCTTTTGCTAATCGATGATCTTTCAAACTACTCACCCTAAACAATTTTTGATTCTCAATCATGTATCGGATCTTGAAGGTCGTAGGCCGACTATCATCTGACAATAAATGTGCTGTGACGTTATTGAGACTCATTTGCTCTCTAAGGAACTCTGCTCTTACATCTTCTCCTACTACAGATATCAGATCACACTTAGTCCCAAGGGAAGCTATGTGTGCGGCAACAATTGCTGCGCCCCCAACAAAATCTCTTGACTGAAGTTCCTTCACAACTATCGTTGGTGACTCGCTACTTAACCCAACTGGGTCACATGCAACATACCTATCAACGATGGTATCTCCGACTACCAAAATCTTGCGACGATCCGACTTTACCAACCGGCTCATAAGTAGAGGTAGTTGTATGCCTCGGGTCCTTAGTACAGCCTGAAATTCCCGCCATCGGGTAACTTCAAGTTCCCGCTGAGGTTTGTCAAAAAATGCAACCGTGGCATAGTGCGCCTCACCTGCAGTAAAGAGCACACTGATTCCTTTCTGGCGGGCGAAGTTAATTACTTCTAAGAGCTGGCCGCCTTCTTCATCTTCAAATTCCCGTCCGAGAACAAGAGCGGTAAAATTAGTCGCTTCGATCAATTCAATCAATACATCTGGGGTTACAACAACAACATAATCGACCAGGTATAATGCGGCCACCGCTCGCGCCCTCTCTGAAGCAGGAAATCGACTTCTACCGCTTCCTTTAATCGCTTGCTGATCGTCACCCTCTACCGCAACGACTAAACGTGCTCCGTGCTCACGGGCAAATTGGAAATACCTAAGGTGGCCCGGATGAATGGCATCGAAGTGTCCATAACATAGAACCACATCACTCCAATCAGCTATCAGCGCTCTTTCAAGATCTCTTGACCAATCAAGAACCTTTGAGTCAGTCTTCACGCGGAATCATCTCTTTAGCTCCTGGTGAATCGAATTATCTTGAAATTGCCTTTCCCACTCATCAATTGAATCCCAGCAGGAACCGGGATCCTTATCGATCTGCGCTTCCAGCAATGAGGAGAGCGTGCCGATATCTCTATGCACTCCCGTGTTTTCCCATGCGGTGATTCGTCCAAGAAATTCGGGGATAACTTGTGTACTTAGATCTGAGCATTCTGGATGGTGTAACAACCAATCTAACACCTCGGGTTCAAGAATATAAACGGCACCATTTGCAAGATTTCCTGGTGGGTTACCTACTTTCTCATAAAAGCCAGTTACCGTACTCCTTTTATCAGTGGTGACGATCCCACAGTCGCTTGGCGAATCTGTTCGAAAAGTCATCATACTCATTACTACACCACTTGGAACTTTTCGCTGATGAGATTCAAGGAACGCCGAGAGATCACACTGGCACCAGTTATCGGCATGGGCTACCAACAAACTACCTTCAAGGTAATTTCCTGCATGTCGTCTTAAGGTTCCTGCTGTACCCAAAAGCTGTGGCTCATAATCACATGAAACCCATGATCTAAATCTATCTCGATCAAGGAATCGTATAACAATGTCGGCGTGGTGATGGGTGTTAATCAAAACCTCCCCAATCCCGTGTTTTTTCAACTGGCACAACCAGTGTTCTAACAAGGGCCTACCGTGAACGGGCATTAAGCACTTAGGCCACGCATTCGTTAAGGGTCTTAGTCGAGTACCCAATCCCGCAGCCAGTAATAATGCTCTGGTAGTTCCGCTCACGTATCGCTTTTCTTGCCTAGATAGCGAAACCAGTCTTTCGTTGCCTCACTGATGGTTTCAGGTGTCCATACCGGGGCAAGCTCCCAATACGCAATCTGCTCCAACAATTTTTTTACACCTTGTTCTATAGAAACTTGGGGCGCCCATCCTAGCTCCTTTTTGATCCTTGATATATCTGCGAATGTACACTCGGGCTCGCCAGGGCGCTTGGGGATATAAGTCACGTCACCCCCGAGCAAATTAACGAGGGTATTTACTGAAACTGTGGCGCCGCTTCCTACATTAAAAACGCCGCCAACATTACTACTACTTGCCGCCTTTATCAAGGCGTCAACTACATCTGTAACAAATGTAAAATCTCTGGTCTGCTCGCCATCGCCCACAACCGTGAACGGCTTACCCGCCAGCTTCTGTGCTAGAAACACCCCAAAAACCGCCCCATAAGTCCCCGACGTTCGAGACCTCGGCCCGTAGACATTAAAGAACCTCAATGACAAGGCCGGGAGGCCATAGACCTGAACCCAATGCCGGACCAACTCCTCCCCCATATGCTTCGTAAGGGCATAGGGATATTGGGGATCAATGGGACTGTCTTCTGGAGTTGGGAAAGTATCGGGAATGCCATAAGAAGATGAAGATGCAACATAAATAAATCTTTTTGCTTCAGCTCTTCTGCTAGCTTCGAGGACATTCATCGTCCCCACTACGTTTGAACGAAAATAATTCTCTGGCGCCACTATCGAAGGCACAATATCCGCAAGTGCCGCAAGATGAAAAACCCAGTCCACCCTTTCAAACTGCTCTAACCAATCTCCCTTGACCCCAATATCACATTCAATTATTTCAAGAGGTCCGTTGACATGCTCTAGATTCTGCCTGCGACCAGTACTGAAGTTATCTAATACGATTACCTCATGCCCTACTTCAAGCAAGGCATCGACAAGATGGCTGCCGATAAAACCTGCACCACCTGTAACAAGAGACATCATGAGATGGCTCTGGGAAGTCCTGTTGCCAGGGTACGATTACTTTTGGTTACGGCTCGTGCGCTCATAATCTTTCTTGGATAATTTCATTCATTTGCTCACACCTAGCGCTGACGGTGTGATCTCTCAAAGTCCTAATCTGGCCTGCACGTGCAATCTCCACGCGAGTACTTGGGTTTTCCTTCAAATATTGATACTTCTCAAGCGCCTCACCAACTGTTTCATACGTGACAACCTCTTTATCCAATTCGAACAGATCTCCCAAATTACTACCCATGTTTGTCAGCAAACAAGACCCAACACCAGTTATCTCAAACATCTTCATATTGTCTACAGTCATTCCAGCAGCATCTGAATGCAAATTGAAAACCACATCGGAATTACTTACTCTATGATAATACTGAATTCCAAAAATCGGATCATGAAATCTCTCCGGATATGTTTGTCGAAGAGTTTTTTTTGCCACCCCTTCGGTATCCAATCCAGTTAACGAACTCCGATCATCCACTTTTTGTCCCTCGCCGTTAATTTCATCAATAAGATTGTGTATCTTTCGGGATATTGGGAATTTTTCTAGGGCGTGTAGGGAATAACTACCCAACCTGGAAAGCAAATACTTCAATCCATCTCGCGCAATTTTTTTGAGCTGCTTTTGGTTCTTGGGTATACCCCAGCGGGAATATTTTACATTTTCTTCCACCCCCCAGATCTGAAGCTCAGTCTCCTCCAATAACTTCTTTAACATCCAGTATCGCCTCTCTGGCGCCCTGCAATTACCCAAGAAAGAAAATTGATACCGAGTTGCCATCGGCCCGAAATCGATATCATCTAATGTGGTCAAGATATCATCGTCGAATGCGTGATACACCAGAAACGGATTTAGCTGAGCATACCGATCTAGCAACACCGGTGAACTCACAAAAAGAAGATCGGAATCACTTAGGTCTCTCGTCTCTCCCGGATAACCCTTGGCAATGATGGTCAGTCGGATTCCCGGCACTAAATCTTTGATCCTTGCCCGCATTGCTGCCGGCATCGAAAAAATATCTTGAAATAAGACTACATCCGGACTGATCTCTCTTAATTGCTCAAGAAGAATATTGGTTTGCCAGTTTTTCCCATGGGTGGGTATACCCCGTTCTCGCGCCCACGCCAATTGGAGTGGCTCACAATCGTACAATATCTCTGTAGCCTCATTGCCAAGACTTGCCATTGCCTTAACAAATCCACCAGTATGGCTTAACTTCTTGGAGAGAATGGCCTCTAACTGCTGAGGATATAGCTTATCTGCCAGTAGAGGTGCCTCGCGATAAGTCGCCTCGATAGCTTCTTGATAACCGATACCCTGAAGTCGAACAATTGAATAATTACCCACGTGAGAAACTGGCCTATTTAGATCAATCGGCAATTAACATGCCC
>Ga0187827_10005903_pt1 | contig 14289 bp, 11 predicted proteins | sample ETNtaG_39_FD_167969 | JGI IMG/M metagenome (GOLD analysis project Ga0187827, IMG submission 167969) | Marine microbial and viral communities from oxygen minimum zone, Eastern Pacific Ocean - ETNP2014_SV_150_PacBio MetaG (Illumina Assembly) | ecosystem: Environmental > Aquatic > Marine > Hypoxic...
CGATTCTGGACTGAGCCAGATCATTACTGGAAACAATTCCACCGTAGCCGTGTTCCTGAATGACCCCGTAATGGGTCAGATAGAGGTTGGCTCAGCACCAGTCAACATCACTACTGGAGCAATCAATGTGACCTTGACGGCCCCTACTCATCTACCATCAGCGGTCTATGAATTGAATTTCATGATTGATTTCGACCCAGTTGCTGGAACTCCAAACAATGATGCTTACTACTTCTATGCATTCGATCCGATGAATCCACCGGCCGCGATAGATTGGGGAATTCAATCGGAGGCGGTGCTCATCTTCGAGAATTCATCATACAGCACACAAGTCAATCAATCGATTGAACTCACTGTGTTTGTACAGGACGTGGCCAATGGAACCGGATTGGCCGGAGCATCGGTATCTTTCATCTTCGATTATGGAGGTTCCAATGTCAGCATGGGAACAGCGAAAGCAAATTCCACTGGAGCCGTTGTTTTCCAATGGGTGCCTGATTCCATCGCTCCTGAAATATACGATATTGCTGCCATAATGGCAGATAACCTGAGCGCAACGCTTGGCTCCACTGATGCAGGTCGTTGGTTAGGAAACAGTTCTCAGGCGGAATTGACGGTGCAGGTTGGAACATCGATAAGTGTAGTCTTCCCAAGCCCAATAACTGCTGGTTTACGATTCAATCTGAATGGTACAGTTCTCGATGCTGATAATTCTAGCAGACCTCTGTCTTCAGCAGTGCAGTTGGATGTGTTCTGGGCTGATAATCCAGCTGAGGTACTCATCAATGATGCAATGACCAACCCCAATGGAACCTTTTCTCTCAGTGTGCCTACAGACACAGCAAGCAATGGAACTGAGCGAGGTAACCATGTGCTGGTCATCCAAGTAGTCAATGATTCAAATCCATTCTATCTGTTTGGTGCGGCCCAACAGAATATTCTAGTCATGGGCCAGACCCTGATTGAGGATGTTGTTCCAAGTAGTCCAATAGTGGTCATGCGTGGGGATTCAGTTGATTTGAATGCCACATTGAAGGAATCATCCAACATGTATCAGCCATTGGATGGAGAGACGATCGCCATCAAGTTCGATGACACATGGTTGGTCGAGCAGATAACCGCAGATGGTGGGAAAATCAGTTACCTGCATTTGATTCCGGATACCCAACCACTTGGAGCGATAACCATCACTTTCTATTACAATGAGACAGTGGATTTGCTATCTACCAATACTACTCTCACCACAGTCACCATTTCCACCACCACGGTCACCTATGTGCACCCAATCTCAGCCAATCCGGTTGCCGGTGAGAGTTTCGAGATCAATGGAAGTGTGGTATCAGACAATCTTTCGGGCGTGATTAATCGAGATGGGTCATTGTTGAGTCACACTATACAGTTCAGGATCAATGATGTCACATCAGGATTCAGTGTCGCTGGAGGACTCTTACAGATTGATGGAAGTTGGAATGCAACTGTCACACTGATGTCTGATTTCCAGAGAGGGGCCCATAACCTGACTGCGATATTCATCCCTACAGTCAATTATTACGAGGAATCAGAGGATACCGAGAGTTTCACTTCACGTGGTTTCACCACCCTTGAGTTCTACGACCCAATAATGAATGGGGCTTCTCCAAGTTTGTTGAGTGCAACGATTCGTAATGAAACCCTGAAGGTACAAGTCAGAATCATTGAGAACACCAATGAACCACTCTCAGGGGCGATGATTACTGTCAATCTCATTGGAACCACTGTTCAGGTGGTGACTACATCTGATAGCAATGGTCTTGCTTGGGCTAACCTGACTCTACCGATTGGTCTAACACCAGGGGTCAATGTTTTGACCGCTTCATACGCAGGTAACAGTTCTCCAGATGGTCTAGAGCCTTCATCGGCAAATGCCTCATTTGTTGCTTTGGCAAGGACACTTTTGACAATTGAAGATCATACTCAGTTGATGGTTGTCAATCAGGACCTGTATCTCAATGGAACATTACTGGATGACCTAGGTCTGCCTCTGCTCATCGATGGAAATGCTTCTGCAGGAGTTGTTGAGTTGGTCATCGATGGCAATGTCACAACCTTTGTCCAGACCAATGCCACCACGGGAGAATTCAGTTTCATCTGGCAAGTTCCTCAGTCTTTCTTTGCCGGAAATCATTCTGTTGAAGTTCGCTATACTGCCGACCCAGCATGGGGTAACCCTGGTTCATCTGCTGCCAATTCTGCCAACCCACCATACTACTTGCCTTCGAATGCTTCTTCGATATTCGGAGTACAGGTCCCAACTTCAATCGTTCTTGCAAATCTGGGAGGAACTGTGGACCGTGGAGACATCATCTGGTTGAATGGAACCCTACAGGATATTGTCAACATTGGCCTTGGTGTCCGTCCATTGGCAGTCAAACTCAACGGTCAATTCTACTCGACAGCATCTACCGATGCGAATGGTAACTTCAACATTCCAGTCATAATCCCAACCGAGACGCCTCTCGGCCCGGCTGACATTGGTGTTGAATTCGCTGGAGAGGCGTTCTATCTTTCATCCGAGGCGAATGGCACATGGGTTCTCTTCAGTCCGGTGACTATCACAATCATCACAGATGAATCGGTTGCAATCAATGAGAACATGACTCTCACGGGAACGGTTCTCGACAACAACCTCGACCCAGTAGTCAATCATTCATTGTTGCTGGAAGTAGGTGGACTCGTAATCACCCCTGATCTAAGAACCGATGAGAATGGTACTTTCACATTCGTCTGGAGAGTGCAGACTCTGGGAATTGGAGAGCATACTGTGTCTGCTCATGCTGAGCAACAGGGATACTACCGAGCCGGAAACGGGACTACGACCTTCTTCGTTGCCCACGAGTCCAAGATTACCACTTCCTTCACAATTTCTTCTGAGGCTGTTCGTGGGATGAAATGGGACCTTGAAGGTCGCCTCTATGACGATGATGATATCAACAGAGATGGAATACCTGGTCAGAGGATTGACATTCATCTCGATGGAGTCTTGAACACCTTTGCAACCAGCGACGAAAATGGATATTGGAGCGCGACCATCACTGTTTCTCATACCATGTTGCGTGGAGAACATAACATCTCGATGTTTTACGCAGGAAATCAAACATTCCTGCCTTCGGAATCGAATTTGACAGGAACAGTCCATGCTCAGGTCGTAATCGACGTGGTAGTGACTTCACAGTCTGTGATTCGTGGCGATTCTCTATACCCTGTGATTTTCGAGGGAAGTCTGATCGAGGTCGGCGGAAACAACAGCATCATTTCCAATGCGGAGATATCTATTGCCACAATATGTGGAATCGATGGATTGGATGCTTGTGAGATATTGTGGAAGTCTGATGGCTCATTCGTCATCAGTGGAGTGGTAGGTTTCGACCATGAACCAGGAACGATATATCTGATGCTGTCATATCCTGGAAACTATAGCCAATATCTGAATTCTGTCAGTGTCAACCGTTCTGTTTCATTGATGGTCGATCTTGATTTCGAGGTAGATTTCAAGGATCTGGTGCCAGGAAGTCAGGATTCAGTTGAGGGTACAGTCATCATCTTCGATAAGAATGCACGTGAACAAGGAATCGATATTCGAGTTGAAGATATCCCAATAACTGCAATAATCACCTCCACGGGTACCAATAATACTGCGCACAGCGTTGAGATTCAGGTGACGGATGCTTCTGGCACGGCATATTTCGAATTCAAGGCAGACCCAGCATACAGTGACAGTGAATATTGGGGCTTGATTTTCCTCGAACTGGAGATTGAGGATAACAGAATTTCCGACGATACTCTTTCGGCATTCAGGTCCACTCATGCGAATCAAGGACAGATAGATGTTGAGGAAGCAGTTGTTGAAGCCGAGACTCCGACTTGGTTCTATGTGGTCGCCGCTCTTGTCATCGCTGCTGCCATCGGAGGATACATGCTCTGGAAGAGACGAGAGGACCATATCAAGGAGTTGTCAGAAATCTTCTCCTACACTGCAGAGTTGTTGGCTGCTGGGGATGAAATGCGAGAAGCCATCTTCCTATGCTATGAGAATCTATGTCAAGTATTGATGAAGCACGGATACCTGAGGAGAGATTTTGAGACAGTTCGTGAATTCGAGATGGCAATTCGCAAGGCCCTGCCAATCAATGAATCTTCGCTGATGGCCCTGGATCAAGTCTTTGAGGAAGCTCGTTATTCTGCACATGAGATGACTGAGCAGCACAAGAACTTCGCTCAGGAGTCTTTGCGAGGAGTCTTGCACGATATCGATACCATGGACAAGGTATCGGTCCCTGCTTGATACTCTATGCAGGTAGGCGTTGCTGAAACGCGAGTGTTCTAGGGCTAATCCTCATAGAGGGTCGGATGACCGTGTGTGTTTGATGGTGGTTGGAACAGGTGTTTCTGCATCCGGGCCTGAGGCTTGGTTGGCTCATGATGAGGCAAGGCCCGGTCAGCATGAGATGATCATCCACATTGTTCAGGCCCTAGGTTCAGGGGGCCATCATCTCGCCGCTGCACCAACGGGGATTGGGAAGACCGCTGCAGCATTGGCAGGGTGTATTCATGAATCAAGGGATTCAGGTTCACCACCATCAACCATCATGTTTCTGACTGGGCGTCAATCTCAGCATCGGATAGTGGTTGAGACGGTTCGCGCCATCAATGATCGACTCGCTGCAGGAGAAAGGAGAGTCTCATTGGTGGACCTCATTGGTCAATCCCATATGTGTGTGCAGCCGTTCGCCATGGAGAATCCCGCACTGTTCAGTAGATTATGCAGTGATTTGAGAGCCAAGAGAAAATGTATGCCATGGTTGGCCAATACTCCCTCAATGAACGACCGTATTCTATCTCATCCATTACATGTTGATGAATTGGTGGAACTCGCTAGAAATCATAGTGAGAATGGGCGCTCCTGTCAAGTCTGCCCTTGGAAGGCTGCCAGAGAATCAGCACGAGCAGCGGATGTGGTGGTCTGTGACTATAATCATCTGTTCAATGAAAATGTTAGGAAGGCTACTTTGGATGCCATGGGAATATCGTTGGAGAATTTGATTCTGGTAATCGACGAGGCTCACAACCTCCCAGACCGAATCAGACGTGGGTTGGAACGTCGACTAACTCCGGAGATGGTGAGAAATGCTGGCTTTGAGATGGAGGAGTATGCAGGAACCAATGTCGAACAAGGTTCTGATTCCTCTGATTCCATCCTTTGGGCTCTGGATGTTTTGAAGGTGCTGCGTAGTCAAGTGGCTGTTATGTTTCGAGAATTGAACCAAAGGTTGAACCAGCCTCAGGCAGGAGGGGCTCTGAAGTCCAGAAATCCGAAAGAAAAGAGAACTGAAATGAGGATAGAAGTATCTGAGTTACTTGATGTGGTCAAAGAATCGATTGCTTTGGTCAATCAATCAGGGGTGCAGACAAAGTTGGGTGGCACGTCGAAGCCATCCAGTTCAGGTAAACATGGCCTCAAAGAATTCGCAGAGTCATTGGCAAGTGTCAGTATCGATGTCGATGATTCCGATGAGGACAATGAGAAGGAGCTGGCCTGTACTAGATTGGCAGCGATGTTGGATGTTCTCGCTGAATGGGGAGGGGATGCGGCTTTAGTCATGCGTTTCGACTCAAAATCTCAATCGGGAACAGTGACTACCCATCTGTTGGATGCTGGTGTGGTGTCAGGGCCGATACTGGAGCAGGTGCGAGGTTCAGTTCTGATGTCAGGAACCCTTCATCCCCCTTCCATGTATGCTGATTTACTGGCAGTACCTGCAGATTGCAAGACTGAACATTCCTATGACTCTCCATTCATGGCCAAGAACAGACCGGTAGCAATAGCCGAGGATGTCACCACGAAATGGTCTGACAGGGGGCCTGAGAATACCAACCGTATCAGGTCTCACATCGAATCAATAATCAACTCAACAACAGGGCATGTAGCGGTTTTTGCTCCTTCGTATGCGCAACTGAATGAGTACGTCAAGGAGCATCGATGGAGAGTCGGACGAGTCATCTTCGAGGATTCGAGTTGGAGCAAGGTGCAGGCAGACGAGTTGCTATCTGAACTGGAGAATGAGCGCAATAGTGGCCGCAAGGTCTTGGTTGCTGGAGTCTTTGGAGGACGTTTGTCTGAAGGTATTGATTACCATGACAACCTCTTGTCAGCGGTTATCTGTATCGGTATACCCATGGCTCCACCAAGCGTGATATCGGATGCACTGCGAGGATATATCTCGGAACGTTTCGGTAAAGGGAAGAGTTGGCAATATGCATCATTCCAACCGGCAGTGAATGCAGTCATGCAAGCCATGGGAAGGCCGATCAGAGCATATGGTGACAAAGCATTCGTGATGTTGCTAGATAAAAGGTTCAAACTATCAAATTACAGACGTTGCTTACCTGCTGAACTCTCTCCATTATTTTGCTCGGATGCAAGCAGCACTGCAATTTATGCAAAGCGTTTCTTCAAGTGAATGGATGCCAGTGTTGATGTATGTCCGTCTATGAGAAGTGATTGATGGAGTCGGAGGCGGAGAAGGAAGAGACCTTGGTCGAGGACGTATCTTCATTGTCTGTTGACCCGCAGTCAGCCCATCTTGCATTCGCTGGTGATGTTGACCATCTTGAAGAAGTTCGTCTGAATCATCAGAAGAATATGTTCAGCGCAGGTTTGGTCCCCGAGGCTCATCTAGCGGAAATTGCTCCTGAGAGACAATTGGCTTGGATGGTTGAGGAATTGAATGGCGAAGTCAATGAATCAGGATTTAGATTACCATTATTGGGCCTTGCTCAGAATGAAGTGAATGTTTCCACATCCAGTATCAATGGAATATTGACCCTGAAACTGGATCTAGGTGAACATCTGCAAAGAATCTCTATGCTCCCAAGAGGAGTTACTAAGGTTTCTACACAATGGAATGAAGGATGGCTTAGTGTCTCCTTTGAACATTCAGCCAACATTTGAGCATGAAGCGTCCTTTCTTTTGATTCCTCCACGGTGTGGGCCGCAGAGGGTGTGGTGTTGATTACTGACTCAGCTCGCTGAATCATCGGAATCTGAGCCCCCTCGGTGTGGGGCCGAGGGGGTGTGTGGGTCGAATCGGTCATCATTGGCTGCTGCAGCACGGGCTCGTAGTGCAATCCAGCCGCTGGCTATTGGCGGGCCTTTCGGGGTGCCGCCAGAGGTTCGGCGGCTCGGTGGCCCTCTCTCCTCTGGCGGCGTCTGCATCCCATCCCCTCTTCTGGCTCTCACCAATGTCTCACTGCTTGAACTCCTTGCTTCGAGAGACTCGCTGCCGAAGTTCTGCTGCAGTGGATTCGTAATGCTCATTGCTGGGGTTGATTATGCCGATGACCTGGTCAAGGTATGTATTCAGGGCGATATTGATCGCCGCTTCTGTGGAAGTACCCTCCATCTGGTGAAGGTGCGCTAATTTGAATTGCTGAGAAGTACCTAGTTCAACCGTGATGCACTTCATCGACTCATGCGTGGGCTGAGTCTCGAACAAGGAACGCAACGCTCTCCTGATGACATCGCTGCGACTCCTCATCCCTTGGGTTCCAACATGTTCGTCCAACAGGGATAATTCATCGTCGGGGATTCGTACGCTCACAAGGTTGCTCGGGCCGCTCATGGTGCTTCATCTCCTCGGGGGTGAAGTGAGCAGACACTGTACACCCTATAAAGTGTATGGCGTTTGATAGACAATGTGTAATCACCTGTATTACACCGCAGTACGCATCTTCCGTATCAATTTTGTGTGTTGACCCCTCCCTCGGGACACATGAAGGCCAGAAGCGGGGAGGACTTACCTTGGCAATATTTGGATGGAATAATCACCCCCCCTAGTGCCAGTGAGGTCCTCAAGTGCTTGTTGCAAAATGGAGAGTGCACCACACAGAGTATTGTTGAGCTGACTGGATTGATCAAAGGAGAGGTGCATTCGGGCTTACGAAAACTCAGATGGAGAGGGTGGGTCTCTTCGGTTGAATCAGTTAGCACCCGTCCAGGCAGGCCACCTCATCTCTGGGCTCTGTCCATCAGTGAGGAGGAAATGATACAGACTCTGTTACATGAATTGTCTACGGAAACTCACATACTGGCTGATGCTATCAGAAGAATCGAGAGAATAGGACGCTGAAATACCGCTTCACTATTCTTTATTATTGCTCATCAGCAACTATTCATGAGTAGGTTTGAGACATGTTCAAAAGGGTGTCTGAGGTCGCCGGTTCACTCGGCAATGTCGAAGATAAGGTGTTTTCATGAGCCTGATTGATGAAGTGTATGAGAGTGTAATTGCAAGAGATCCAGACCAGCCTGAATTTCACCAAGCAGTGAAAGAGGTTCTTGATAGTCTTGCCCCGGTTCTTGAGAAACACCCTGAATTTGCTGATGCCAATATTCTTGGCCGAATAGTCGAGCCTGAGAGAGTCATCCAATTCAGAGTACCATGGGTCGATGACGACGGCAAGGTTCAGGTTAATCGAGGTTTCAGAATACAGATGAACAGTGCAATCGGGCCATACAAAGGAGGTCTGAGGTTTCATCCCAGTGTCAACCTTTCAATTCTCAAATTCTTGGCTTTTGAGCAGGTGTTCAAGAATAGTTTGACAACTCTGCCAATGGGTGGAGGCAAAGGTGGCTCTGATTTTGACCCTAAGGGTAAGTCTGATGGTGAAGTCATGCGTTTCTGTCAATCATTCATGGGTGAGTTGTGGCGGCATGTTGGAGCTGATGTCGACGTACCTGCTGGAGATATTGGAGTAGGTGGACGAGAAATCGGTTATCTGTATGGAATGTACAGGAAGAATGCCAATGAGTTCACGGGGGTATTGACCGGAAAGGGAAGAACATGGGGAGGCTCATTGGTTCGTCCTGAAGCCACAGGTTATGGCCAGGTATACTTCGCTCGTGAAATGCTCAAGACCAAGGGCGACAGTTTGGAGGGTAAGATATGTCTAGTCAGTGGCAGTGGAAATGTGGCACAGTTCGCAACTGAGAAGGCAACTCAACTTGGAGGCAAGGTGGTGACCATGTCTGATAGTAGTGGCTTCATCCATGACCCTTCAGGGATAGATGCAGAAAAACTGGCATGGGTGATGGATCTGAAGAACAACCGTCGAGGAAGAATCAGTGAGTACGCCGAAAATTTTGAGGGCGTTTCATTCACTCCAGTTGATCGTTCATTAGGCCATAATCCTCTGTGGTTGGTTGACGCAGATGTTGTATTGCCCGCAGCAACACAGAATGAAATCAATGCTACTGATGCAGATAATCTGCTGGGGAATGGAATATTTGTGGTCTGTGAAGGTAGTAACATGCCCAGCACGCCTGAAGCGATTGAAAGATTCCTCAAAGCAGGAATCCTCTATGCTCCGGGTAAAGCCAGCAATGCTGGAGGAGTCGCAACCAGTGGACTTGAGATGTCTCAGAACAGCATTCGGTTGTCATGGACACGTGATGAGGTAGATGCAAGACTCGATGGTATCATGTGTGCTATTCACGAGGCCTGTGCAAGTACTGCAGCAGAGTATGGTGAACCTGGAAATTACATGCTAGGTGCTAATATTGCAGGATTCCTCAAAGTTGCGGATTCGATGTTGGCTCAAGGTGTCATTTGAGATTCATTCGTTTCATGCTCCAACAACCATCTCTTTGTTTCCGTTCCTCCATGTCCGGAATAATTGCCAATTACTCCGTCGGATTTTATGACGCGATGGCAGGGGATGATGATGGAGATTGGATTTTCTGCCATCGCAGAACCAACGGCTCTGGCTGCTCCTTCATGCCCAGCCTTTTCTGCTAGATCTCGATATGAAATTCTCTCGCCAAATATTGTCGTCCGGCTTGTGATCCATATGTTCTTCTGGAATTCTGTACCTTCAATATCCAGTTTCACCTCTTTCATCTCTTCACCATCGAGGTATGCTGATATCCATGCTGAAGTTGCTTCCAGAGAAATCCGTTGTAACATTGTTGGAGCGCCTCGAAAGGCCATCAGCCTCTTCCATTTCTTGATTTCATCAGCAGATTGGAAACTCAGTTCTTTCAATCCTTTTTCTGAGACTCTCGCAAGAAGTGTTCCGCATGGCATCTCGATCAATGAATAGGAATCATTCACCATCCGTACTACCTTCCTCAGCATCCTCCTCCATACCGACAATCTCGTAGTTGGAGGGGAAGATGGCAATGATGACGCCCGCTATCAAACAGAACAAACCCCAGCCAAATGATTGTTGTACGACAAATAATTCCAGTGCGATTGCACATAGGGTCAATCCTCCAAGATTGGATATCCAGACCATTGATTTGAATGTGGACAGCCCCACTCCTTTGGTATTAGGTCCTCTCTTTGTACCGAATTCTCCACCGAATCTAAGTGCTTCTTCCTTTTTTGTCATGAAATCACCTATCGAGCATGACAATAGCATCAGTTGGGCAAGCTAGAACACACAATCTACATCCTGTACAGGGATCTCGAATAATCTTGGCCTTCTTGTTTACATCGACATCCATCACCGGGCTGGCTAGAGGTTTAGCATACAATTCAATGGCATCATCATCACAGACGATGCTACAATGATCGCATCCTATACAGAGGCCTTCTTTGACAAAAGCCACTGCCTTCTCCTCCTCTCCTTTGAGCGACTCTTTCCTGTCTTTATGCAGTTCATCGAGTGCTTTGCGGATTCGAACTTGCTCCGCCTTGCGGCGTGGCCCCAACTCATCCACAGAAGTCATTGCGTAGCCCCAAGCGCTGATTCGCTTCAATCCTTCTCAGGACCTGACCTGCATTTCACGACCCATGGCCAGCATCGATAATTCAGCAACCAATGCATGCCAACCTTCTGCATCGTCGGTCAACCATCTTGGCATCTGGTCTCGGCGCTGGAATCTTGCACTTGGAGAATTCAAATTATCAATATCCGATTTTTTTGAGTTGATACGATAAAACCAAGATACTGCTTCTCCGTCGATCAGATAGACCACTGGTTCGATAGGGCCCTCATCATTGAATTGAGTAGGAACGCCTTCTTGGATGAGGAAGTTCTCATTCGCTTTTCGCCCTTTGCCATAACTCAATCTCTTCATTTTCCGATTTGATAATTCCAGCAATTCATCCCCTGACCTGATGGTAAGGATTCCTAAACCATAGGTTCCTCTGTCATTTTTGATGAAGACTACTGGCTCACGTTCAATTCCATATTTCTCATATCGGTCTCTTATTTTGTCGATGAAATAATCGACTTCTGCCGCCAGTTTGATTCGACATTCATCCTCATCCAGACATTTGTCTTCACTGACGAACCATTCAGTAGTTAGTCGCCAAGGGTCAATGCCGATGATTTCACAGACTTCATCAACATATTCCCTGAGCATAGCATAGTGTTCTGACTTGCGTCTTCTGTGCCAACCCATTTCGACAGGGGGGGTTATCTGCTGATTTTCAAGACCTGGTGCGATTCCATCTGTCAAGTCATTGTTGAGTAGAATCAGGCACGGTTTCTCGCCATTGATGATGAGCGAGTCGCCCTCCACAACCACATTTACCAATTCAAGTGGCCCCGTGATTCCATCGAGTGAGCCATGACCTTCTAATTCGGGAGACCCGACAGTCACTCTAAAACCACCAAGTTCAATCAATCTAGCAATCACTCTGACATTCTCTACATAGGCTTGGTTTCGAGTATGTGATTCTGGATAGAGATGAACCCATTCACAGTTCCTGTGTTGACGAAGAATGTGTTCTTTCAGTAATTGGCTGATTCGGGGTTCTTCTTCTTCTGAGATATTATTGAAGCCGGCCGGAAAGTGATTTGCATCAACTACACATGCTTTCCAACCCGAATCTCGGATGTCTACGCTTCCATATATGGGAATTGGAATTTCTGCACGTTTTCGAGCGAACCATTCTTTCAAAGTGTCTCGTTTTTCTTCTAACAGGTGTCTGTTTTCTTCCAAGAATGTCAATTTCCCACCTCAAAGTATCTCGTCGATCAACCCTTCGACGCTCATCTTGTTTCGTTCTAGCCCTCGGTTGATGATGTGCATTGATTCAAAGAGCCCTAGTCCTAGAGCAATCTCTTTTTGTTCCTGTAGGCCTTTGGCTAATGAAGGATATCTTTTCATCAGTTCATTAGCGCGAGGCATCATCTGTTCAAGGAAATCATCCAACATCTTCGGTGCGGTTGCTCGGCCAGCAGGAAGTTTGGGTCTCATCACCACCTCCTCAGGCAGTGGACTCAGTTTTGCAGCCTTGCGTAAAGCCTGTTTTTCTTGACCCCATGTACCATTCTTGGGCAAGCGTTCGTTCATTGGCAGATGAATGGAGGCTTCTACATGATCAGAGCCGAGAAATGGCACTCTGACTTCAAGCCCATGGGCCATTGAATGTCGGTCCACCAATCGTAATTGGAAATTGCTCAATTGACCGTGATCGAGCTCGAACTGGAGGCTTGATTGTAATGAATCAAAATTGTTCAAGTCATGTTCAATCCCCATTTTGTTCAGTCTTCTGTTGATTAGATTCTGATGTTTTTCAAGATTACGATATCGTGGATATCCGGCATGCAGTTCATCGGCACCTTGTCCACACAACCCGACAGACACCTCTTTTGCCATGGTTTGGAATAGTGGTTGAAAGAACATGACAGTCACATCGAGGTCCTCTCCATGCCAACACATGTCAGGAACGGCCGAATGAAAGGAATCTGGTTCGAGAATCCTTTGATGATGAACCAGATCCAACTCACTGGTGACCAGTTCAGCAGCCTGCCAGTCGGGATTGTCTTCATCTTCAGCCACAGTCCAACACTCGGGCACCGGTTGTTCTGCTAACTCTGCTGCTTGGTGTCCAAGAGCAGCGACTAATGCCGAATCCAATCCTCCAGAAAGAACTACACCTACTGGGACATCTGACATCAGACGGTCGGCGATGGATTTGGTCAGGGAATCAAGCAATCCTTGCGGGTCATTCCAGTTCTCATCCGGCGTCAATCTCCAGTGCTTGTATCTTTGGCGTTCAAGCAGTACTGCTCTACCTTCATCGAGGCCCCAGACTTCGTAGGTGCCTGGCGATACTTGTTCAACATCTTTGAACAAGGTTGAATCATCTAGAGGATATTCATAGGCAATACGTGTTTTCATCGCCTCGATATCCATTGCCGGCACATGTTCCTCATGCGCCCTGAATGCCTTTGCTTCTGAGGCTACCAATAGAGTGCCATCCACAATCGTTCGAAGCAGAGGTTTGACCCCAAGAGGGTCGCGAGCCAAGGTCAATTCCTTGCGAATTGGATCCCATAGGGAGATGGCGAAGATTCCATCCAGTCTTGATACCCAATCAGGGACCCTTGAATGCAGGGCAAGTATGGATTCAGAATCACCCCTTGTTCTCCACCTGAAATCTTGGATTGAAGACCGTATATGCTGATGATTGTATATCTCTCCATTGACGACGAGCACACATCCTTCATCTGATACCATTGGTTGCTTTGAACCTTCGATATCCACTATTGCTAATCGCGCATGACCGAACCCACAATCATCATCAGTCCAGATTCCTTTTCCATCAGGCCCACGATGGCCTAGAAGCCCAACCATTCCTTTGAGAACCAATGCGTCCGGCTGGCCCAGCATCGCCGCTATTCCGCACATGGCCGTTGGTTTTCAGATGTTCATTTCAACCCATGCACAGAACCTGCTATCAAGCGGTCCACAATGGATATACAAACATCGTGATGCACAATGCAGCGAAAGAAACCAAGAAGACGAACATGTAAGCACCTTGTGGGATTTCTTCAGACTCGTCGCTCTGCTCGCTCATACACCCCTGCGGGCGCAGGAGACTTGTAAAGATGACGAGAGAATCGTTCTTACAACCATGGGCCAATGAGTATTGCAAGTCCCAACGGGATCAACAACATGGTTGCATTATCGTCAATCCATCGGAGTCTTGGTTTCTCTGCAAGAACCCCTAGTGGTGCAAACAATGGGATCAACCACCATGGGGTGTCAAGCCACATTGCTCCAGCGCACCAGATGGTTGCAAGGAACAATGTGCCGTATAGCATCACTTTTGTTTCATCCATGCCGTTGCGCCTCATCTCTCCAAGGGCTGGGTCCCCCAATGACAGAGAAAGAATCAATGGCGCTCCTAATGCCGCTCCGTGAAGACCTATTTCTGGAGCTGTCAGACACACCATGCCGACTGCAAAGGCACCCCAAGCGAGTGCGCTGATTTGATTAGCTTCATAATCTCG
>Ga0187827_10005906_pt1 | contig 14286 bp, 11 predicted proteins | sample ETNtaG_39_FD_167969 | JGI IMG/M metagenome (GOLD analysis project Ga0187827, IMG submission 167969) | Marine microbial and viral communities from oxygen minimum zone, Eastern Pacific Ocean - ETNP2014_SV_150_PacBio MetaG (Illumina Assembly) | ecosystem: Environmental > Aquatic > Marine > Hypoxic...
CCGTCCAATGTTTTGCGTTGTTCCTTATTAAATGTGTCAATTTCACTTAACATTGTCTCTAAAGTTTTACTCCTTTCCTCATCGTCATCTATGAATTCAACACAGAATTCTGGAATGTCGCTTTTAATTTTAATCTCAACTGCCTCAAATCCATCAGAATAAGAATGTTCTTTTTTACCAGATTTTCCGTTACTGATCGGTAATTCCTTAAATTCTGATTCCTTAAATTCTGGATGTATCAAGAATTTTTGTAAAATATAATATCTTCTTGAACCTTGCAGCAGTCTTTTCATATGTCTTTCTGGATCACTTTCGAAGGTCTCCACATTTGAAGACACTGTATACTTGCTTACATCACGTAAAATTTGGTATTTGCTGATTAGGGTAGTGTTGCTTATAAAAGCTGGGGATAAATTTTCGGCTGCAAATTGTTTGGTATCTGTATAAAGATCGTCATAAGCTTTTATTTGTGATTTACTGGAGTTTTCATCTTCATTCCATGACAAGAGTAGATGAGCCTCTGGTATCACCGTTAGACTGCTTCTATAGATTGGTTCTATATTTGCCATGTCATCTTCTGTGCGGGAGATTAATTTGTCTAGCTGAATTGTTCGTTCTTTTAACATGTGGTACTTTTCCTTGTGATCCTTAGCATCTTGTTCTTCAGCTGTAAATTTGAAATAATCTTGTTCCCATTTAAGGTTTTGAATATGTGCCATATCTTTAAAATGTTTTCTCTCGCTTTGAATATATGCCATATCTTTAAAATGTTTTCTCTCGCTTTCTACATTTGCAAGAACAGTTTTCTCAGTTGATTTATCTTTTACAAGTTTCTGCTCCTTAATTTCTCGTAATCTTTTGTATTCGTCAATTATGAGTGCTTCCGGGTTTACATCAAGATCAAGCTTTTTCCACTCAGCATCAGAGCACACGGGAGAAATCATTAATGCGAATATGGCGTAAAAACAGATAAATAGAGATTTATTTCTCATTTTGCTATTAGTATTAGTCTGAACAGTACCGCTACAACAAAAAATAAAAAATTCGAATTTCCATGCCCAACAGAAGAGGGAGAAACTCGAATAACAAATCTAAATTGCCATAATTAAAATGTTACAAACCAAGATGCAATTTTCCAGATTTCTGAATTACGATGCGGGTCTTGCCAAATAAGAATATTCTCTGATTCAGTCAATTTTACGCGTAAAAACAATCTTTTCGACAAGACCTTCTTCGGATTTATAGTAAATGGTTGCATCATATTTACCGGCTGGCTTATATAATATTTTATCATGAATCTTCTTACCTAATGTAAGCGCTAAGTCAATGCCTGTACCAATTCCGAAAAGACCTTTGGTTTTGGGGGATTGGTTTTCGGTGACCACCTCACCACCTTTTTCATCTATAGTGGAAACCCACTTGCCCAGACGATCAGGGATTTCATTCGGCGAGAACTTGACAATGGGAGTGACCTCAATCTTTTCTTCCTGCGTTCTCATCGCCGTTGACAGGTTTTTATCGAAAGTCCTGGTATCGATAAAGTCTAATTTATCCATTGGCCCTTTTAATTTCCCGTTAGTAGCAGCACAGGCACTGATCAAAACTACGATAAAGATTGATGTAATGATTTTTCTTTTCATAACGAATCCTCCTAATTCGACTTAATAACTAATAATTTTCTGTGAGATTTTTCTTCCGTCAAATTGTCAAGTGTTGAAAGATATATTCTGTGTACCGGGACCTCAGTTCTTCATCTTGAATAGACAGTAGTCCACAGATGCTCCCGGGCTATAAAAAGTTGTTTTCTGTATTTTTTTTGTTAACTTCTTTACACGGTACGAAACGTAAAGGTCAAGCTCTTTGAGGTTTATGTTGCCTTTGCCATTATCGATCAAATCCGCCTTGCCTTCCAAACCTTCTATCAGCGCCTGTGCTAATGCGGAATGTTCAAATTTCGGGAACTCTATAATTTTATCATCAGCTATACTTGCTGCTATTACTACGACATTGCCACCGGAACAAACAAGTGCCTGTTGACCTATGATTCCGCTGCTATGGCATGTATCTACAAAAAGGACAGTTTTTGACGGTAGAAGTGACAACTCTTCAATAAATTCATGCCAGTTGACTGCTGTTTGCCTGAGTTTTTCATGGTCACCATCATGCGGAAGGAAATAATAAATTTCAACATTGTTTTTCATTATGTCTTTTACTCCATGTCCGGAAAGGTATATAACGACAGTGTCCTCTTTTTTAAGATGCTCTTGCTTCCGGAGCCAAACCAGGCCATCAAGTATATCACTGCGTTTAGCATCACCGTCAATGAGAAGCTTTTTTGTAATGCTCTTATAATTTTTACAATTCTTTCCGCTAATGGAGTTAAAAATGTCTTTTGCGTCCTTGTGAGCATAGTCCAAATTATAGTCTCCACATTTTGGACATGGTCTGGGTGGTTTCTTTACGCATACACAAGGATTTCTTTCATACTCTGATATCCCGATGGAAAGGACATAGAGGTTTGATTCATGCGTTTCAGGCTTCATGTTGATCTTGATAGTCTTTGGTTCAGATTTCTTGAAGTTGTTGTAAGCTACTACCTCGATGATATTGATACCCTTGTGCAGTGGAACAGTTGCTTCAATCACAGCTTCATCCCACTTTTTACCCATCTTTTCCTCCGCCTTATTCCTCTTTACTATATCAATATTCCGATATTTAACATCTTCAACCCTATTGCCGTCATGAGAGATGTGAATGTCAGTTATTGGTACGTTTGGGTTTACTGCTTTTGCTACTGCCCTTATGAGTATTGAATCCTTTCTGGTACTGAACTCGGGCAGCGTGGGAGTCTGTATAAAAACAACAGGAGGAAAGTGTTTAACCGAAGGGGCTTCGCGAATTCTACTCGGATAACCATAGCCTTTTGCCATGATAGTCCTTCCCTCATAATCGATTGCCATGGTAACTTCGATCCTGCCATCCTCATATTGATCACAACCTATTTCCTGTGCACCCCTCATGTAAACCTCCGGCAGATTCACGATAGTTTCATCGGGGCTTATGTATTCTGTATCAAGGCGGGAGTAATAAATTGCGTGTGCCAGGTTTCTTAATGCATTTACCCTGGCAACGATTTTGGCGTCAGTTTCTACCGTGCAGTCTTGAACCATAGGGAATTCGCCGGTAAAAACGGTATCTTGATTGTACACAAGCGAAATGGTTGCAACTAGTGATGCGATAACAAGACTGCTTCTGATTTTCTTCAGTGCTTTCTTACCCATTTTACCCGACACCCTTTCTTTATAAATTGGTTTTATGCTAATTTGTAGTTTTGCTGCTGCTTTTAGCTTAAAAACCGGGAATTTTCTAAGGCTTCTTCTTCCTTAAGACTAAGACGGAGAGATCCGGGGATTTTCAAAACATTTTTCTCTGCACAGCCTGTCAGAGCCTTAGAATATTACAGCATAACAGTGGAGAAAAAATATATAGTTTTTGTCCTTTTCAGGATTTTTGCTTCAATGGTGACTAGAATGAGTATGTCGCTTCGACCTGTACGGCCTTTTACTTTGCCATGATACATATATTCATAACAAGTTGCATCTTTATGTCAAGTTATTTTGATGAATCTTAAGAAGGTGCCAATTTGTGTTTGAATTTTTACTTGTTTAATAAACAGAATGCACGTCAGCTTATTATTGGGTTAAGAGATTCGAATGATTTTAGATTTCTATACAAACCCAAAACAGCACAAACCAGTACTTAGTAGAAGAACTTGTAAGTCCGAGAGAAACATGACATCAACTACTGAACCATATCACAAACCAATAGTGTCATAACCCAGCTGCGAATTGAGGAATGTTTTTATGAATATAGAGGCTTTGCACTATTTTTCAGTTGGCAAACCTGTTAGTGTACAAGCTGCGTGAGAAACTAGTGTTTAAACTCAATCTGATATTTATAATCTATTGTAACTGTGGTTACTTACGATAATATGCAAGCATATACGTACTGCTTATTTTTTACTTGACATGTCTGGTACTTTTGATTTGAATAAAATTTCCATTGGCTTTATTTTTGCCAGAAAATCTTCTCGCTCGCATTTTTCTAGTAGAAACTTTTAAAAATTGTAATTTTATAATTTCTATTGAGTAGATTTGAATGGAATCACTAACAACCTTCATTTCTGAGAATGTGTGGGGATTGGCAATCATTTCTGCACTTACCATACTGTGCCTTGTAGCAATTTGGCTTATATTGGGCAAATTAATAAAATTTGCTATTATTTTGTCTGTTTTGGCCGTTACAGGATACAGCATTTCGTTCTATTTATTCGGGGAAAGCATCAACGCCAAAATTGTTAATTCATTTAACTCTGCGGGGAAAACAGTTGTTGATAAGGCTGTAAGAGAGGGTAGTGGTATGCTTACAGAGTTGACCGAGGAAAAATTGAATACCGATTTGGGGCAAAAATGAGACTTTTCTTTCGGATTGTACCTTACTTGCCTTTGTAGCATTGCTTTGATTGATTCTGCACAGGGAAAATATTCTGAAATTTCTGAAACACTCCGTCTAAGTGTATCGAGCAGGCACATACCTTTGTGGCTAGGATTTCAGAAGCCTTGATGTAATGAAAACAAAAAGAGGGCATCAAAAATGAACCTTTTCTTCAGAACAATTCCCGCATATGTATTGATTGCAATATTTTTTTTGGTGACAGTGATCGGATGTAGTACCATGCCGGTAGTTAAGGATGATCGAAGTTCCACGGTTGATAGAGTTGCGTTAGCTGAAAGTATGTCGCGAATCGTAGAGGGCGTTGAAAGGTTGACTGATCCGGATTACAGTACATATTCGGCTTTTAAACTTATGAGATCCGGTAACCCTGGAGAAGGTTCTGCCAGGGCTATCGGGATTATCAAGAAGCGTATTGGTTTAGAAGAGTATCTTATTGATGAAATCGACAAAGCAGAGGCGGAATATTCTGTAATTGCAAGGAAAGATCTGGCTGAAAATAAGCAGATACAGCAGATCTGCAATGATCTTGAGGCGGAGCTAGCCGATAAGGTTAAAGAAGTGAATCGTGAAATAGACGAGTTTAAGGAAGTAATCGGTATAGAAAATTTTGATAGCTTCAGCAACATGGCCCGAGGTCATGCCAAGGTCATTAAGGCGATAAGGAAGAAACGAGTCGATTCGATCCCGGAAATAGCTAATTTCCTCGAGAAGTGCAGCGCCCTTATACAGCTCTTGTATGTAGTTGATAAGGCTCAGCTGGTTTTACTTGATAGGGTTGTGCAGATCCTGGATTTAAAGGATCCACCAATAGATGAAATCGAGGAAGTCATGCGTGAGCTTGGTATGAGAAACCTTCTCACTGTGATTAAGGGTCAGAAGGTAGATACCGGGAATATCGTTGAAGCTCTGAATGTTTCTTTCGAAGAGTCTGTTGCCCCTTTACTTCCTCCGGTTTCTCCACGTCCCGATACTTTCAATATCGCAATAAAGCCTGACCGAGGCAGGGGCGGGATTTATCATGAAGGTGATGAAATATACTTTACCATAAGGGCCTCTCATGACTGCTGGTTTATCCTCAGGACCAGAAACTCTTCAGGAATGGAGAAACAATTGCTTCCAAATGAATATTTTAAAGAAGCGAACTTTCTCAGGGCAAACACTCCCCTGACGATACCGTCGGATGATATGGATTTTGACTATATAGCCAGGAAACCTCCCGATCTTCAAGTCATAGAGGTGATAGCATCCAGAAGGAGGATATATTATGATCCGGTGTTAGACATGGAAGACCAGGGAAAATACAGAGGCCCTTCAAGACTGAAAGAAAAAATGAAAACAAGAGATATCGACATACAACCAAGATATGTGTCGTTGTTAGTTGGAGGTTCTTACGATAACCAGTATTACAGCCCTGATGAGGCTGGGAGTGCCTTAATTGCAACGACCTATATATCTATTGCAAGAGACGAGATATAAGGTTGTCCTTTCGAAGAAAAGGAAAAACAGTGCTAACAGGATTCTTAATTAAAATATATTTATTACGAAAGCGGGTTTCTTTTTAACATTAAGGAGGTAAAAGGTATGAGAATTAGAATAGGGTTAACAACGCTTGTATTCATATTGTTTTCTTTCGGCGTAAACCAGGTTTCCAGGGGTGATTCTGAAATTGCGGTATTTAAAAACAGCCTGAAAGACTTTGAGGAACTTAATAATAAAAAAAGCACATTAACTGACGAATTGAGAGCTGCATACAAGAGTTATAAAAACGCAAAGAATAACGAGAAAAGGGCGTCTGCTATAACAGAAATAGCTAGAATTCGCGTAAAAAGAGTAAAGACAAAGGATGCAGCGTTAAGGGCACTGCGTAGGGCTATAACGCATTTTGATAGTGTAAATGCAATTGTTAATGAATCTGGAGTAAAAAATGGCTATAAAGCAGGCCGTCTTGGTGAAGTAGAAGATATCATGGCGGATTTAATACGTGATTTAACTCAGGAGGACGAGACTTTTTTTTTAACTGACAAGGAGAGAGAAGGCATTAACAAGGCTAATGAAGCTATGATTAAGCAATTGGAAGCAGTTAAAGTAGCGAATGAAGGAATTTTGGAACGGATAGAAGGCGCGCCTGTCGAATCCAGGAAGAATGGAAATAAAGCTTTAGTCCATAACTGGAGGAAACAGTTTGCTCTCATTGAAAAAGCATTAAGGGTTGACTTAGCTGGTGAAAAGATGCATGCACACACAATCATTAAAATATCCGAGACTTATAATGTAAAAAATATTGTCACAGAGATCTTTAGTGATTTATATGGCCATATGACGTTTCACAAATTATTGGTTGAGGCGAAAAAAGACAGGTTGGCTAGTTATGGTATGTTGGATCGAATCGTTGATGACCTGAACAACACAGAGGAAATAATATTCAAGCCAGATGAAATTCCCCAGATGATAGAAGAGTGGGTTGAAACAATGCCAGAGAATTGTGACGTTAAAGATGATACATATACATATTGTTTTTTTGATCGAGAAGAAGGTGAAGGCCGTTGGTATACTACGGAAAGCGGGGTTGATGATGATAGTGTCAGGATAAATGCGCCTTATGATTATAGTGTGAATGACGGTACTTATGTCAGGTATGAGAACGGCCAATGGTATAGTTTTCATCCATCTTATAAAGGCAAACAGGTAGAGATATATACAGACGCTGAATTGTCAGAGGCCGAAACGGCAGATGTTGAAAAAGGATAGGTTGAAAAGTTATACGGTATATAGCTAAAGACTTATATGCGGAAAGGTAACTACGAAAATAAAATGGGAGGTATAATTATGAGAATGTTAACGGTTTTATCAATACTATTGCTGGCGATACTATACATTAGTGGAGCTTGCGCTGATGAAACGGCAGAAATTGCGGACAAGAAATTTAATGAAATGTCTGAGGAGGAAAAGAAAACAAGTGAGATAGGGAAGGGATTAGATGAAGTTGAGATATTGAATATTGAAGAAGAAATCATTGAGAGCCAGGCAAATCTGAAGAATGTAAATAAGATAATTAACGAACAGCTTGGAAGGATGGAGGCTGATGTTAATTCCGGAGATTACGTTCCAGGAAACTACCTGTCGCCGCTCGAGGCAGTCGCGCTCAAATTTTTGAAACATTATGACAGGGCTTTTACAGAAAACACACCAGGAAAAGCACAGAGAATCAAGTACAGGTCTTTAAAGTCTGATGGTGAATTGGCAGCCAGAGCGCAGAAAGTTTTGGATGATCTTAATCAACTGGGAATGGAGATTAATAAATACAAATCCTGTATGAATGAGGAGGGCGCACTCGTACTAAATGACAGTATATTTGAATCAGTCAGAATGGATAAAATTAATCTCACTATTGTTGAGAACAACATTGAGGATGCACTGAATAAGCTTGATAGTGTCGAACGTATTATTGACATGCAGTTTGAGAAGATGATGAATGATATTATTTCCGGGACTTATGACGAGGAAGCTTATTTTATGGCACTGGAAGGCTCTTTGCTTGATATACTCGAATTTAATGAAGAAAAATTTGCATCAGCTACCTTGGAAAAGGTCAGAAAAATCCTGGATAAGGATGCAAACTCTGAGAATGGAGATCGGGCGCAAGCAGCGCTGGGAGAAATCTTACAGATAGAAATAGAAATAGAGAAATACACACCTTACTGGAACAAAGAAGAGGGTATGGTCCTGACTACAGATATCTTTAAGTCGAGGACCGGGAGATTTGTTTCTAAAATACTTAAAAAGCCAAAGTTTCTCGAAGATATGATACATCTTGAAGAAAATAAATTGGAATTTTTCCTTGCTGGTCCGGCTGAAAAGATGTGGCCCAAGATCAAAAAAGGCAAAAAGCCGTTTTGTGTCTCCTCATACAAAATGGCTTTGAGGGATGCTTTAATTATGATAAGAGATGGCAAGACTTACGATGTGGAGAAGGATTTAAGGAAAGCTTCAAAAAGATTCAAAAAGAAGGATACAATCAAGCTTCTCTATGCTTATGTGTTACTCATAAATTGGGAGAATAAAAACACTTTAAAAAAAGGATATGAGTTCTTAAAAGACGCATATGATAATCTTGAGACGGAGAAATTGGCCTATAACATGGTGCGTGTGGGCCTGCGTTTGGAAGAGCTTCAGGAGGACAGACTTCAAAAGATAATCGCCCATGTACAACACAAGGGGGATTTAAAGGTTCTCGGTGAACTGAATGATGTACGCACATATATGTATATTGAGAAGGATGAATACGATAAGGCGTACGATTATTTTATCAATGAGCTGAGAGAACGGCAAAAAGGCGTCTGGAAACATGTTTCACCTGTCTTTAAATTTATTGTCTTTCTCAAACAGGGTGAATATAGGATGATTGCAACAGATGTAGCACCCTATGACACTCATTATCAGGTTAAGACATTGTACAGTGAGTACTACAATTAAACAAAAAGGGAATGTATTTAAACTGTTGGTTTAATTATAAATGTTGAGATATGGAATCTTTTAATAATATGTTTGTATTAGGAAATATCCCGGCGTTTGTGAGTTCTCCGCAGATGCTTGTACTTGGTATTGTCTTTCTCGGATTTCTTATAGCAATAATTGTTCTTTTAATGCGTGCTACAAATTATTTAAAGAAATTCGGCTGTGTTACGGGTTCTGCAGACGAGGTAGTGAAGAAAATAAGAGATACGAATGCGTCCGGTAATTTTATTCAGAAATTGCGTGAGGGTCAGGTTAGCAATAATAAGGATAAAGAGGATGCTCTTGAAGCAGTCTTTGGCAGAGAAAAGAAACCTTTTTTGTTTTACAGTATGTTGGGGAGGTTTATTGCCCGCCCGGCCGAAAAATTGGAAGAGCAACCATCCCTGCAATCTCTTTCGGTTGAATTTGCTACGATATCTAAGATACAATGGTTCATTAATGCTGCAAAGTGTCTTTCGTCGATACTTCCTGCCTGGGGGCTTTGCGGTACTCTCTGGGGGATGTATGCGGCATTTACAGGATCAGATTTTCAAGATCCTAGTATGCAGGACGTAATGACAGGCTTAATGCAGGACTTTGGGACAGCATTGTGGTCTACGATTATTGCTCTTTTCATAAAGCTGGGATCTGATGTCTATAGTTACTTTATTCCACAATCGTTTTTGTCGATCTTGACGAATGAATTGGTACAGTTAAAGTATCATGTTTTGGACATTATCGAACAAAAGTTACCTCTACCTGTACAGGAGAGTGCGAAAGATACAGGAACGGAAAGAGCTGCTACTGAACCGGAGAAAGAAAAATCGTAAAACTGCAGAGAAGATAAACGTATTGGTTCACCGAAAGGTAAGAACCGGGAAAATTGGGAACTAAAATGTACATTCAAAGATACACATTCAGAGGAGGAAATGAAATTATTAATGGTCGATGATATTTCATGTGCAATACTTAGCGGTTGGCAGAAACTGAAAGAACGCTATATTGACTGGAATATGTAAATATAAATTCTTTACTTTACTGAATAATAATAATAATTACTATTGTTAGTGAGAGCAGTTCTGTATTTTGGGGTGTGGGGTAGATACAACTAATAGAGAGCTACTCTATTAGGGTTCTGCCAGTTAGTCTGAATCTTATTTCCAAATGAAGCAATGAAGATTAGCGAGAGTGAGGTAAGCTGTGAACTTGATGTCATACAGGAATCTGGAGGTGCATCCAGCTTTGAGGATTTCTGGATGTTTCTTTCCTTTGCAATGGTGTTGGTCACGTTTGTCCTGATGGGTTACGTGAGCTACTTGAGAAAATTGGAAGTTGATACGGTTAAAAGAATCACGGAGCTTGAGGGCGAACTGGGAGGGAGGGCACAATTAATCCCTCCCGAGAATACAGTTGATATTTACTTACATGGCTCTGTGAATGATATTTCTTTGACAATCAATGATGATATAAAGTCAAAATATTCTCACGAAGAACTTGCAGAGTTGCTAAACGGTATGGCTGTTAATTTCAAAAGTGGTGCAGTTGAGTTTAATATCTATGCACCGGGAGAACTATATCACAAGTATGTTGTGGAAACCTTAGCTATTATACAAGAAACTGTTGTCCTAGATAATAGATTCAAAAAAAAACTTAATTTAGTCTATGACCCGAATCAAGAGGAATTATAAAATGAAAAATAGTAGTGTATTTCTGCGTCATGGGGGGAAGATATTAAGTATTATTTTTGCTATTCTGGGGATAGTTGCTCTTGTCATTTATTTTTCCAGTTCCAAAGATAGCAAACCTGTAAAACCATGGGATAAGCCGAGAATCTCTGAGACCGGACGCGATGTTGATAATGAAAGTCGCGATCCTGTGGCGGGAAAAGATGCGGGATTGCCAAGATTCGCTGATAATGAGCCTGTCAAAATAACAATAGGTGTTGGTGAAATGGGTTTTGAATCAGGACAAATTAATTTTCTGGGACAAGTTAAATCATCTGATATAACCTTCGACGATGAAAAAGTCAGCGATTGGGTAACCTTCGAGGTAAATGAAACAGATAAATTTATTGTTCTGAAAAATAAAGATGAACTTGCTGAGGGTATTAATTCGAAAGAGTTTAATGTAGTACTTTCAAATGGTCCTGAAAGAAAGCACGTTATAATATCTTTTGAACATGAAACAAAGCCGGCTTATGTAACATGGCCGCAACGGGAGAATAAAACTGTAAACAGAAACTTTGATGATTTGAAAACCCCGTTACTTTTTAAATTGAAAGGTTCCGGGAAAGTATACGGGGATTGCATGAGTGGAAGTGCAGTATTTAGCGAGGGATTATACAGACAGTACAATGTCAGAAGAATAAAGGGGAAACCGGCCTGTGTTTACAATTTTGGAGATGCAGACCCAGTTGGAGAGATGCATGCTATTTGGGACCTTGGCGGGAGATTTTTGCTGGTCAAAGACGATGGTTCTATAAGGAGACTGGGGGGAGAAGAGGCAGCTCTTGAGCCGGAAATAATGAAGGACAGGCTGAAGGGTTCAACCGGGCTAATCCTGGAAGTAAATGATGCCGGAGATGAGTTGCTTAAGAGATATTGTGAAGCAATGTCTGTTACTCCTGGCAATCTGCACATCACTTTGCCAAAGAAGCTGTGGTTTGCGGTCTATGGAACTGTTTTGAAGAAATATAACGATAGTGGTTTAATTGATACCTTAAACACTTCCGGGAAAAAGGTTGGTTGGATGCTAAAAAGCTACGCTGATAGCTATGCAATAATCATACAAAAGCCTGATTAGGGCACTTTTCCTCTGTTGTCCACGTCCAGTGTCTTAAGTCCTGGCCTTTGGGTTATACAACATCAATTTACTTATCCGCTTGCGAACATAGGTATAAGCACAATGCCTGTACCAACACACAAGCCTTAACATCCATGAGCATTATTTATTACTCGAATTGTTATTTCTATTTAATGAAATGAAATCAATACGCATAACGTTGTATATAATTTCCGGACTTGCCTTGTTAAGCATTCTCTTGATAAATTTCAATTGTTCACCGGAAAAAGAACCCCCACCTGTACAGGTAGAAAAGGAGGAACCTGTTAAAATAATCTCAAAAGCTCCAACAGAGGCATCGGTTGGCAGGGAATATGTTTACCAGGTAGAAATCAAAGGTACACCGGTATTCAAGTGGAAGCTTGTGGATGGTCCTAACGGTATGGGCGTTGATCAGGGGGGTAAGCTTACACTGCCTGCCGCTAGTACTAAAGAGGGCAGCCATAAAGTGAAAATCAAGGTTTCAAATATTGCTGGTAGTAAGCTGTACGAAGACACACAGACTTTTACGCTTCAGATAAAAAAGAAAAAGGGTAAAGAGGGAAAGAAACAGAAAAAAAAGATTGCTATACCTGTTTCAGTAACAATACGTGATAAGCCGAAAAAACCGGATGCTAGTGACAAGGGAAAGACACAAAAAGTACCTATAGATACTAAGGAATTTGCAAAAGGCAAAACAGAAGACAAGAAGGAACCTGTTAAAACTGATGCAGACAAGAAGGATGCGATTAAGGAGCAGAAACTCGCAAAGGCTGTAAAGGATAAATCAGAAGATAAGAAGGAGCCTGTTAAAACGGATGCAGACAAAAAGGATGCAATTAAGGAGCAGAAACTTGCAAAGGCTGTAAAGGATAAATCAGAAGATAAGAAGGAGCCTGTTAAAACTGATGCAGACAAGAAGGATGCAATTAAGGAGCAGAAACTTGCAAAAGCTGTAAAGGATAAATCAGAAGATAAGAAGGAGTCTGTTAAAACTGATGCAGACAAAAAGGATGCAATTAAGGAGCAGAAACTTGCAAAAGCTGTAAAGGATAAGTCAGAATACAAGAAGGAACCTGTTAAAACTGATGCAGACAAAAAGGATGCAATTAAGGAGCAGAAACTCGCAAAAGCTGTAAAGGATAAATCAGAAGATAAGAAGGAGCCTGTTAAAACTGATGCAGACAAGAAGGATGCAATTAGGGAGCAGAAACTTGCAAAAGCTGTAAAGGATAAATCAGAAGATAAGAAGGAACCCGTTAGAAATGATAACGTAAAAAAAGATACTGCGAATGAAAGTAAACAAAAAAAAATCTTAAAACAAAAAACCGAGAAGCAAAAGAAAGAAATGAAGGATTTTGTTTTCAAGATCAAACTAGAGGGATGGAGCTTTGAGGAGTTTTGTGAATGGACACGGAAAAAGAACTTAAAGATACTTCTTACTGACAATATAGCGGAAGAGAATTTGGAAGTAATCTTAGATTCTCCGGATAATCTTGATGCGAAAAAGAGTAAGTGGGATCGTAACTATTCTGTAAAAGTGGCTAGGGTTAAAAATTTGCCCCCGGGTCAAAACGGTTGGATTGATTATGAGCTGGACCTTTGTGATAAGCTTGGAGTTAATGGTCATGAGCTGCTTTTAGTCTTTCCGGTACAATTTCTTTATGATCTATTGCTTGATGCCAAGGCATACTACCATGACAACATTGCTACTCCCGATATAGAATTTGAGAAAGGCGCAGGAAATGTGATGTTTAATATATCCAAAGATAACTACATGATCAATATTCTTGAGATGGGAAATACCAGGTAGGCTGGTTTCAAAATACAGCAGTCCTTAACATTATAGTCCATGGAGATATTTACTACGATGATGTTATGAGGGTTGCCTATATGCTGTTGGGTCCAGAAGATTATTGATTTGCTGTCGTAATATTTCTACATTTTCGAGAAGAATTTTATGTCCTTCGTAGTCTTGTGTTAAAAGCAAGAGTATCATGACAAGAAATACTGTTTGCGCAAAGACTACAAATGTCAATCCATAAAAAAACCCCAAAGGGTTAAAATCCGACTGGCTTGGCCTTGCATCTTTTAAGAACATGATTATGTGATAACTGTAAGCAAAGCCAATCATGAAGAACAGGAATTTGCATTTGGTAGAGGCAAAAAAACTACCGCTAATATATCCCGGAGAATTTGGTTTTACAAAGAGATATAGTGCGCTAAGCAAAATCGTAAAGAGTGGGAAAAAATAGGGTGCAAGGCTGATCATATGAGACCTGACAATTCCCATTATTCCGGGTTTGCAGTAGTATGACATATATCCACCCTGGGCATAGGCAGATTCAGAGCTCACAAAGAGTTGCCGGGGTTTTGAAAATGTAAGAACGGCAAATATGGAGTGAACCAATTCGTGAATCAGGATATTCCAGAAGTTATATATCCTTGGTTTGATGA
>Ga0187827_10005907_pt1 | contig 14284 bp, 9 predicted proteins | sample ETNtaG_39_FD_167969 | JGI IMG/M metagenome (GOLD analysis project Ga0187827, IMG submission 167969) | Marine microbial and viral communities from oxygen minimum zone, Eastern Pacific Ocean - ETNP2014_SV_150_PacBio MetaG (Illumina Assembly) | ecosystem: Environmental > Aquatic > Marine > Hypoxic...
GATGGGCGCCAGGTGGCCCTGTTTTTATTTCTAAGAATTCCTCAACAAAAGATTTTGATAACATGCTTTCAGGGCTTGCTGAGACAGTTTGTAAAAATAACAGTGCGATTGTTACAAGATTCAACAGTCAACTCTGTTGCGATCAATTGGCATCATATACTTTTAATAAATATTTTAAGAGACCTTTTTTTAGGATAAACAGTGGTTATTCTCTTCTCTTTGATCTTACGCTTTCAGTAGAAGAATTACTTAAAAACATGACTTCAAAGCACCGCTATAACCTGAAGAAGTCTCTTGAAGAAAATATTGATTGGAAATATGGTAATAATCCCATGTATATACAGGACTTTCTTTTGCTGAATAATGAAATGGTTAATGAAAAGAAGGTAGAGTCCATAAGGGTCAATCTAAAGAATATTACAGAGCTAAGTCAATTACTGGGTGAAAATGCTATTTTCTTTGCAGGGTACATTGATAATGTACCTATAGCCTCGTGTTTAGTACTTATTTTCGGTCAGAAGGCTTTTTATTTTATGGCTTCATCAGGACTGACTGGCCGAAAATTAAAAGCATCTTATGCAATGAATTACTCCTTATTAAAACTCCTGAAGGAAAAAGGAATCAGATTATTCGACTTTGGGGGAATCGATCCTTGCTCTCATTCTGCTGCTGGAGTGAATAGCTTTAAGAAAGGTTTTGGCGGAGAACTTGTTGAATATCTGGGAGAATGGGAACTGGCCTCTTCTGAATGGATCAGGTGGGCTGTGAATATTGCAATACGTTTAAGGAGAGGGCGACTGTGAGATGGAGAAGATTCGTTGTACGTGCAATACCAGAAGTTTTATCATTTAGCAGAGTTTTTTCAAAGCCTCGAAAAGGTTTCAGAGTGCTTATGTATCATTCGATTGGGACACATCTTGGCGGGGCTCGTGAAAGTATATTCAGCATTATTCCTGAGAGGTTTGAACAACATATGGCATCTCTGGCACAATATCGTGAAGCATCGATTGTGAAGTTCTCTAATGGCCTTAAGCATGAGGGTGCGTTAAAGATAGCTGTTACGTTTGATGATGGATATAAGGATAATCTTTATAATGTTGCTCCGGTAATGGAGCGCTATTCAATCCCGTTTACTGTTTTTGTTGCTACCTCACATATCAAAAAAAATTGTTCGATTTACTTAACACCCTCAGAACTCAGAGAATTATCATCTTTCCAGTTTGTTACAATCGGATCGCATGGTTTGACACATAACAGGCTGACAGAATGTGATTCTGATATGTTGCGTAATGAACTGGTTTCAAGCAGGCATTTCCTTGAGGATATTACGGGTAATACGGTAACTACCCTGGCCTATCCACATGGAGCTGTCGACAAAAGAGTCAAGGATGCAGCTGGAAAGGCAGGATACTTACTGGCGGCTTGCAGCCGTTTTGATATAAATGATATTTCTCGTGATCCATTTCTCTTATGCAGGACTGAGATCACAGGTAATGATGCTGTTCGTGTGTTTCAACAGAAACTCCATGGCGATTGGGACTGGTACAGATGGAGAAGAAAGGACCCGGCGTCTTTATAGCAAAAGGAAGCTATTGTTTGTTTATTAGATTGCTTAAATGGTCTTTTAGGTATGACGGGATTTGCAAACTCGTTTGTAGCCCCAAAATGAGTAATCAGATTTAATTGTCTAAATTTGGTCAAAGATTTCATTGCCTCCCTATTGTTTATTCATAGATTGGTTCTTCCACCTAACACAATTGATTTTTTGGCTATGATTTGTTTGAGTTTCCTGTTTTTTATTCATTAAGCATTTTTTTGTTTTTTTGTAGAATCGAAGGATTTATGAAGCTTCTATTTGTTTATGATAGTCGTATTAAAATAAGAAATATTGGCCTTGCTTAGCGGGGAGCAGTATAAGCTTCGATTGGAAGATTAAGAAGGGATAGGTGAATATTATGAATTGCATTCTTTGTGGAAGCGTGTCTTATAAAGGCTTGGTCAATATGAATTTGTACCAGTTATTACGTAGGTTTTTGCATAATCATAGAAATACTTATATTGTAGAGGGCCATAAATCATTAAAATATGTATATTGCTTAGGATGCGGCCTCATTTATCAGAAATTTCCACCCTCAGATGAGTGTTTGTCAAAGTTCTATAAAACATGGCGTTCTGATATGGATTTAGAAGGATTTAAGAAATATACTGAGAGGAAACTGTCCGCGAACGAAAAAAAGATAAATTGGATGGAGCAGGGAACTGATTTGTCTTTATTAAAGGGTAAAATGCTGGATGTTGGAACCGCAGATGGTTCTATGTGTGAGCTTTTTCAAAGAAAGGGTTGGATTTCCTATGGGGTTGAACAAACGCAAGAAATGGTAGAATATTCAAAAAAGTTTTATAAAAATATAAAAATTGTAGATAGCGCTTACGAGAAGCAATTATTCCCGCCTAAACATTTTGATTTGATTCTATACGGTCAATCGTTAGAGCATTTTAGGGATCCCTTCAAGGCAATTGAGATGAGTTCATCCCACCTTAAACAAGACGGCTATCTATATATTGAAGTGCCTACTTTTATGAGTAGTAGTTTCAGAGAATTTATTAGTCAACATTTCTTCATCTTTACAAAGAATTCGCTATCAAAAATTTTAATTAAACAGGGATACACTATTAGAAAAATGGATATTTTATATGATAAGAGTGACGAACAACCTGATCTTGCTGTTTTATGCCAAAGAAATAATAAAGGAAATCTTTCTGCGTCGATTTTAGAAGCAGATTATAAAAAAGAATATAAGAGATTTAAACAGATTGTCTTATACAGGTATATATACGCGTTAACATTTAGACCGTTCATCAATTTAATAAAGAAATCTTTGAGTTTAATTTAACCTGATAAAGTATACCAAAAATTAAAATATGTAAGAAATAATTTTGTTAAGATACTCCAACCCTAATTAGATATTTGTGTCAGAGCACAAAGGGATTACAGTATGCCATTTTGCAAAATGAACAAGAATTGAAATCTATTAAGAAACGAACATCGTTTTATCAATAATTACTAGTTAAACCCAAGAAATTTAATTCTTTTGTAGGATCGAAGGATTTATGAAGCTTCTATTTGTTTATGATAGTCGTATTAAAAGAAGGAATATTGACTGTCTCCTTAGGGATAAAAATATCACTTCTGTCGATCTGTTTCCTTTAATAGAAGATTCCACTATAACAAAAGATGTAAAAGGGGCTATTAGTTCTCAGGGTATCAAATCAGTTAGTTTGATAAATACTGCAGAAACCATTGATGAACATGTTGATTGTTTGCGGGAAGGTATATGTAGATGGTCTGCTGAAATTGGAGAGACTCTTGTAAAGGGTAAAAGGGTAAAACAATGGTTTCTTTTACCTGGGGAAAGTCTTAGTACCTGGTGGTTAAGTCTGATTTCTGAAAAGAACAATTTTAAAACGAATGCTTTTTTCCAGGTTGTACAGGTGCATGCATTGCAAGAAACCTTAAATAATGGCAAATATGAACTATGTGCAATAGCGATAAAGGATAGAGATTTAACAAAATCAATAAAAAATGTTGTTAGAAAACTAAATATGCGTGCAAAAATACTTCCAGTTGTTTTCTCTGAAAATCTGAGAGGTAAAGTAAAAAGAATCCTTAGGTTCTTGGGCTTATTTGGTGATTTCATACATGGGTGTTTCGTTTTAGTAACAATTTTCATGCGTGGGTGCCGTATACGGCAGCATTTGGGTTCACGTTCTAAGCGTTTGCCCAAATCCCAATCGCTACTTTTTGTCAGCTATTTTCCTGCTGTTGATAAGGGCGCATCCCAAAAAGGAGTTTTTCGAAATAAGTATGCACTACCTCTCCAGGATAGATTAATGGAGATGGGTATACCAATTCTTTGGCTTCTTATGTGTGTGCCTCTGGATGGACATAGTTTCAATGATGCTGTTCGTCTGGCTGGTGTATTTGCAAAAAGAGGTGAAAAGCTTCTTGTCCTTGAAGAATTTCTAACCATTAAGGATGCTATTATGAGTTTTTTAATGCTGTTTAGGCAATCAATATTAAGCTTTTTTATCTTTGATACCGTGAAAGAAAAGAGTTTGTTGTCTGCTCCCATTGGTGATTCATGTGGACCAATCATTAAGTCTTTATGGAATAGGTCTTTTTGTGGAGATATTGGCATTATGGGAATTTTATACTATTTTATTTTTAAACAAGTATTTAAGGAAGTACTAAATATAAATGACTGCCTTTACTATTGTGAAATGCATGCATGGGAAAAGGCGTTGAATGCAGCTAAAAAACAGGTAAATCCAAATATAAGAACAATCGGTTTTCAACATGCGACTGCTTCCAGAAACTTTTATCATTTCTTCTATGATCCGAAGGAAACTATGGTTAAGCGTGAAATCTCAACCCTTCCTTTGCCAAATGTGATTGCTTGCAATGGAGATATTATGTATTCAAACTCGGCGGAGTCAGGTTATCAGAACCTTGTAAAGGTGGAAGCTGTTCGCCAGGTTTATTTGGATGAAATATTATCCTCTCCACGCAAATCTCGAAAAGGAAAACCTGTGTTGTTGGTTGCAGGTTCTATTGATAAAACAGAATCAACTAATTTAATTACTCTGGTCAGCGCGGCTTTCCCCAAAATGGAAGGGTTCGATATTAGGTTTAAGGGTCATCCTTCTATGCCTTTTGAGAAACTATTTGAAGAAGAGGGTGTTGATGTGTCTAAGAGAGGATACCTAATTTGCAATAATAACATATCGGAATGTTTGGAATCTGCTTGGGCTGTTTTGGTGCCAACGAGCACGGTGTCGATTGAAGCGCTACTTTATGGTTGTGAGGTTATAATTCCTGCCCTTCCTAATTCAATGCTTATGAGTCCACTTGCAGATTTCAAAGGATACTATCACAAAGTAACTTATCCGGAAGAACTTAAAGAAACAATGTGTAAAATAGTCAATGGGTATACATTACATAGCATTAGTGAATATAAAGAATTTGTTAGAAATTATTGGTGTATTGACCGGACGCTACCCAGGTGGACAAAACTTTTAAAGTCTAATGCTTATTATGACTAGTATGTATTATTAATTGATATATTCTAGGGAGCTTAATAACCCGTTATCCATCTAATTAGATGCCTTTTCATTGGTTGATAGCGCGTATCACAAATAGTTTTAAATAGAATTTTGATGTTTATTATAGGCTGAAATCATAGTAAAAATGCAACCTTTTATCTCTGTTATAATACCAACATACAACTCAGAAAACTTTATTGCTTAAACATTATAAAATTAAATTGTGAAAAAGTATAATCTGAAATTGAGCATAGTCATTCCTGTCTTTAATAGTAAGGGCTGTTTAGGAGAACTTGTCAAAAGGGTAGACACCGTGTTAGGTGCGAATGTTAAATCATATGAAATAATTATGGTAAATGATTGCAGTACAGACGAAAGCTGGTTAAGAATTGAAGAACTCTCTTTAATCTATAAACATTTAAAGGGAATAAATCTGAGGAAGAATTTTGGACAGGACAATGCAATTATGGCAGGGTTGAACTATTCACAAGGAGATGTGATTATTATAATGGATGATGATTTGCAGCATGATCCTGAAGATATACCAAAGCTGATAGATGGGGTGGAAAAAGGGCATGATGTCTGTTATGCACATTTTACCTCAAAAAAACAATCGTGGCCTAAAAACTTTGGCAGTTGGTTTAATGGCAAGGTTGCAAATCTCATTTTAAAGAAACCTAAAGAAATTTATTTGTCTCCTTATAAGGCCGTAAGAAAAGAAGTAGTAGATGAAATCGTTAAATATGATGGGCCATATCCATACATTGATGGCTTGATCTTTCGTATAACACGAAATATTACGCAGGTTGTGGCTGAACATAGAAAACGCCTTGCTGGCAAGGGCAATTATAATATAGTAAGATCTGTCAGGGTTTGGTTAAAGCTTGCAACAAACTTTTCTATCTTTCCACTTCGGATAGCATCTTTTTTGGGTATGTTTTCTGCTGGTATCGGTTTTTGTATGGCTTTGTATTTTGTAGTAATGCATTATTATGGTGTGGACGCCCCGACGGGATGGCCTTCTTTGATTGTAACATTATTGTTTATTGGCGGAATACAACTTTTAACAATAGGAATTGTAGGTGAGTATGTAGGGAGGGTGTTCATACAACAAAGTAAGGGACCACAGTTTATTGTTAAAAATGTAACTAAAAGTGAAAAAGAGTAGAACTAGCTTAATTTATAAATTCCCCTGGCTTTACTCTTTTTTGATGCAGTTTCTTTATGGAAAAAATTATTCGGCTCGTTACCATGCCATTAGTGAAATAATACCTGAGGGTGAAAGTGTTCTAGATATTTGTTGTGGGGATTGCGCACTCTATAAACGGGTTTTGATCAAAAAAAATATTTCTTATACAGGTATAGATATTAATAAGAAATTTGTTGCAAGTTCATTAAAAAAATCAGTTAATGTGTTGCAATTAGATATAAGAAATAATGTTATTCCTAAAGCTGATTATGTTTTAATGCAAGCTAGTTTATATCAATTTATCCCAAACCATAAATTAATTATTGACAAATTATTAAGAAGTGCCAACAAAAAATTGATTATTTCAGAGCCGATAAGAAATTTGTCTAGCTCAAATAATTCTATTATCAAATTTATTGCTCGTTATTCGGCAAATCCTGGCACCGGTCATACGGTAAAACGCTTCTCTGAAGAAACATTTAGAAGGTTTTTTACCGATAACTACAAGAATGTAATTGTAGATTTTGTTCTTTTACCTGGTGGTAGGGAGTTGATGGTTATATTGGATGCCAGGGCCGGAAATTGAAATAAATACGAGACATATGTAACGATAGTAGGTTTAGAAAGTAATCATTTTGTGTTTTTATCATTTTAGAGGCAAGATAGTGTGAAAGTCAAGGGGTTTCGGAAACAACAGTTATGAATCGTATTCCTTTTAACCGTGTTGATTTACAAGGTAATGAGCTTGAGTATATTAATCAATCAATAGAGAAGGGACATATTTCCGGGGATGGAGAATTTACCAGGCGTTGTAGTAGCTTACTTGAAAAGGTATTAGGTGTTAAGAAAGTATTGCTGACTACATCCTGTACTCATGCCCTTGAAATGGCAGCAATATTGTTGAATATTTGTCCGGGAGATGAAATTATTGTACCTTCATTTTCTTTTGTTACTAATATCAACGCCTTTGTTTTACGTGGTGCCAGACCGGTATTCATTGATATACGCCCGGATACTCTTAATATCGATGAGAGCCAAATTGAAGGACTTATCTCAGGGAAAACAAAAGCAATTGTGCCTGTTCATTACGCAGGTGTTGGATGTGAAATGGATGTAATTATGGGCATTGCCAATAAACATGGTATTCCCGTTGTAGAGGATAATGCCCATGGCTTGTTTGGTAAATATAAGGGTAAATACCTGAGCACTTTTGGATCTATGGCAACCCAGAGTTTTCATGAGACAAAGAACTTTGCCTGTGGCGAAGGTGGAGCGTTATTAATTAATGACACACACTATATTGAACGAGCGGAAATTATACGAGAAAAAGGAACTAATAGAAGTCAATTTTATCGTGAGCAGTTAGATAAATATACATGGGTGGATGTTGGTTCCAGTTACCTACCCTCAGAAATCCTGGTGGCATTCTTGTATGCTCAACTCGAACAGCGTGAGAGAATTCAGGACAAAAGGGCTGTAGTTTGGCATCAATATTACAATAATCTTAAAGATTGGGCTGGTCGAAATGGTGTGGGTTTACCTATTATACCGGATTATTGCGAACAGGTATTTCATGCATTTTACCTTATTATGCCTTCACTGGACAGTCGTACTGCCATTATTAAGCACTTAAAGAATAATGGTATAGTAGCAGCTTTTCATTATTTACCACTTCATCTATCCAAAATGGGAATAAGGTTTGGAGGTAAAATGGGAGATTGTCCTGTGACTGAAGATTTCAGCGATCGACTGGTCAGGTTGCCGTTTTATAATGGCCTTTCAGTGGGCGATCAGGAATTTGTTGTTAGTACCATGCAAAACTGGCGAGTCTCTTAATTATACCGAGAAAGAGTATAAGTTAAGCAGCTCAATAAGTGTGCAAGTCAAAAACATTTCAACTCAACATATCTCAATAAGAAGTACTATTATGGTCAGAAACAAAGTATCGTGATAGAAGCACGCAATAAACTCTATTTCCATCTGGCGCCAATCATAATAATCGGAATCTTGTCATTATGCAGTATTTGTTTGCGAAATCCAGGTATACCAAGACCATTTGACGTGCTTTATTTTACATTTAAGCTGGCCTTATTAATTACATAACTGAGCATGTTAACAAATTAAAGTTTCCTGTAATTTATCATAATAGTCATTACATTATTTATGAGATTAAAGACAACTGGAATGAAGAGGGTTTGCTCCAGTAGTCTATGTATGTTGAAAAGCTTCCGTATTATTAATAACATTCCGGCATAACCAGTATTCCATGCAGCTCCTTGAAGGAAACCAATAATGAAAATAATGTTTATTGTTAGGGACTTAGGTGTCACCGAGCCTTTTGGTCCAATGATTTTGTCTGCAATTTTAAAGCAGCAGGGCCATGAAACTATTCTTGGGGTTATAAACAAAGAAGATTTAATAGAGAAGATATTCTCCTGGGAACCCGATATGCTAGCATACAGTATGATGTCTGTTGATATGGAGGACATGAAGAAGTTTAATGATACCTTAAGAGGAAAAAGGAAAATCTTTACAATACTTGGAGGCCCTGCAACTTTAGACAGGAATTACATTGATGATCCTGGAATTGACGCTATTTGTGTTGGAGAAGGCGATGAAGCCATTGTTGACGTTGTGAAAAGTCTTGAAAACAGTTTAAGCCTAGAGGGTATCCCGAATATTATGATATCAAAAGATTCTATACTGGCACTAAAGAATCGCATAACAGATTTGGATAAAATTCCTTTTATGGATCGAGAAATTGTTTATTCGTTTCCTGAAATGGCACGTTTCGGCATTAAGGGGATATGGACAAGCAGGGGTTGTCCATATCCATGTCCTTATTGTTTTAATAACCGAATAAACATGATGTATGAAAAGAAGGGTAAAGTAGTACGCAGGAGGAGTGTATCTTCTGTTATAAGCGAGATAAAAAAACTGGTGGAACGCTACCGTGTAGATTTCATACGAATACAGGATGATATCTTTGTTCACAGGGTTGATAACTGGCTTGAAGAATTTGCCGAAAGGTATTCATCTGAAATCGGGATTCCTTTTTATTGTCTTCTGCGCTGTGAATTAGTTACAGAGGAATTGGTTTGTTGCTTAAAGAAGGCAGGCTGCTTTTCTGTTTGCGTGTCCATAGAGACTGCGGATGATTATGTGAGAAACCAGATGCTGCGTCGTAGAATGAGTAAAGAGAAAATGGAAAATGCATTTCGTATCTTTAAGAAATATAAAATTAATGTATACAATAACGTTATGCTTGCACTTCCTTTTACAACCCTGGAGCAAGACATTGCTACTTTAGATTTTGTTATCAAAGTACAGCCTGAGATGCCTGACTTCACTATCTTCATGCCGTATCCCGGTACAGACCTGGGAGACTATTGCAGGAACGTTGGCATATATGATCAGGAAGAAGAAAACATCGATTATGGAATGAAAAATCTCAGTCCATTAAATTGTTTTTCAGAAAGAATGAAGATGGCCCAGTATAATCTCTGCCAGTTGTCAATAGTTGCTGTAAAGTTTCCGGTATTGCGTAATATTATTGTCAACTCACTTATATATTGCCGGCCGAACAAATTATTCTTTTTTATACATTATGTGATTGCCGTATATTCATATGGGCGAAAAATATTTTACTTTAAACATTCATTTGGTGAATACTTTGAATTGGTAAGTGTCACAATTAAGCATTTTTTATACGATTTCTTAAAAAAGAACAAAGGCAATATAATGTTAAATGATCTTAAAGGTAATGATAAGAAGAATGAGCGCTATAAATCCTCTGGAAGGTTTGGGGAATTAAGAAAATGTATGGAAGCTATGACAAGTTCGAATATATATGCATTGCGTGAAAGAGATTAGATTTATCAACGTTGATAGTAGCAAGTAAATCAAAGGAAGGTAAAATTAGAATGCTATTTATATTACCATCAATGAATATAAGATCACAAAATGCACTTATTACTAATTTTGTTTATACCAGCTTCCCTTCTGGAATTGGTTTCCTGGCAGGATATTTGCGAAAATATAATTCAGCAGATATAACAGTTATTGATGAACATATCAGGTCTGTAACAGACCAAAAGTTAATTGAATTGTTGGGGCAGTTAGCTTGCCCTCGTATTGTAGGTTTGTCATGCTTAACTGTCACTTTAAAAAGGGGGCTGGAATTAGCAGGTAAAATAAAAAAACATGATTCGGGTATAACGGTGATTATGGGTGGTATCCATCCTACTGTTATGCCGGAAGAATGTTTAGCCGGTGGTGTGGTGGATATTGTTATCAGAGGCGAAGGAGAAACTACTGTCAGCGAGTTGTATGACTTGATAAAGGCGGGTAAATCGTATTCAGAGATTGAAGGAATTTCTTTTACTCTGGATGGCAAAATAGTGCATAATAAACCAAGAGATTTGTTAGATAATCTGGACATGATACCAGAGTTTCCTTATGATCTGTTTGAAAAGGATATTGATAAGTATAGAGACTTTGGGACGATAGTGACATCGCGAGGTTGTCCATATACATGTATATTTTGTTCACAAAGGGCTATTTCTGGAGGAAAGTACAGGTATGTCTCAACCGAAAGAAGCTTGAAAGAAATCGGGTTGTTGGTTGGTAAATATAAGCAGGATAAGATCTGGTTTATTGAGGATAATTTTGGCGTAAATAAGAAAAGAATTTTTAAGTTAGCTAAAGGTATTGTTGATCATGGTTATCATCAGAAAGCTGAGTTCATTGCTGAATTAAGAGCGGATTCAGTAGATCGTGAGCTTATAGCAAGATTAAAAGAAGCCAACTTTACAATGTTTGTCTTTGGGTCAGAGACAGGTTCAGAACGGCTAATGAAGATTGTTCAGAAACGGGAAACAGTTGAGCAGAATAACAACGCAATTCGTATTGCCCATGAATATGGCATAAAGGTAAGTACGACTTATATATTTGGATTGCCAACTGAAACAAATGAGGAACGTAAGTTGACATTCAAGTTATCTCAGATGCTTCCATTAGATAACGTCCGTTTTAATACTGCAATACCATATCCCGGTACATATTTATATGAGCTGGCAAAGGCTGAGAACAGATTAAATATTTTACAGGGCTGGGAGAATTTTAGTGTGCAATATTATCTAATGGGTGATTATATACCTTATTATCCGGAGGGCACTAATAAATATGTATTAATATATGAAACAATGAAGGCTAACATACGTACATACATCAGCATACGGGGCATTAAAAGTATGATAAAATCTCCCTTGTCAGGAGGTGCAGCGGTTTCATTGCCTAAACAATGGACCTTTAATGATTTTATTAAAATATTAAGATTAGGTGCTTTTATATTAAAAAGATTTGTGTACATATTCTATAAAGCCAAAACAGAAATTGTTCTAAAAAAAATATATCAGACAAGTTTAACAAAACAAGTCAAATAGATTAGCAAATGAAGGAAAATACATGCTTTTAAAGCGGATAAATTATTTATTCATTACGATTACTTTTATAATTGTTTATATGCATATAGGTACAGGCCTTTATTCTGATGATTATGTCTTCTTAAATAAAGTGCCAAATTGGACATTGTCCTCACTTAAGATATTATGGAGTGACCCTCAGTATTATCTCAATATACCGTTTTTCTTATTTTATTTTATTCAAATATACTTAATTGATAAAAATTTCATATTATATGATCTTATAAAGATTATAGTATTATTGTTTAGCCTTCTGTTAACTTATAGATTTCTTGTCGATTACATAAGTAAATATAGGGCTATTTTGATAGCTGTTCTTTTTATTTTATATCCAATTCATGATGCAACAAACTACTGTCCTATTAATCAGTACCAGGTTATAACTGCAGCTCTGGTAATGTATGCCCACACTTTAATAAATGCAGAGCGTTATTTTGCAGGTCTATTTGCTGGACTATTTGCATCCTTCTTCAGTTATGCTTCTCCCCCTATGGTCTTTGGGCTTTCGATTATCTTTTTATTTAAAAAAAATTATAAAAGGTTTACTCTTTTTATCCTGCCCCAATTTATTTACATTAGCTACTTTTATGTAATGAAACCAATTGTTGGGGCTAATACTATTCGGACTGAACATGTCACTAATCCGATTAAGTATTTAAAATTTTATATGCTACAGGTGTTGACCGGGCTTGATGTCGCTATTGGGCCATCATTTTTCCTTAAGATATATTATTCAATAGTGAACCTGTCACTGCACTCAGTCGTTATAGGTTGTGTAACTGTTTACATTTTTTACCGTTTTGTTGAAATTAAAAAAGAGCCAATAAATGTTGCCTTGCTTTGGGGGGTTATGGCTATTATGCCATTAACGTATGGTATGTTTGCTTTAACAGGACATTATCCACAAATAGCCTTTAACCTAGGTAATAGAGTTACTACATTATATTCACTGACTTTGTCATTCCTTGTTATTTTCTTTTTTATGCAAAACAAATGGATCTCAACAGGTGTTTTTATAATCTTTATATTTTCTGTGCTTGGAATCTCTGATCACTGGAAAGCTTGGAATAAGCATCAAATGAGCGTAATTAATAATATTCGAAACAACAGACAACTCCAGGACTATAAAGGAGATAAGGTTATATTTGTATCAGGTAATCAATATAGCAAGTATGGCAAATTGAGCCACATAGAGTTTTTTTCAGAGCATTGGGTGCCAAATGCAGTGTTTAGATTGGCACTTGATAGAAATGATGTGACGGCAATGGCTATTAATAAAAGATTTAAGTATATAAATGGTCAGTTAGTAGATACTAAATCCAAACATGAGATAAATATTAATGATTATATTAATGTGTATGATTCAGAGAAGGATGTGTTATTAAAAATTGATGCAGATGGAATAAATAGCTATATAAGTTCTTTGCCATTAGAGACTCGTCATTGGATCCAGATGTTAGGTAGAGAAAACTTTATAAAGAAGATTATTCTGTATCTAATGCCGAGATTGGAATATGCCTTGTGATTGACCTATGGATAATCAGTTGAATGAATTTGATGTTAGTGTCGTTATGCCAATAAGCAATGGCAGTAACTACATGCCTTTAATATTAAAGAGTGTTGAAGGTCAGACTGTGCTTCCACAGGAAATTGTTATTGTAGATTCAAGTTTAGATAATGACATAGCTTCAATTATTAAGAATATGAATTGCAGGATTCCTCTGATTCATAAGAAAATAGACTTGGCTTATCCAGGTGACGCAAGAAATCTTGGAGTAGAAATTGTAAAAATGAAATGGGTTGCTTTTTTGGACTCAACAACAGTACCTGAACATGACTGGCTGGAAAGATGTGTAGAGATGGCAATTGAGAAGAAAGCAGATTATGTTGGCGGTCTTTCCCTTTTTGAAGCGGATACTTACTTTAAAAGGCTATTAAGGGCTACATCATATGGTTGCAGCCCTCATGGTACTCTGCCTGGATCAATAATGAAAAAAGAAATATTTGAAAAGTCAGGAGGTTTTATCCCAAGTATTCGTTCCTCAGAGGACATTGAATGGCTTGAGCGAATAAAGACTTTGGGGGCTAAAACGGTTACTGTAAAAGATCCGATTGCAAAATATTATGGATTACCAGGTAATTTATGTTTGGCAATAAAGAAATATTATAAGTTTGCCATGGCAACAGCTCAAACTGAAGTTTTGAAAGGTCAAAAGAAATTATATATGTCCGCTTTGTTAATATTACTCACTATACTAACATATAAGTGGAATAAATTTGCTACGGGATGGGATGAAAATAGTTTTTTGTATATTCCACACTTAACCAAGATATATCTGGTTTCTTTGGTTGTGTTGTATGTTGTTTTTAAAGGACTTTTAAGGCCGTGGAATCGTAAAGTAAAGCTTGGATTTTTTGAGAAAGCATATCTTTTAGTTATAGTTGTCTTAACTACAGGATTAGTCTATAAGTGGAACTTGATTTTTGCACATTTTAATGTAAAAAGTGT
>Ga0187827_10005912_pt1 | contig 14276 bp, 18 predicted proteins | sample ETNtaG_39_FD_167969 | JGI IMG/M metagenome (GOLD analysis project Ga0187827, IMG submission 167969) | Marine microbial and viral communities from oxygen minimum zone, Eastern Pacific Ocean - ETNP2014_SV_150_PacBio MetaG (Illumina Assembly) | ecosystem: Environmental > Aquatic > Marine > Hypoxic...
GATACTTGTGTTTTAAATTATTAATTTAACTAAGAATATTCAGTTGAAAAAAATATTAATTGCATCCGATCATGCGGGCTTTAATCTTAAAGAGATTATTAAAAAGCACCTATCAAAGAAAAAATTGATAATTATTGATTTGGGTCCTTTTAATTTAGTGAAAGTCGATTATCCTGATTACGCCCATAAATTATCTAAAAAAATTAATCTTAATAAAAAATTAACAGGTATTCTTGTTTGCGGCTCAGGTATAGGAATGGAAATGACAGCAAATAGATATAAAAATGTAAGAGCTGCCCTATGTTACAATCAAAAATCAACAAAATTAGCTAGATCACATAACAATGCTAATGTTATCACTTTAGGATCAAGATTGACAAAAAAAAATATTGCCCTTAAATGTGTAAACATTTTTTTGAATACCAAATTTAAAGGTGGTCGTCATACAAAGAGAATTAAAAAAATATGAATTATTATGACTAAATTAAATAAATATACGTCGACTAGTTATCAAAATTTTTTTGATAAAAGTTTATCATCAACTGATCCAGATTTATATATCTCTATAAAACGTGAACTTGAAAGACAACAGGAAAATATTGAATTAATAGCTTCAGAAAATATTGTTTCAAAAGCAGTGTTGGATGCTCAGGGTTCAATTATGACAAATAAATATGCTGAAGGATATCCATCTAAAAGGTATTACGGCGGATGTGAATTTGTTGATAAAGCTGAAGATTTGGCTTTAGAAAGAGTAAAAAAATTATTTAATTGCAAATATGCAAATGTACAACCTCATTCTGGTGCTCAAGCCAATGGAGCCGTATACCTTGCCCTTTTAAATCCTGGAGACACAATACTTGGTATGAGTTTAAATTCTGGAGGCCATTTAACTCATGGAGCCAAAGTTTCTCTTTCAGGTAAATGGTTTAATTCATTTCATTATGAAGTAGACAAAGAAAGCGGACTGATTAACTATAATGAAGTTGAATTAATAGCAAAACAACACAAACCCAAACTGATAATTGCTGGCGGTAGTGCATATTCTAGAATAATAAACTTTAAGAAATTTCGAGAAATAGCAAACAAAGTGAATGCATATCTAATGGTGGACATGGCTCATTTTGCTGGACTAGTTGCTGGAGAAGGTTACCCAAATCCAATTGAATATGCTGATATTGTTACATCAACAACTCACAAAGTATTAAGAGGTGGAAGAGGGGGAATAATTTTAACTAATAGAGAAAATTTGATTAAAAAAATTAATTCTGCTGTTTTTCCTGGTTATCAAGGTGGCCCTTTAATGCACATTATAGCAGCAAAAGCAGTTTGTTTTCAAGAAGCTTTGCAGGACAGTTTCAAGATTTATATTAAATCGGTTATCGAGAATGCAAAAGTTTTATCGGAAACGTTAATAAAAAATGGCTTTAAAATATTTTCTGGCGGCACCGATACACACTTAATGTTGGTTGATTTAAGACCTTTTAATGTTACTGGAAAGATTGCTGAATTAAGTTTGCAAAGAGCAAATATAACATGTAACAAAAATGGAATTCCTTTTGACACAGAAAAAATGACAATAACATCCGGAATAAGATTGGGTACGCAAGCAGCTACAACAAGAGGTTTTGGTGTAGATGAATTCAGGAAGGTAGGTGAACTAATAACAAAAGTTGTGGTGGGTTTGTCAAAAACCACTGCTGATAATAGCAAAATTGAAAAACAAGTAAAAAAAGAGGTAGTCAAACTTTGTTCTTTGTTTCCTATTTATAATCATTTAAAAGATAACTAATTATGCTTTGTCCATTTTGTAAAACTGGCGATACATCAGTGGTTGACTCAAGACCTACTGAAGATGGTACGGCAATAAGAAGGCGAAGAACATGTGGTTGTGGTGAGAGATTTACAACGTTCGAAAGAATTCAATATAGAGAATTAACGATCGTAAAAAAAAATGGAAGAAAATCTATTTTTGATAGAGATAAATTATCAAAGTCAGTATACATTGCACTTAAAAAAAGACCCCTAGATACTGATACAGTTGAGAAATTTATATCAAAGATATCAAGAAATTTAGAAGAAATGGGTCAAAGTGAAATAACTTCTAGCGTTATAGGAAAAATGGTTATGGATGGCCTTAAAGATCTTGACCCTATTGCATATGTTAGGTTCGCATCTGTCTACAGAAATTTTAGGGAAGTAAAAGATTTCGAGCAATTTGTGGACAAGTTGGATGTTTCCAAAAAAACACAAAACTAGCACAAAACATAAATATTTTATGAAACTTGCTTACAATCAAGCAAGTAGGGTATTAGGAAACACAGGTAAGAACCCCGCTGTTGGTTGTGTAATTGTTAAGAATAATGAATTAATTAGTTTAGCACATACTAATTTTAATGGTCGACCACACGCTGAAAGAATAGCTTTATCAAATAAAAAAATTAACTTTAAAGGTTCATTGCTATACTCAACTCTTGAACCTTGCAGTCACTATGGAAAAACATCACCATGTACTGATATTATTAAGAAGCAAAATATCAAAAGGGTTTATTTCTCTAAATTTGATCCTGACAGGAGAAGTTTTATGAAAGCAAAAAAAAAATTAAGTAAATATAATATTAAAACTTTTGAAAACGTACATAAATATGCAGGAGATAACTTCTATAGGGACTTTGAGATCAATAAAAGAAGTAACAATATTTTTATTTCATCAAAATTAGCCACTTCAAAAGATTTATTTATTTCCGATAAATATAACAAATGGATAACAAATATATATTCAAGAACTAGAGTACATTTATTGCGTGCAAATCACGATTCTATTTTAACTACTTCAAAAACTATTTTGAAAGATGATCCAATGTTAAATTGCCGACTTGATGGATTACAAAAGTACTCACCAAAAAGATTTATCATTGATAAAAACCTAAACATACCTATGAAATCTAAAATAGTTAAAACAGCTAACAAAATATCGACATATGTTTTCTACAATTTAATTGATAAAAAAAAATTAAAAAAACTGAATCAGGTTGAGGTTAAAACAATAAGAATTAATTTAAGGAATAAACATTTAGATTTTAATAAAATAATCCTTTTTTTAAGAAAAAAAGGTTTTTACAGAGTTTTTGTGGAAGCAGGAATTAAATTTAACAATTTTTTAGTTGATAATTATTATATAAATGATTTTTACCATTTTTACTCTGATCAATTATTAAAAAACAGAGGTTTTCATAATGCAAAAATTTTTTTTAACAAAATGAATAAGATAAAACATAGCAAAAGAGAAATTGAAATCAATTTATTCCAAGATAAATTGTTAAAATATTCATTAAAATAATGTTTACTGGTATAATAAAAAAAAAAGGAATTGTTAAAAAAATTATATCTAATAAAAAAGAAATTAAGATAGGAGTAAAAAGTAGTTTAAAACTAACAAATAAAGATTTGGGGTCATCTATTAATTGCTCTGGTGCTTGTTTGACTCTCGAAAAAATTCACAAGAGACTATATTTTTTTCATCTAACCAGGGAAACTCTAAGGGTTAGCAATTTTAAAAACATCAAATTAAATCAAATTATAAATCTAGAAAAATCTCTTAGGTTTGGAAATGAAATTTCAGGACATTTTGTTCAGGGACATGTTGATACAATTTCTAAACTTAAAAAAAAACGTATATATGGAAAATCCTGGTATTTATATTTTTCAATAAATAAAAGTTTTAAAAAATTCTTAAATTCTAAGAGCTCTATAGCGATAAATGGAGTCTCATTAACGGTTGCAAAAGTTTTCGCAAATAGCTTTTTGGTTGTAATAATCCCTCACACATTAAAGTTGACAAATTTAAAAAATATTAAAAATAATGATATTGTTAATTTAGAAATTAACATCATTGCAAAATATATAAATAATTTAAAAAAATAAATATGTTTACATCAATTACTAAAATCATAAAGGACGCAAGAAAAGGAAAAATGTTTATTTTGGTTGATGACGAAAATAGAGAAAATGAAGGTGATTTAGTAATTCCAGCTAATAAAGTAAAACATAAAGATATAACTTTTATGGCAAAGCATGGAAGAGGTCTTGTTTGTCTAGCTCTCGACTCAAAACAAGTTAAAAAATTGAATCTTCAACTTATGTCATCAACTAACCAATCTAGATCGCAAACAGCGTTTACTGTATCAATAGATGCTGCAAAGAATATCACCACAGGTATTTCTGCTCACGATAGAGCGTATACGATAAAATCGGCTATAAAAAAAAATGCATCCAAAAAAGATGTTGTAACACCTGGGCATATTTTTCCCCTAATATCTAAAGACGGAGGCGTTTTAGTTAGAGCTGGTCATACTGAGGCTTCGGTAGATATATCAAGATTGTCAAAAAATTCACCTTCGGCAGTTATTTGCGAAATCATGAATGACGATGGAACAATGGCTAAAGGGAAACAGTTAGTGAATTTTGCAAAAAAACACAAGTTGAGTCTTGGAAAAATTGACGATCTTATATCTTTTCGATTAAATCAAGAAAAATTAATAAATTTCAAAAAATCTTCAAATATCTTAATTAATAAACAAACTTATAAAATTAACATTTTTGAAAATATACTCGATGGTTCTGAACATTTTGCACTAATTAAGGGTAATATAAATAAAAATAAAAATCCACGTGTGAGAGTTATTTCATCAAATATAGTAAAAAATTATTTAATGGGTGATAAATTCCCAAATTTATTTAATCAAACTATTAACTACTTCAAAAAATATAAAGATTGCGTATTAATATTTATAAGACATGCAAATCTCAAATCCGTTTCGGAAACCTTAAAAGGATATAAAGATAAAAAATTTTACAACAAAAGTAATGATAAACTTATTAGAAATTCAGGTATTGGTTCACAAATTATAAAGGCTTTAAATATCAAAAAAATGATATTAGTTACTAGATCTAAAAAGAAGGTTATAGGATTGGAAGGCTACGGTATAAAAATTACTAAGCAAGAGATAATAAAATGAAAAAATACAAGGTATTAATAGTTGCGGCAAATTATTATCCCGAGATATCAGGAAAATTAATAAAAAATGCTAAAAGAGTTAAGAAAGCCCACACTAATCATGAAGAAATTACAGTTCCCGGTATTTTTGAAATACCAGTTATAATATCAAAAAATATAGACTTCTACGATGGTTTCGTTGCTTTGGGTTGTGTCATAAAAGGTAAAACTCCTCATTTTAAATTAATTTCTAAAGCTGTAACAAACGCAATAATGAATCTATCAATTACTCATAAAAAACCTATTGGAAATGGAATACTTACCTGTCTGAATAAAAAACAAGCTTTGAAAAGATTAAACAAGGGTGCAGAAGCATCAAATGCCGTTGAAGAAGTCTTTATTAATTTTTCTAAGCTTAAATCAAACAAAAGCTAAAAAAAAATGAAAAAAAATGAAATTCTTAGAAATCCTAGAATTATTGTTATTCAAAAATTATACGCACAAGAATTAAATAAAAAATCCGAATTAACCTTTCCTAAGCATAGATATAAAAAGTTTATAAAGGATGTTGTGCTAGGCACTTTGGAAAGAAGAGAAACAATAGAGGAAACTATACAACAGTATCTTAGTAAAGATTTAAGTGAAAAACGAACGGAAAAATTATTAATTCTTTTGTTACATGCTGCTATATTTGAGTTTTTATATCGCCCACAAACCTCACCAAATATTATAATTAATGAATATTTAAATACTTCTGATTTTTTTTTAGAAGAAAATCAAAAAAAATACTTAAATGCAATACTAGATAAAGTATCAAAGCAGATAAGATCATAAGTGAACGAATTTTCAGTTATAAAAAAATATTTTTCAAATCTGTCAAAAAATAAAAGGGGATCTTTTGATTTGTCTGATGATATATTTTTTGACTACAAAAAAAAAATAGGCATATCCATTGACAGCCATGTTGAAGGAACACATTTTTTAAATTTTAAAAATCCTAATCTTGTAATTAAAAAGGCTTTAAGGGGAGCTATCTCTGATTTAATTTGCAAAGGAATAACTCCTAAATATTATTTTATGAGTTGTTCGGGAAACAAAAAACATCTAACCAAAACCAATCTTGCTAAAATTCAATTAGCTTTAAAAGAAGAACAAAAAAAATATAGTATCTTTTTGGCTGGTGGAGATACATCCCGTTCAAATAAATTGTCAATAACTGTTTCCGTAGTTGGATATTCAAAAACTAATCCGATTTTGAGAAGTGGAGCAAAAGTGAATGATGACATTTATATAACAAACACAATTGGAGATGCTTTTGTTGGCTTAAAACTCTTAAAAGGTAAAATTAAACTCAGTAAAAAGAATAGAGATTATTTTTTAAGGCGGTTTTATCTTCCACTTTTACCAATGAAATTTTCAAAAAAAATTCATCTTTTCGCAAATTCTTCCATAGATATATCTGATGGTTTTTTTCAGGACTTACAGCATATATTATCTAAATCTAATTTATCATCTAAAATATTCGTGAATATAATTCCTATATCTAGTTATCTAAATTCTTATCTTATTAAAAAAAAAAAAAATAAATTAAATTTTATCTCTAATGGTGATGATTACCAAATTTTGTTTACAGCAAGTAAAAAAATGAGAAATTTAATAAAAAAAATATCTAAATCTACTTCTACAAAGATTTCAATAGTAGGGATTGTTAAAAACAAATCTATATCTAAGAATACAAAATCAACAAAGAAAAAATTTATATTTCCTAAAAAACTAGGCTATATACATGATTTTTAATCAATATTATCGTTGCCTTTGTCTTTGTTATTTGCAATGTTCCGATTTTTGATTATTTTATTTTAAAGAGTTAGATTATGAACAATTTATCACCAGATTTTATTTTACTACTTATAATACTAAGTGGTTTTCTCGCACTTCTTTATGGATATATAACGCGAAAACAAATATTGAACTCAGCATCGGGCAACAAAAAAATGAAAGAAGTAGCTGAAGCAATTCAAATTGGAGCAAAGGCTTATTTAAATAGACAGTATAAAACTATTTCAATAGTTGGATTAGTTGTATTAATTATCATCATTTTTGCTTTTAGTATTTTGGTAGGGGTTGGGTATTTAATTGGAGCAACTTTATCTGGAATTGCTGGTTATGTCGGAATGTTGGTATCAGTTCAGGCAAACGTCAGAACGGCGGAAGCCTCAAAGAAAGGTTTATCACAGGGCCTATCCATTGCTTTCAAGTCAGGAGCTATTACAGGTTTGTTGGTAGCTGGATTAGCATTATTGTCGATTTCTATTTATTACTACATTTTATTATTGTTTGGTGTTGAAGAAAGAGAATTAATTAATGCATTGATTGCATTGGGATTTGGTGCATCTTTAATTTCAATTTTTGCAAGGTTAGGCGGTGGTATTTTTACAAAAGGTGCGGATGTGGGAGCTGATCTAGTAGGCAAAATAGAAGCGGGCATTCCAGAAGATGATCCTAGAAACCCAGCTGTTATTGCCGACAATGTTGGAGACAATGTTGGAGATTGTGCGGGAATGGCCGCTGATTTATTCGAAACTTATGCAGTTACTATAGTTGCTACAATGGTTTTATCTTCAATTTTTTTTCATGATAATTTAAACATGATGATTTATCCGTTATCTATTGGTGCTGGATGTATATTGACAACTATTCTTGGTACTTTTTTTGTCAAATTGGGAAAAAGTAAGAAAATTATGAACGCACTTTATAAAGGATTTATCGCCACAGCTATATTATCTTTATTAATTCTTTATCCAATTACTGATTATATAATTGGCCTAAATACAGAGTATTATATTAAAGATAAAATTTTTACTGGAACGGGTTTGTATTTGTGTGGAGTTATTGGTTTAATTATAACTGGCTTAATTATATATGTAACAGAATACTATACAGGTACAAATTTCAAACCTGTTCAAAGTATTGCCTTATCGTCAACCACTGGTCATGGTACCAATGTTATTCAGGGGCTAGCGGTCTCAATGGAAGCTGCTGCTTTACCAGCATTGATTATCGTAGCTGGTATACTCGTTACGAATTATATTGCAGGTCTTTTTGGCATAGCAATTGCAGTTACATCAATGCTTGCTTTAACAGGGATGGTCGTTGCCTTAGATGCTTATGGCCCAGTGACTGATAATGCTGGTGGAATAGCAGAAATGTCTAATTTGCCCAAGAAAACTAGAAAAACCACTGATGCATTAGACGCCGTTGGAAATACAACTAAAGCTGTAACCAAAGGTTATGCTATAGGATCAGCTGGTTTGGGAGCTTTAGTACTGTTTGCAGCTTATACTGAAGACATTAATTACTTCTCTACAATTGAAAGATCTGCTCTTGAAAATATTAATGTAAATTTTGAACTTTCAAACCCTTTTGTAGTTATAGGCTTATTAGTTGGTGGAATGCTACCTTATTTATTTGCTTCCATGGGAATGCAAGCTGTTGGCAGAGCAGGAGGAGCTGTTGTAATTGAAGTTAGAAGGCAATTTAAAAAAATTCCTGGTATTATGAAAAGAACAGCCAAACCAGATTATGGAAGACTTGTAGATTTATTAACTAAGGCTGCAATAAAAGAAATGATTCTGCCGTCACTTCTACCTGTACTGTCCCCAATAATTCTCTATTTTGTAATATTACCAATTGCTGGTATTGAGGCCGCTTTATCAGCTGTAGGCGCCATGTTACTTGGGGTAATTATTACCGGATTGTTTGTAGCAATCTCAATGACCGCAGGTGGTGGTGCTTGGGATAATGCCAAAAAATATATTGAAGACGGACATTACGGTGGAAAAGGTTCGGATGCACACAAAGCGGCAGTAACAGGAGATACGGTTGGAGATCCATATAAAGATACGGCTGGCCCAGCTATTAATCCAATGATTAAAATAACAAATATTGTAGCCCTTTTATTATTAGCTGTTATTGCAAGTTAATCTTTCTTTCTATGTGCAGGTTTATTAATTTTTTGTCTTATACTAGATAAAAAATTATAAATAAAGTTTTTTTCTCGCGCCACTGTATCAGTTGTATTTTTTGCGAAGTCGATTTTATTTATTTGCTCTTTATTATAAAAATCTTTTTTTATTAAAATTCCATATTCATTAAATTCTAAGGCCAAAGCATTGTTTTTGTGCGTTACATTTTGACCAAATTTCAGCAATTTTCCTCTGGTTCTACTTCTTTCAATATAAATCCAAATGGAATTATCAAAAACGCCAATTGTAGATGGATGACCAAGAATTTTTTTAACGTCATTTTTATTAGTTTTTTCAATAATTAGTTTTTTTTGCTTTATATCTAAAAAAGGAACTCCATGAGTATAAATAACTGGATTTCGATTACAATTTGATAATAATAAAAAAATTAAAATAATAGTAATCTTATGCATTTTTTTAAATCTAAAAAAGAAAATATACTTCCTTTATATAATAAAATTGTTTTTTTAACTAGAGAAAGTTTTTTTTACAAAGATTTTAAATTAACCGATACTTTTTCAAATAGAATATATCTTATTTTTTTTCATCTTAGCTTTATCCTAATTCTTCTTAAAAATAAGGAAAGTGAAAAAAATAATCAACAAGATATATTTGATTTTTTCTTTAGACAAATTGAATTAAACTGTAGAGAATTGGGTTATGCTGATATTACCGTAAATAAAAAAATGAAAAATTTAATAAGACTCTTTTATGAAATTTTAATGAAATGTGAAAATTGGAAACAATTGCAAATTGATAATAAAAATAACTTATTATTAAATTTTTTTTCGAATAATTCTGACAATAAAATTTTAACCAAGAAATTAGCAAATTATTTCGATAAATTTGCTTTATTTATTGAAGATATATCTTTAAATTCAATAACAAAAGGTGTATTCAACTTTGTTTATAAGGAATAAATAATCATGGCAGTACCTAAGCGCAAAACATCTAAATCAAGAAGAAATAAAAGAAGATCTCATATTAAATTTACATCTAAAAATGTTGTTGAGGACAAAAAATCAGGTGAATATAGATTGCCACATCATGTAGATTTGAAAACTGGATTTTATAAAGGTAGACAGGTTTTCGAACCAAAAGATTGATTCGTTGTGGATAATGAAGAACAAAATTATAATTGCAGTTGATGCAATGGGAGGTGAAAATTCACCTAAAAAGATAGTTGACGGTATTGAATTATCTTTAAAAGAAAGTAATGAAAATTTTTTCAGGCTTTACGGTAATAAAGATAAATTAAATTTTTTGCTAAATAAAAAACCTGAAATTAAAAATTATTGCGAAATTATTCACTGCGATAATCATATTGAGGATGAAGAAAGTCCTCTAAGCGCGGCCAAAAAAAGCAAAAGCACTAGCATGTGGCAATCAATCGAATCGCAAAATAAAGGTAATTCACAAATTACATTGTCAGCAGGAAATACAGGTGCATTATTAATACTATCTAGATTAATATTGAGCATGATTGACGGAATTGAAAAACCTGCTCTCGCTGGTCTTTGGCCGAATAAAATAGGCACGAATGTAGTGTTAGACTTGGGTGCTAATATTGAGTGTAACGATAAAAATTTAATCGATTTTAGTTCTATGGGAGCCGCTTTATATAAATCATTATTTCCTGAAGATAATCCAAAAATTGCTTTATTAAATGTTGGACTGGAAGAAATAAAAGGACACGAAGAAATTAAGAAAACTTATCAGCATCTTAAAGAATGGAATAAAAAAAAATTTGAATTTCATGGATATATCGAAGGAAATCATATTATGGATGGTAAAATTAACGTTATTGTTACTGATGGTTTTACCGGCAATATCGCTTTGAAAACAGCTGAAGGAACGGCAAACTTTATTACTAAATATTTAAAGGAAAATTTAAGCAAAGGATTATTAAATAAAGTTTCACTCTTATTTTCGTACAATGTTCTAAAAAAATTTAAAGAACAATTGGATCCAAGAAAATATAATGGAGCTATTTTATTAGGATTAAGTGGACCAGTTGTAAAAAGTCATGGCTCAACTGATAGCAGAGGTCTAGCTAACTCTATTAAAATGTGTAATAAAATAGTTAAAGGAAAATTAATTGAGAAAATTAAAAAATATTTGGGCAATTAAATCTTGTAATATTGCCACTTATGCTTAAAAAAAATTTAAATAGAAAAATTTTGGCAAATATAATTCATCAAAATATTGGTTTTTCAAAAATTATTTCCGAAAACATAGTAAATGATATTTTTCATATAATAACATCAGGCATTAAAGAAAACGAAAAAGTTAAAATTACATCATTTGGAACTTTCCAAAAAAGAAGAAAAAATGAGAGAATGGGCCGCAATCCCAAAACCAAAGAAAAAAAAATTATATCTGCAAGAAAAGTTGTTACATTTAGAGCCTCCAAGTTATTTAAAGATAAAATAAATCATAAAAATTAATTAATGGAAAAAGAATCTGAGGCATATAAAACTATCGGAGAAGTTGCTAAAATAGTTGGTTTAATTAATAAAAAAAAGGGAACTTTATCCACTCATACAATTAGGTTTTGGGAAAAGGAATTTCGTCAAATTAAACCAAAAATTTTATCTGGTAAAAGAAGATATTATAGCAATAAGGAAATTCATATAATCAAATTAATCAAGTTTCTTTTAAAAGAGAAGGGCATGACAATTAAGGGAGTTAAAGCAATATTAAATAACCCAAAATCATTGTCACTTGACGTTACTGCAAAAAATAGTGTAACTAACCAATCTTTTAAGAAGGAGAAAATTAAAGACAAGATAAAAAAAATATCCAAAATTATAGACGAACTTAAAGAATTGAAAAATGGCTAAAAAGAGCTCCATAAAAGTTAGATTGGTTCCAGAATCGAAACCAAATAGTTCCTATTTTTATTATGTTAAAAAACCGTCAACGGGTGAAAAATCAAAAATTAAATTAAAAGCTAAAAAATATAACCCAGCTACACGTAAACATGAAATTTTTATTGAGAAAAAATTACCCCCACATAGCAAATAATTACTTTTTCTTAAAATTTCTTTTCTCAAAATCAATATAAGCTCCTATTATATTTTTCCAAATCTTATTAGTTATTTTCGGATCTATTTTTCTTGAAATAGATTTCTTTTTTATTAACGTTAATATTTTTTTAATTCTCACTTTATCAATTATCTGACTTTTATATTTTTTTTGTTTTAATACCCCATTTACCAAATTAGTCCTTATTTTTATTAGGTTCAATAATTTATCGTCCAACTTATCTATTTTTTGTCTTATTAATTTTAATTTTAAATTTTTCATTTATTGATTAAATTATATTTATTTATATTTATAAATATATAGTCTTTAAAATGCATTTAAATAAAAATCAAAATAATAAATTTATTTCACTTTGGTTGTTATTAATAACTACTTTTGTAGCATTAATTATTATTGTTGGAGGGTTAACTAGGCTTACAGATTCTGGTTTATCTATAACCAAATGGGATTTGTTTACAGGTATTTTTCCTCCTTTATCTCTAGATGATTGGAAAAAATTTTTCCTTCTTTATAAAAAAATACCGGAATATAAATTAATAAATCCAACAATGACCTTGGGGCAATTTAAAATTATTTATTGGTGGGAATACATTCATAGATTGTTGGGTAGGTTAGTAGGTTTGATTTATATTATACCATTAATTTATTTAACTTTTAAAAAAGCGTTAAATAAAAGTTCTTTAATAACTTTTTATTTAATATTTTTTCTTATTTTATTTCAGGGCTTTATAGGATGGTATATGGTTAAGAGTGGCTTATCCGAACGAACTGATGTAAGTCACTATCGTTTAGCCTTACACTTAACTTTAGCCTTTGTTATTTTTGTTTTATTACTTTGGAATTATTTTAAATATAAAACTTATCAAGATTTAAATTCCTATAAAAAATTGCCTTTCAATTTACCAATATTTTTTATATGTCTGATTTTTCTGCAAATTATAATTGGAGCTTTTGTGTCAGGTTTAGATGCTGGACAAGTCTATCAGTCATGGCCTTTAATGAATAAAAGTTACTTTCCTGATGATTCTAATCTAAAAGATTTATTCTCCCTAAATTCCTTTAATACACCATCGTTAATTCAATTTATTCATAGAAATTTGGCATATATAATAATTTTAATATTTATCATTACTGCAACAATAATATTCAAAAATAAAGATTTTACTTATATGAGAGCAACTATTTTATTAGTTTTTGCTTCACTATCTCTTCAAATTATTTTGGGAATACTCACTGTTTTATCAGGTGCACAGATAATTCTGGCTTCTATGCACCAAATAGGTTCTATAATTTTAGTTACAACTTCTCTAATTCTAGTTTTTAAAAATTCTAAAATTAACTAACTTCTTTTGGATTTACACTTCCAGCAACATCTAAAGCTTGTTTTAAATCTGCAATAATGTCATCAGAATGTTCAATTCCTATAGACAATCTTACATAACCAGGTGTTACTCCAGCTGCTAGTAGTTCCTTTTTTGTTAATTGACTATGTGTAGTAGTAGCTGGATGTATAGCTAAACTTCTGGCATCACCAATATTGGCTACGTGATAAAACATTTTTAATGCCTCAATAAACTTTTTACCTGCTTCAACACCACCCTTGACTTCAATACCAACTAGGCCTCCATTTCCACCTTTAAAGTATTTTTTTGCTCTGGCCCCAATTTCGCCTTTATGCAGAGTGGGGTAGATTACTTTTTCTACATTTTTATGTTTTTGCAAAAATTCAACAGCCTTTTCAGCATTTGAACAATGCTGTTTTATTCTTAAAGCAACTGTTTCTAAACCTTGAATAATTCCAAAGGCATTATCCGGTGCTAAAGCAGAACCTAAGTCTCTTAATAGTACTACTCTCGCACGCACTGCAAAGGCCACGTTAGCTCCTGTAAGTTCAGGAACAACTTTTCCCCATACAGCTCCACCGTAACTTGCGTCAGGTTCATTAAACAATGGTTGTCTTTTTGGATTAGTTGTCCAATCAAAATTTCCTCCATCAACTAAACATCCGCCAATAACTGTTCCATGCCCACCAATATATTTTGTCAAAGAATGAACAACTACTGCAGCACCTTGTTCGATTGGTTTGCAAATTATTGGTGATGCGGTGTTATCCATTATTAAAGGTATATTATATTTTCTTCCTATATCAGATACTTCTTTAATAGGAAAAACTCTTAAATATGGATTTGGAAGAGTTTCTGCATAAA
>Ga0187827_10005913_pt1 | contig 14276 bp, 14 predicted proteins | sample ETNtaG_39_FD_167969 | JGI IMG/M metagenome (GOLD analysis project Ga0187827, IMG submission 167969) | Marine microbial and viral communities from oxygen minimum zone, Eastern Pacific Ocean - ETNP2014_SV_150_PacBio MetaG (Illumina Assembly) | ecosystem: Environmental > Aquatic > Marine > Hypoxic...
TAAGTGGTTTTTTCATAAATGACTAAAAGAGCTCTAACGTTTTGATGACATCATCTGTATCGGAATCAACATTAAAATATTCTAACTGCATTTTTATACTCCAACGATGAGATCGTAAATTACGAGAATAATATACAATTCTATATAATCTATAATCCTAAGAATAGGAGAGATGGAACGATGGAAAAAATACACGACAAAGACAACTTCTATAAGATCTATGATTGGGCTGGCCCCGACCGCAGCAAGTTACCGTGGGCACCCGATGAACCTCAATCTGAAATCGGTCCGACCCGGGTTTCCCGCGAAAACATTCAGAAGTTTTTCGCGCCAGAATTGAAAGAACTTCTCACCATCCTCTGTCTGGTTCTTCTGGTTTCTTGTTCTCCTCCACCGGAAATTCCTACCAATAAACTAGTTGAAAGACAAGGGATTACCTATGAGGTTAACTCAACCACACCGTTTACTGGAACATCGATAGAGTTCTTCGAAAACGGACAACCCAAAGAAAAAAGAGACTACAAAGACGGGAAAGAAGACGGTCCCTATGAGATGTACCACGAAAACGGTCAAGTGGAAAAAAGAGGACATGTTGAAGACGGAAAAGAAGAAGGTCTCTGGGAGCACTACTTCAAAAATGGTCAATTTTACAAACTCATAAAAGTGAGAGTTGACCCCGAAAAACCACATGGTCTCTCCGAGTTGTTCTATGAAGACGGTCTGTTAAGAGAAAAAGGAGACTACAAAGACGGAGAACTAGAAGGTCCTCAAGAAAGATTCTATGAAAATGGTCAATTAGAATACAGAGGAAAATACAAAACTGGACAACGAGATGGTACTTGGATGTATTTTGATGAAGAAGGTAACCTAACCAAAACTGAAGAGTGGGAAAACGAAAAACTAATCAAGTAACCTCCACTCTCTCCAATAAAAAACTATACCTTTGATCAATCCGAGGACGGATTGTTTTTTCGAAAGTCCTTGTAATATAGGGTTTTCATTTTTTAATAGAAAAAAATTAGTAGGTCAGTTAATTGATTGATAAAATTTTTATTTCATCTGAGTTCAAAGGTAAAACAACCATGGTGCCATCAGATGAAATTGTCCAATCTTTTCTGATCTCATTAACTCCTCTTACAAACATCCTTGACATTAAATTGTTTCTTGGAGCAGGAACAAGATGATAAAGGCTTTTCAATATTTTCTTCGCTAAAAGTCCTGAAACAAGCCTTTAAGGCATTCTTGTGTGCCGGCTCATAAGAATAAAGAGTATTGTCTATATCCACCAGTATCCCTTTAATACTAGATAAATCTATTTCCAAGAAAAGATTTTCTTCTGAATTCGACAACATATATCTCCTAATTAAATTATAATCAATTTAGTCAATGAGCCATAAATCAAAAAGTTAATCTGAGATTTATAAGTGAAAGGAGAGGTGCTCTATGTTGATGGCGGGTATCACAATCTGGGAATGACCCTGAATATTGACTGATTCTTGGAATGGGAATAAAAATGCAACTTAAGAAACAGATTTACTTTACATCTTTTCTCATATTTATTTTTTTCTTTTTCTTAAATATTGGTCATTATGCATATATAAACTTCAACTTTGATTCTGATGGATTTCATTATTACTCTATGATGAGAAATATTGCATTTCATCAAAGCTTTTATGAGGGCCCTGTGTTTGAATACTTTCTTGGAAATCATGCATATTTGATTTTAATAGCATTTGCACCGCTTGTTTATATATTTGAAAGCCCTTTAATTCTATTATTTTTAAATTTGGCCAGTATTTTTATATCCTCTTTTCTTTTATACGCTATCAATCTTAAAATTTTTAAGGGCTTAAAGGAATCCAATTCTCTTTCAATTTTTGGGTCGTTGTCATTCCTTCTTCACCCAATTGTTTTTAGAAATTATTTTGCAGGCGTATATTTGTTCCAGCCTGACATCCTATTGTGTTCAGGGCTATTATTAATGTTTTATGGATTTATTTATGAGAAAAGATACATTTTTTTCTTTTCAATTATATTTATCCTATTCATTAAAGAGGAGTATGTTGCGCTTTTTCCATTTTTTTATATTCTTTGTGTAGTACTGACAAGAATCTTGGAACTTGAGAATAAAATTATATTATCTAGGTTATGCATTTTTCAAACTTGCTTAATCTATTTTGCCTGCTCAATAATTTCTGTGCTTACTCTGTTCTATTTTAGAGAATTAAATGCCTTAAATTTTGTTTATCAATCCCATGTAATTAGTTTCGAGAATATACAGAATTTTTATATATTAGATTTTTTTTATACTTTTTTTAAATTTGTGATCCCATACATACCAATTATTATTGGTAATTTCTTTTTCTTTAAAGTATATAAGTCAAAATTCCAAGCTTTAAAATTTACTAAAGTTCTATCAATTGTTTGTTTGGTTATTGGATTAAAAATGACTGAAAATATATTTGTTTATTCTAATCTTGATGGAACTTCATGGGGAAATCTTATGATGGTTCCTGCTATTTTTTTATGTCTCTCTGCTATGATCAAAATATTAATTGATGATACTAATACTAGCTTCATCTATACTTTTATAGCACCAGTATTTTTCTCAATAATATTAATTTATTCTATCTATCTGCCTCGATATCTCACGACGAGGTTTACTATCGAGTGGATTACTGGGGTGAATAGCGGACATATTCAAAGATCGGCTATAGAAATTAAAAGAACACTTGATAGCGTGACTAATAATATGATTGCAGAAGACAAACAATATTTTATTTTGCCTGAGCATTTTTTGTATCCATTTATGAATAAAAGCCATGCCCCAACAAGATTCATTAACGTTAATGGCCTTGATAAAGTTAATTTTGTTAACAATGCTAATGCCATAGTCTTTCGTAAAACTGATAATTATGAACATTTTTATAAACCTTTTTTAACAGAATTCAAAGTAGCTTTAGAAACTAAGAATTTTAGGGTATATGTAACAAAGGAACCAAGATAAAACTAGATGACTTTAATGTTCAAATAAAAGTATAGAAAAGAATAACATGCCAATAATCATCCCAAGAATCACAAATCTAGTAAATTCCCACTTAAGATCTTCCATCTCAATCCAAAAACAGATTGAGAATCCTAAGAGAAATAGGATTATTCCAAAAAAAGAAAATTCTTTTAAATTAAATATATGAGAAACTCGATCTAATTCTGGGGTTAAAAACTGTTTTTTTCTTAGAAGATAGAACAACAAACAAAGCCCAGTTATAGGTATAAAAAGAACTCTTAGTGAATTTATAGTTATCTTTTCTACTGTCCATAGTGAATGAAAAATCTCATCTGATCCCTTTAAATAAGTTTCCCAGACTAGATTGGCACTGGTTCCCGTATAATATGGATAATAGGGAGAAATTCTTATGTTAGAAATATCACTTGGTGGTTTACTTAAACCTTCATAGGCTACGATATCTTGAAGCGTTTCCGGAGTAAGCATACCACCAAGTGGAATCGCAATTAGGGAACAAAAGTAGTCACTGTTCTGACTTATTCAGCAACAGTAGAGTAGTTTATAGTTCGTATTCAGTTAACGGTTTTTCTTACTATCTTCTCTTTAATCTTCTCTTCCAAAGTAATAATTTAACTCATCTCCAAAAGTATTCCACTCGTCAGTTTGCATTGTTAAAACTGATAACTTACTTACATGAAAATGGTATGGGATATAGAAAAATTGCTAAATGGTTGAATGAAAATGGTATCAAAACACAACGAGGGAAGACTTTTAGCAATTCCTCAGTACATGGTGTTTTACAACGTTACAGACAAAGAGTTGAAAGAATTGAAACAGTAAGGGAAGTTAAATTTGAGAAGGAGATAGTTAATTTCAGAATTGTTTGTATACATGAATAGGATGGATAAGTGTTTACTTGAATAGGATGGAAGTAACTAGGGGAAGACTGAACTGCAAACATTTTCTAACGTCTTTCTTCCTTTTACCAATACCCTACTTACACTTTGCTCCCAACTAAAATATTCTTCTCCGTTATTGTGTATCGAGTATTTGTCATTTACCCAGTCTTATTTTCTAAAAACCCAGAATTTTAAGCCTGAAAAGTTAGTTATTGTTGTTAAAGCTATGGTAGCAACATTTGCAATTTCAGGTGGAATATTTAGTTTACTAACCAATAACCTAAGGAGAGCCAATCCTAACAATAAAGAAAATGTATATACAGTAATATATTGGAGAGGTTCTTTTACTGTGATGTTCTGATATTGGAAAGTCCAGCCCTTATTAAAAATGAACCCTACGAATACTCCAAACAGATAACCAGTTGCAGAGGACAACATATAATTCAAGCTAAAGAAAGAGAATAGAACATAAAAACAGAAATAATTAAGAGAAGTAGATAAAATCCCAACGGTTACAAATTTAAAAAATTGCGTTCCAGCCAAGCTGTACTTTGCTTCTTTCATTTTTTTGAATTGTTATTTACTAGTTAACTAATTCAATTATACAGAATTAGTATTTTGAAGGAGAAGTATAAGAAGGAAAAAAACATAGGGAGAGAACAACTTAAAATTGAGAAGAAACTAAAACTGATAACGAAAGAGATTAAACAACTTGAAGAACAAATTGCAGAAATTGAAGTTAATACAACTATAGGGAAGGGAAACAAAAGAATACTAGATATAGCTATTAGTAAACTTTATAAGGAACTTGATAACAAAAATGACATCTACAAACTAACAGAGGAACAATTTGCAGAATTAAGTGGAGAAATTAAGTGGGTAGAATGGTTAGGAGAGTTTGGAAGGGAATTACGAATACACACGAAAGATATTAAGAAACAACGAAAATGGTTACAAGGATTGGTAAGTAAGGTAGTTGTTAAGAGTGTTTGGGGGAAAAATAGAGATAATAAAGACGTTCAAATTGCACACAAGTTTGATATTCACTTTAACATGAAAATTGTTAATGATGAACTTAGTTACAAAGGTAATGAAAAGAGTAATGGTTATAATGTGTTTGAAGGAGAAAAAGTATTGGGAACGAACATGGTAGAAAACATTACATTCAGAAAAGGAACAAATCCTCTAAAAAAAAGACATTACAGAGGATTAGATTTACTGGAGAATCCCCCAATACGAAACTTAAACAACTCCGTAACAGTACAATAAATTTGCATGGTGTAGTTTAATTAGTAATTTTCATAAAAAAAGAATATCAAAAGCATATTGGATCTGGGGACAATTTGATGAACCCTCAACAAAGGAATTAACTAGAATTAAATCCCAAGTAGGTAGGGTTCTCAAAGGGCCAATTTTTGATGTTCACTTAACCCTATCTGGTCCAATAGAGACAATGAACAAGGGAATTGAAGATTCGTTTCATGGTTTGAAACACCGAGTAAATAAAATAGAAATACAAACTGTGAAGTATAGCTATAAAAATGAGTACTATCAGTCGTTATTTATAGAGATACTAAAATCTAAAAAATTACTTAGCCTTAAAAAAATGTTTGATGAAGAATTTAAACTGAAAGCAAGACATTTTTTCCCGCACATAAGTTTATTTTATGGAGAAGAAAATGAGTCTATAAAGAATTTAGTCATTTCTAACCTTTCAAAAGTTTCAAAGGAAATATGTCTCAACAAGGCGTCACTCGTAAAAGTAGATGAAGAGAGTGAATCATGGAAAATAATTCAACAAATTGAGATGATTTAAGACTACTGCCTCTATACCTTTTATTAGCTTATAGAGCTTTCAAAACAGTCCGTCTATAGAGTCTCTTTTCTTTCTTTAGATTATAAAGACCTACAAGATAATCCTTGTAGTTATCATCATCAACCACCAATAAATATAAGACTTGTAGAGTTTTTAAAGTTCTTTGAAGTTAAGGAGGCAAAATATGATTTTCCTTACTTTATTATTTTTTTTCTTATGTGTGTCTTATTGGGAACATTTATTGATTTAAACCAGAATATCCAAATGATCATAAAAAAAATTAGCAACACCCTGTTCTTACTTGGACTATTTTTTATTGGTTCTCAGTTTAAACTCAATACACTTAGGAAGCTTTCTATTCAGCCTATTATTTTTGCTGTTACCTTATGGTTAATTATAATAATTACAACAATCCTAGTGTTTTATGTCTGAAAAAATTATCATTGTTGGTGCAGGAATTAATGAGCTTGTTGCTGCTAATTATCTTCATTAAAAAGCAGCAAGAAATGTAGCAAGTTTGTAGCAGATATTGTAGAGGGAAAGAGATAATTTTGATCTGTAGCGAGAGGTTTTTGGATGTCAAGTGACCTTTTTAAAGGGGAATTTAATTTGGACGCAATCTTGAAGCCAGTGACGATATTAGCCATATTGTTGTCGTGTATTGCTTTTATAGGGGTGAGGTACCAACTATTAGACTCTCACTTTACACACGTAGACGATATTATAGCACCAGCTTACGTTTTTCACACTCCGGAGGATCCATCAGATTTTTCTGATCGCCTGCAAAAATATTTTAAGGAAAGAGGCCATGATGACTTACCGGAATCAGCATCCAAATTACTCGAGCTTTCTTATCCTATCATTAGGCCATTTGTTGTTGGATTCCTAGTTTCTAGTGGAACAACAAATGCACCTGGCCAATTCTTGCTAACCTCATTGCTGGTGAATCATGATCACGACTATAAGGAAGCATTATATTGGGCGAGAATCCCATCGTTTTTGTGTGCTGTTCTATCATTAATTGTATTGCTTATGTTGTATCGGAAATTTTTTCGAAACGATGAACTACCATATGTACTTGTTGGTATTTCGCTGATCTCTTTTTCTTGGATGCATATTATTTATTCTTTTTATACCGGACCATATGCTGTCGGTATACTTGCAATTCTTCTAACATTTCTTTTGTTTTTCAAAATTTTATCTAAATCAACCATAAGTAAGACAGAATCCTTAATTCTTGGGATATCTCTTTCCAGTTTGATGTTTATAAATTATCAGTTCATATTCTTTATTCCTGCCTTTTACATTGGTCTACTCCATTCAAAGAAATGGAATTTGACAAAGTTCTTTAAGTCATACTTAATTTCGGTTGCAATTGTAGCAATTTCTTTTGTGGCCTTGTTCATCATATTTCTCTCAAAATTTAGAAACAGAGGGACCGGATGGGATAGTAGCTATGTTTTTAATCCTCCCAGCGAAGGTATTTTCGAAACCTTTAGATACTGCATAGAATTTTTTCTGAAAAATATCTATCTTGTTTTTAAGTCATTAGTGGGATTTGCAAATTTTGAATGGATGATCGTCTCACTATTTGCATTCGTATGCATTTTATTATTCCTGACTGGAATATTAAGTTTGGCTCGATCCCGCATCCCAAAAGAAAGATCGTTCGGTGTTTTCCTTTTATCGGCGTTGGGCTTGTGGTTTTTTCTCGTTATTCTAGGATATCTTTCGTTATCGCCTGACCGACATTCTCTAGTTTATCAAACGATAATACTGATTTACGTTCCGATTGGGTTAAAGTACTTCGTAACTAAGATTCTTAATAATAATACGTACTCTAAATATATTATTTGCTTCGCCTTAGTATCTACCATCATTATTCCATTTTCTATAAATTACAGCGATACGTATAGCGCAAGAAAGGATAAGTTTGATGAAAAAGAAATACTGAATCTTTACGAGACCCATGATTTGACGCATATCTTTACCTACGGGAACACACACAATTTCGAATTAATGAAATTCAATAGGGAAAATTTTACCAAAACTTATATTCCTAACGAGGAACCAAAGGACTTCAATTACGTAAACAAACATTCCTTAAAGCCGATAACTGTTCTTTTTATAAGTAATCAGGCTAGACTAGATGATAAAATTATTGAGAGATTCTACAAAATAAATAATATTAGTACGATGAAAAACTTTCAGCTAATTGAAAAAAAAGAAATCAAAAGTGAGACAGAATGGAGCTATAGTAATCTGATTCCTACGGGCTTAGAAGGTAAGCGGGTCACTAACTCATTGTATTACTATATATATCGTATCCCTGGAAGCTGATATTGAACTATGTTTTTGATCCACTGATTACCAAAAGAATTTAATCTGGTTATTTAAAGGTACAAATAAGTAATTTGAAGTTAATCTCTTAGTGAGAAAGACTGATGAAAAAAGTCTAACAGGGATTCATATTGATTGAATACTATGTCTGGCTTAGATTCTCCTTCACCAACTTTTACATTCTGGTGTACTTTTTGAATTGTTGTCATCCCAAATTTCCTAGCTCCCCCAATATCCTCTAAAGCTGAATCGCCAATCATCCAAATTTTCCTTGGCTCTATCTTAAGTTTATCCAAAGCAATTTGAAATGGTTTTGGATCAGGTTTGTCTTTTCCAGATTCCTCGGAAGTTACTACGTAATCAAAATGCTCATCAAGACCAAAATAAACCATTTTTCTAAATTGTATCTGAGCAGTAAGATCAGTAATATTTGCAGTGATAATACCACTGCTCTTAAGATCTAAAATAAATTCTTTAACGTGTGAAAATAATTGGGCATTTGTAAGGAAAGTTCTCCAGTAAGTTTGTTCTAAATCAAGAGTTAATAAAATTTGGGTTCTTAAACCCAAATGCTCTATGGTTCTTTGAAAATAAAGTAATCTACTATGTGAACTAGCAGTGGCTCCAAGTTGTGCTTTAATATTTTTCCTGGAAAATTCATATGCACTTTCAAATTCTTTTTTATTTATACCGAGCATATTTTCTGCTTTTTCTATAACTGCATTAAGGGCAGCGGAGTGTGCCACATCGTATCTATAGAGAGTATTATCAGTGTCAAAAATAACGGCTTTTGGCCTACTAATTTGTTCTTCAGATAGTATTCTAAACATAAGTTCTTCTTCTTTTCGCAGTTAAATCATAATTAATTTCAGCCAATGCAATGAGTTCCATAATGCCTAAAACTCCATTACTAAAACCTTCTTTCATATCAATTAATTCATCAATATGGGTAGCAATCATTTGAGTAGCCAGACGAATATCACCTCTTTCAATCTCGCCTTGTATTTCCATTTCAACACCGCCTATGTCATTGATATTATTAAGATTAACATGTAAGTTACATACTCCAGTAAGAACTCTAATCAATTCATTATAATAAGGACAACTTTTTATAATAACCCTTAACTTAAGTTTGATTTCATCAGACAATTCATTACCAATAATATCATTAGGATTTACAGGCAAGATATTGAAAATAACATCCGCTCTTTCTGCCTGTGGCTGAATATATTTTTCTGAATCTTTCTTTCTCTTTTTGATTTCATTTAATGTGTAATCTGAGCTCCTGCCTCTATCTAAATCTCTTTTTATCTTCAAAGCAACTCTCAGCTTCTCATCCATCATGAGGTAAAAACTTTTATCTATTTCTTCTACTAAGCTTTTCAAATATAATGAATGCAGTCCTGATATAAGAATAAGATTTTTACTTGTCTTTCTTTTCGGTGCTGAAAATAGACCTGTAAGATGATCATAAGACCTAGCTCTAACAGTACTTCCATCTAGAAGATTCCTAAGATCATTAACTAAATTAAACAACTTATTAGCTCTTGGGTCTAGGTGAGTAACTGATTGCCACATTGGTGATTCACGGTCCCAATTATGATAATCATCGCCATCTAGATTTACAGTTGCAGAACTGCCAAATAATTTTGTAAGTGCATCTGTAAATGTGGTTTTACCTGTACCCGAATCACCAGTTATGCCAATCACCAATGGCTTCATGCCAAGATGATAGTAATCATTGCCCTGTATGCCTTCTCTGTATATTTGTATGCCTATTAAACAGCCAAAACTAACAACTAATGTATTGAAGATTGACTGTATCTGAGAATTATCTAAATAATACAAAAATGAATTTTCCATGTTCAAAGAATCATCAAACCCAAGAACGTTCGCACCTGAACTATAAGTCAAATGATAGCCAATAAAGAATATACTGAATAAGGTGATCAAATAATTTGCTCCTCCACTACTTTTTGATTGATGTAATGCATATAGGGGAACAAGCCAAATTAACCAGCCGGGAGGTGGAGGTGTCAAAAAGATTATGATACTGAAGCCAACAGCCAAAGTAGCAAGTAGAAGTTCATAATTCATTCTCAGCATTCGCCAAGCAAAATATAAAAAAACTAAGTAAGCAGTTGGCAGGATATATATATTTACTCCATTACCTAATTCTATAGCCAATGAAAAAAGCCTACCTGAATCTCTATTGTATATAACCATTTCCCAAAAACCGGGAGAGAGTAGAAAGGGACTTACAATCAGTAGAGATAATATTGAAAAAGGTCGAATTGTCTCCCAGAAACCTCCTTTAATATTCTGATTGAGCCATAAATAGACAAAAATAATGGGAACACTAATTAACATGCTGTATTTTGCAGTTACCGATAATGCTAGGATAATACCTCCTAATTTATAATTTCCATTTTTTAGTAGCCCTACTGAATAAAATAAAAAAGCAACTGGGATAAGATCTATTTGTCCATGCCAGTAGGTTATATACAAGATTAAGGGTGACAACCAGTAGTACACAACTAGTTGCTTGCGATACCAGTTAAATTGTTGAATTAGAGTCAATAGCAAAAAAATATCTGCTATTAGGAGAGTAAGCTGAAAACCTAAGATGATAAAGTATGAAGAATTAAAAACATTATCTAGTAACCACCCAAGACTTGTTGCAGGTAAAAAAATAAGCAGCATTGTTGGACCATAAGGAAATGCTAACAAATTGCCTCCGGAGCTGATGAAATTATCCCAGGGGGTTAAGGATGGATTATTTAAAAAGTATGATATAAAAGGAACAAACCAATCGGTTTGAGCTATTGGAAAAATACATATTAAAAAAAGTATTTTTATAGCCAATCCAATTTGAAATCCCCTTTCGGAAAAAAGATTGGTTAAGATTAAACCCAAAGGTCTGGATACTTCGTACAAACCGCGTCTCCTATAATTCCGTTCATTTCTATTTCTTTTTTAAAATTAGCGATATCTTTTTTATCATTTCTACCCTGAAGCTCAGGTGATACAAAACAAAGTTTAAATCCACCCTTTTTTTGCAATGTTTCGGCTTGCTTTGCTGTTAAGGGAAAACCTGTAAAGCAGTCAACCCAAACCCATTGAATTTTACCAATCAAATTAAGCGCTGTATTAATATCTTCATATTCAGAAATCCTCACCGCACATCTTGTTTCTCCTGTTTCAACTGTTTTTAGTAAAAAGGGAAACGATTGATCTAGAAAAAAAAAGTCTTCTATTTGATGCTTTGACATAATAGAAACTAATTCTTCTTCTAGGCCTTCTTCTTTAACATTCAATATTAATGTTCCATGATCATAAACCGAGATCCATTGCAAAAAATCTTCACCACCTATAAAGGGAGCATGGCCAATAATTAGTCTCTTCCCTTCGGATCTGATATCAACCTCAACTCCAAACTCTCTTGGGGTATTTACTAATCCCTGCCTTGTATTAATACGATGTAAGATTATTTGCATTTTATCCCAATTTTCTTTTCAGCGAAAAACTATATGATAATGTTCTTTTGATAAATTTGTATTTTCCAGTTAGGTTCATATTCCAATTAGATACCCCGTAAAGACGCTTGGAAAATCTAACAGGAAATCTTTGTACCTCTATTTTAGAATTCTTTGCCATAAAATAGGCAAATAAGTCTAAAGAAAAATTTTTGGGTGGATTTGACCAAGTATGAAAAAAAGATTTATGGAATATAGTTGGTTGTGCGTTTATGTCCCACATTAACCTTTGTAGTAACAGGGTCTCAAATAAAGACATTCCCACAGTAAAAATATTATCTAGTATAGGTCTGCCTTTGCGGTTACCTTTCACAAATAACTTTTCTGGATTTTTAGAAGTCTTGAAATATACTAAACCCCTAATTAGATCATTTGGATCTGTTTGCAAGTCAGCATGTGTCCAGGATAGTATGTCACCAGTAGCTTGAGTTAATCCTTGAATTATTCCGTAACCATAGCCTTGATTTTCCTCTATTCTAACTAGTTTTATAAAGGGATATTCTTCTATAACCTCAGAGGAACTATCTGTAGAGCCATTGTCAACCAAAATAACTTCTATGGAATGTTTGCTAACAAGTGTTTCACAACGCTCTATTAATCTAGGCAGATTCTGTTTTTCGTTGTAACAAGGTATAACTAAAGAAATTTTCATCTTCAAATTCAGCTAGTTAAAAGGTATTCCTATTATCCCACATTGAGGAGTATTTCTTTTTTAGTTCATCTAAATCATCATTTTCTAGATACGGGTCTTGATCAAGTCTGTAAGGATGTGAAAACCATTTGTGAAAACAAGACTGCCAGTATTCGAAGGTTCTTAAATCGTTTGGAGAACCCCAACAAATATAGTGTTGTACTTCTAACATTTTGCATTTTTTACCAAGTTGTATCGCGTCATTAATAGCTGTATCAATATAATACTCTCCATTAATCTTGGCCTTTCTAGATTTCATATGATTAACAGAATCTGTGAAATCGCTTAGACGTTTGAAAGTAAAGGCACCGACAATAATTGGATCATTAATAGGATCAGATAAAGATTTTTTGACAGAAACTTTTCTGATATTAAGACTTCCATCATCGAGATCTATCCAGCCATATTTTTCTGGAGATCTTATTGCACCTGGGTAACCTCGAGCACCCCAAACAATAATGTCAACCTGATCATCTTCCAACAACTCAATGAATAATTTGGGATCGTAGTTCATGCCGTTATCACAAGCTGCTATTGTAACTATTGAATTCATTTTAAGATTTTTAGACCCCTCAACACAGGTTGTTGCTTGCCCATCAGTTATTGATGGTAGAATGTAAAATTGAGCGTTTTTTGATGAATGTCTTAGCTCAGCTTTTAAAATATCAAGACTTTGCAAATCTTCCCTTAAGACAAAGGTTTGCGAATCTGTCTTTGGCAAATCTCGTAATGCTTGAATCACCATAGGTTGGCCTGAAACTGGGATCAATGGTTTAGGTATTTCATAACCCCCTTCTTTAAATCTAGTGCCTTCGCCCACCATAGGCAATAATAAATTTCCTGCTTGGTAAGGAACTTGATCTTTCTTGATAATACTCTGGAACATATCCGACCAGTAATTGTATTCTCCCAGATCCTGAGGAGTCCCCCATTGCATAAAGTAATTTAATTCATAGACCAAAACATTTAAACCATCATCAATCATCGGTTTATAAGGCATGCTAACGTAATATTCATTTCCAACTAGCAATTTCTCATCTATGGTTCTTTGAAAGTATTTCTTCATCATTTGGCCTGATTTAAAATAGTAGGTTCCTGACGAGGCAAATTCCTGTAGAGGATTACTAGTAAAAGGTTTCTTTTCTTGAATATCTAAAACACAAAGGTCTTCTTCCTTAATATAGGCATAATTATTGTTCCAGAGAGTATGAGGGTGAAAATCACGGTAACTTGGTATTGCTCCATCACAATTCTTATTACCAACAAATTTTTTAAAATGTTGATAATCCCAGTAACAAGTAAAATCACAATAATTTACAATAGTTGGTTCCCCAAGCTCTACTACTTCTATAGCTTGCAAAACAGCATATACCGGTCCCAATTTATGTTCTGGAATAGCAACGATTGTTCCCGAAGGGCATATATCACTGAGAATTTCTTTCATTTTGTATCGTGAATCCTGAAGGTGGTTTTTGTTACAAATAAAAATAAACTTCTCCTCACCAGGAAACATTTCAATCACATGTTGAATAATAGGCTTACCATCAACCTCTATCAAAGGTTTAGGGACAGAATAACCATCTCTACGAAAACGTTCCCCAAAACCGGACATGGGAATTACAATTTGCATAATTCTATACTCTCTTTTTCTGGATTGATTGCCTATATTCCTCTGCATTCCAGTCTAAAAGTTCTAATTCATCCTGTTCACTTAGATAAGAAAGTTTTTCATTAGGTTGAACTCGAAGCAAAGTATTTGCAAGACAGTGCAGCATTCCATCAATATTTTCACTGGATGCTTGATGAACAATAACTCCAATGTTTTCTATAACAACAGCGTTGTGTTTACCAATATCGTTGGAAACCAATTTGTTCGCTTTTTCCATGTTCACCACTGTCATTGGACCAGGTCCTAAAAAAACTACGTGATCGGGATAGAGAGAGCGATACGAGATAGCCTTAATTGTCTCTTTATCTAAAGCAAGTG
>Ga0187827_10005919_pt1 | contig 14271 bp, 14 predicted proteins | sample ETNtaG_39_FD_167969 | JGI IMG/M metagenome (GOLD analysis project Ga0187827, IMG submission 167969) | Marine microbial and viral communities from oxygen minimum zone, Eastern Pacific Ocean - ETNP2014_SV_150_PacBio MetaG (Illumina Assembly) | ecosystem: Environmental > Aquatic > Marine > Hypoxic...
TGGCCACCCTCGCGATCATCGTACTTTCGCCCCTGCTAGAACGAATATTCGCCTAGGCAAATCTCTCTGCCTAAACCAGTGCTAGCCAGTGGCTCCTGGTGACCAATGTATCGTCCTGCGTAAAAACCATCAGTTATTTATACTTCGTGACTAATTCCTGTCGTAAACTGATCCGCAAAAAGGAGGCCAGTCAATGAAACCTGTCTGTTTGGTAATGGGTGCCGGTGCAGGCATCGGCGGTACAGTTGGGGTCCGTTTTGCGGCAGAGGGATATCATACCGTGCTGTGCCGGCGCAGTGACGAAGGCGGCCTCAAACAGATGGTGGAAAACATCGCTGCCAAGGGTGGCTCTGCATCCGGTTTTCTGCTTAACGCTATTGAACCAGATGTTATTGAAGAACACGTGACGGCAGTCGAAGAAGAAATCGGTCCAATTGAAGTCGTGATCTTTAACCTCGGTGCCCAGATTGGTGACAGGGCATTGCAGGACACCAGCTACAAGGCATTCGAGATGGGATGGCGCCTCGCCACCTTTGGCCTGTTTCGCCTTGCATCCGCTGTATGCCCCTATATGGAAGAGCGAGGGAATGGCACGATCCTCGTAACATCAGCCACAGCTGCGGTTCGTGGTAATGCCGGCCAACACTCTCATGCTGCGGCTATGGCCGGGCGTCGAATGCTTTGCCAGACGCTAAATGCAGAGTTCGCTGGGAAAGGTATTCATATCGCGCATATTCTTATCGATGGTGCAGTAGACGCACCCGATACACTAGGAAAAATGTTAGGTCCCGAGGGCTTTCAGCAACTGAGGGAGGCCCGGGGCATGGAACATGACGGACTTATGCTCCCCGCGAGAATCGCTGATACCTACTTTCATTTAGCCCAGCAGCATCGATCGACCTGGACCCATGAATTAGATATGCGCTCATTTACAGACCTGCCCTGGTGGAACAACTGACAGCAGGTCCATCGCCCACACCCCATTCGATTGATTGGCCTGGAAAGTGGTGATTGCAGGGTGAGGATCGAAATTTCTAATCAGCAAGTACCGCATTAAAGCCTTCAAAATTAGGGCGGCCAAGGTACATACCCTCAGTACTGGCGCCACCTGCCCTGGCGTGCGATTTTTCGAAATGATCCGATGTGGTCCAATCCATAAAGTGTCGCTCGGTTTCCCATATGACGTGCGTGGCAAACAGGGTGAAATCCTCATTGCTTTCACCGCGCAAGAGGTGGAACTGCTGGAAACCAGGAACTTCTGCTAAGTTTGACTGCCTGTTGCGCCATATGGCCTCAAATTCTTCTTCTCTCCCCGGCGTGATTTTGAATCGGTTCATTGCCACATACATTGCTTGTTAGCCCTCAAATTTAGCTGAGTTTAGTAAGAAGTTATTGCTTTCGGGTAAAAAGCAGCTCTTGTTCAGATGATAATTTTTTGTTGAAATGATAGCCATCAATATCAAATGTTTTGAGATCTCCTACTTCGATAATTCTATTCTTAACTATGTAGGAACTCATGAGCCCTCGCGCCTTTTTAGCGAAATAACTAATGATTTTGTAGTCACCATTCTTGTAATCCCTAAATACCGGTGTAACTACTTCAGCTTCAAGCAGCTTTTGCTTTACCACCTTAAAGTACTCGTTGGATGCAAGGTTTACAATTGTGTGCGATCTAACCGACTGAAGCTGTTCATTCAATTCCAGCGTTATTTTGTCACCCCAAAATCCATATAGGTTCTTACCCCTATCACTTTCATACTTGACAGCCATCTCCAGGCGATAAGGTTGAATAAGATCCATGGGGCGCAACAGACCATACAGGCCCGACAAAATCCGCAAGTGCTTTTGCGCGAATTTGATATCAGAAGCTTTGTAACTAGGCGCATCCAGTGCTGTGTAGACATCTCCTTTAAAAGCCATCAGGGCCGGTTTAGCATTGCTGCCAGTTAAGTTTGTTTGCCATTGTCCAAAACGTCTGGCATTGAGTTCACCCAATTGATCACTGACACCCATTAATTTTGAAAGCGCACTGGGTGAGAGCTTTTTCAGGCCTTTGATCAGCAGATTTGAATCACCGGAAAATTCAGGCCATGTCTCAATGTCTGATTTAACTTCTGTCTCGAAATCAAGGGTTTTAGCGGAAGATATTAGGGCCAGCATCAGGGTTTGGTACTAGTGGATCAGGGATGTACTCAGGTGTGAGTGACTATTGTAGGTAAAAAAAGAGACCATCGCTAGGAGTGGTCGTCTCCTTTCACATCTTTTGCGTTCAGCTGCAGGTATTTCCGCAGAAAGCGATATTGTTCCTTGCTTAGATGCCGAACATTTCGTTTCATATCCTTCATGACACCAATCCATTGATTAGCGAGGTAGTTTTTAGCAGGGATCGCCATGTGACATTGACCACAACTTGCACTGTGGAGCTTTTCTCCATAATTCCAAAGTTTGGCCTCCTCCTCGACCATACCCCTGCTCATAACCCAGGTCTCATAGCTCACTTTATGCCAGGTTTGCTCAGTGTCGGGATCAAGCATTGTGCTATGAACGACGGGCTTTTGCCGTGCTTGCTTTTCAAGTGCTACCGCAAATATTCTTTTGCCTTGCAGCTCATAAATCATTGCATCAACATCTTGTTGCTGCCAGCCATCTACTCGAACTTTGAGCCAATCTCCCGCATTAGCTAAAATAGTCAATTTTGTAGCCGCAAGGATTCGACTTTCTACTTCGCCATGCTTGTTTGAATAACTGTAAACCGTCTCCAACGGGTATACCTTGTCTGCCTGAATATCCGGGTCCATACTTTCTGCAAGCAATTGCTCCAGCAGTTTTTTATATCCACTGCTCCGATCGGGCATTTTATGAACAAGGCCTTTGTGGCAGTCTATGCAAGTCTTGCCTTCTGCCAACCCCTTCGACATGCGCAAACCTGCACTGTGATTGTCAAACTGCGCAAAGGAAAAGGCCTCCTCTCTATGGCAGGAACGGCATTCACGACTATCGTTACCCTCCATGGTTCGCCAAACTCTTTCTGCCATTCGCAGCCGCGACTCTTCATATTTTTCATCTGTGCTCAGGCTACCAACCAGATGCCCATAAACGTGTCTCAGGGCATCCACCTTTGCGACCAATTTAGGGGCCAGATTTTCGGGGAGATGGCAGGAGGAACACTCTGCCCGGACACCGGAAATACTCTTAAAGTGCGCAGATTCTTCGTATTCAAGAAAGGGAGTTTCCATTTCATGGCAGGACAGACAGAACTCCGTGCTAGATAAAGATGGGTGCAAAGCGACTGCGGAAAAAATGAAAGCTGTCACTACTGGCACGGACGCTAGGAAAAGGCTGACTTTTGTAAATCTAGTCAAGCTGTTGGACCCATAGGTAGGCAAGTACGCGCTTCATGGATATGGATCATGCGCCTCTTGGGGGATCAAATGCGGTCACGGGGGGAACCTTGCCATCGAATTTTTCAATTTGAACCAGCGCTGTATTGGCATTACAGGACTGGGAAAGGCTTGATGTCGGCTGGTCCTTTATAAGCGCGTTTGCATGGCCATACTTACACAGGCTGCCTGGGTCGCCTCGAGTCTCCGGGTCATACCAGCCACCTTCACACATTGAAATGACGCCAGGGCGAATATCATCAGTAACTCTGGCGCCGGCGAGTGTCTGTCCCCGGTTATTGAAGATACGAACCACATCTCCGTCCTTAATATTACGCGCTTTGGCATCCCCGGGATTCAGTGTTACCGGTTCACGGCCTGCAACGCTGTAAAGAGCCCTCAAAGAGCCTGACTGATTGTACTGGGAGTGCATTCGGTATCTTGGGTGGGGACTCACCATATGGAGCGGGAACTCATCTGCCAGGGGAGAACGAAGCCACTCAAACGGTTCATACCACCGGGGGTGAGGCCCGCAGTCTTCATAACCCATTTTTTCAATATTCTTGCAATAGATTTCGATCTTTCCGGACGCGGTACCCAGGGGCTCCAACAGCGGGTCTTCACGAAAATCACCATGCTGCACAAAATCAACGTCATGCTCATCAACAGGAAACTCAATGGGTTCGGCCTTGTCCCAAAATTCTGCAAATCCAGGCATTTTGAAACCGCTATCTTTTGCCCTTTTTCGAGCGACATTGTATGAGTCTTCGATCAGTTCCATGGCAGTTTTGCCCATGGTAAATTCTTCCTCAATGCCAAGAGCCCTGGCAATTTCGGTGAATATTGCAAAAGGTTCTCTGGATTCGTACAGGGGTTCGATAGCTGCCTTAATCGGAACAATCGCTACGCCTAGTGGATCACTGTCAAGATCATTACGCTCTAGTGCTGTGCAGACAGGTAATACAATATCCGCCATCCAGGCGGAAGCCGTCCATGCGATTTCGTGCGTAACGATTGTATCTGGCTTCCTCCAGGCTTTTATCATCTTTGTCCTTTCCTGATGCCGGCTTTGCGGGTTGCCATATTCATTGAAGATCATTTTGATATCAGGGTAAGTAATCTTTGAGCCATTAAAATCGATGACCTTACCCGGACTCAACACGGCATCAGTGGTCCTTGGTGCAGGGATCAGTTCCGGCGCGTCCTCGGGGTATGTGCCATAGTCTAGATAAGGTAGGCTGGGCGCCATTCCCAATGCCGATCCGCTGTCGGGGTAGTTGTGGCCCATGCTATAGCCCCGACCCGGCAATCCAATCTGACCGATCATGGCTGCCAGTGTCACAAGCATCCAGGGAGGCTGTTCTCCATGGTCCGCTCGCTGCAAAGACCACCCAGTGAGTAAAAGGCTGGGCTTTTCAGTGACTAGCCGAGCGATTTCGCGAATCTTTGATGCCTCGACCTCACAAATTGATTCAGCCCATTCAGGTGTTTTGGGTGTGCCATCAGTTTTACCAAGGAGGTATGGAAGAAATTTCTCAAAACCAGTTGTATATTCATCAAGAAATTCTTTATTCACCAGATCGGCTTCATGGAGCTCATACGCCATACCCAGCATCATGGCAACGTCTGTGTTGGGGACGGGCGCAATCCACTCAGCTCCAAATTGGGCAGCAGTCGAGGATCGTTGGGGATCAATGGTGATAATTTTCTTCCCGGCCTTCGACAGTCTATTCATCCAGTCGAGCCCGAACCCCAGGTTTGTTGACTCGCCTGAGTGCAATGTCTTAACCGGATCAATTCCCCAGAAAATCAGCACTTCGGTATTTTCCATCACCGACTTCCAGGATGTTTGCTGCGAATAGACGTCTGTGCCACCGGTGATATGCGGCATAATCGTTTGTGCAGCACCGGTACTATAATCTGTCATACAATCGGTAAAACCACCAAGCAGATAGGCCAGCCGGGACATGCAGCCACCTTCGTAATTGATGCGACCCGAAGTCAGGTATGCGGTTGACGTATTGGTCAGGATGGACGCATTGCCGTGAGCTTTGATAACACGTTTGATTTCTGCGGCAATCAGACCGGTCGCTTTTTCCCAACTGACTCGGACAAATTCTTCACTTCCGCGCGCTTCCCGATTAGCGCCTGGCCCTTTCTCCAAATAACTTTTTCGAACCATCGGATACTTGATGCGCGATGGCGAGTAGACATATTCAGGCAGGCTGGCAGCCACTGCATTGTCATGAAATGATGACCTATAGCCGCGAGCGGAAACCAACTGTCCATTCACCGTCTTGGTGTGGACCGGGCCATGCCAGGAGAAACTAAAAGAGGTCGATTCTATGTCATGAGCGATGGCATAGGGTGTCAGCGTTGGTGACAAGATAGTACCAATGCCAGCAGCACCGGTTATTTCCATGAATCTGCGCCGTGAAATACGGGCTGGGGTCGTGTGTTTCTTCTTAGCCACGAATACCCTCCTCTGGAATGGTTCTGTTGGCGACAATCACTGGATTCTTACCGGTCAAATGGATACAGGAAATCTGGAATCGACAAGGCCGCTATAAATGCTAGCGTCTTTTATCACCTACGAATAGCAAATAATACTGTGCGTATAGGTCGAAAATGTATGTCCGGGGACACGCTGGGAAATATCTAGTTCCTGGGTGCCAGCAGAAAATCAAGCAGCCAGAGTCCGGAGAGTACCAGAGCGCAAGCCACTGGTAACAAATAGAAGGACTGGAAGGATAGATAGCTGACGAGGCTTGCGGACTCTGCGTAGGCTGAATAGCCAACAGACCCCACTATTGCCAGTAACAGCGCAGCTACACCCAGCAATGTTGATTCAACCAGTGCCGTACGCCTGGCAATCTCAACTTTTATCGCGACAATCCGCTGCATCACGAGCCAGGAGAAGTTGCTGGCTAATACCGGAGTCTCTTGCTTGAATTGCTCCGCCAGATAATCGTCTGTGTTCATGTAACATCTCCCTCTGCCAGGAGTTCGGATAACCCTGGATTGGATCTGGTAAGGCTGGATTGTAGCTTGTTTCTCACCCGATGAAGAATGCTCTTTATGGTACCGGCCGGCCGATGATTTCGGCTATATCATCCACAGTCTGATCCTGGCAATAAAACAGCATCATCACCGAGCGCTCCTCTAGCTTTAACTTCTTCAGTTCAATATCCAGAATCGCCTGAATTTGCTCGTCATCGGATACCGCTTCCAGTGATCGAGCGCCGGAATCAATATCCTCACTGAACTCACCGAGGGGGAGCTTCTTTTTCCGGTTAAATGACAGAGCAGTCCTGTAGGCAATCCTGTACAGCCAGGTCGTAAATCTTTCCTCGAAGCGATACTGTTTCAACTTGAAGTAGACCTTAACGAAAGTGTCCTGACAGACTTCTTCCCTGTCTTCCGGGGAGGACACTATCCGCCAGATAAAGCGCGACACAGAGTCCTGATACCGTATCACTAGCCTTTGGTAGGCCATATCGTTGCCACCAAGTACTTCCCGTATGAGTTCATCATCCGGTTCCAGCCTCACGATATTTCCACGTTGATTTTGGGCATTCATCACCATTGGACTTGCTGAACCAGGATCTGGTTGCAAAAATATAAACAAAAATGCAACCGAATGCCTGCTCCGAGCTTCTAACAGGACAATATCATCGAAAAAGGAGCCAGATATGGCTGATGAACTAATACCAATAACCCTGTTTGTAGGAATGTACTGGATGATCGCCTATATGACACGTGTTCTCTCGGATAACCGTGTACGCCGGGAACTCATCAATGTAAATGCCGACGCTGCGACTATAGAACACCTGTTCCTGAAGGCAAAAGATGAAAACCCAGGCACAAGCCTGAAATGGGGCATTGTGGCTGTCGCTATTGGCGGTGCTCTGGTTGCGATTCATCTACTTGGCCTGAGCGCTGAAGATCCTCTCACCTATGGTGCAATATTTCTCGCTGGAGGCAGTGCCCTGCTGGTACATTACGCGCTGATCAGGTCAACTGATACAGGGGAGTAACAAAGTAGCGATGATGACGGCAGCAACGCTGCCTATGTCTCTTTAGGGCGAGCTTTGGAACATATGAATGTCAATATACTTGATGTCCACGGTGCTGGTGCCCAGAGAAGTGATGACAAGGTGGATGTGGCCAGTGAGCCGGGTGCGGGCTCAGCAACGGGCGTCAATGGGACCTTTTACTACAAAGGACCTCAGGGAGACATATTGAGGAATAACAGCAAAATCCGCTGCATACGGAATTAGAAGACTGGCTGGGGGATCTGTTAACCACAGGACCGCACCAACTGTTCATTTCAGACGAGTAGAAAACCTCTCCCTCAATAAATATCTCAATGATATGATGATTGCTCACCGGATCAGACAACACCCAGCTACTGCTCAAAGTAGAAAGATCCAGTCGGGTTCTTTACTTATACGATCAACCACAAGGGGAAACACTTGAATTTTGATTTTTCAGACCAAGAGAAGCTGATTCGCGACCAGACCGGACGCTTCCTCGGTGACAACTGCAAGTCAGAAGAAGTTCGCAGAGTACTTGAAGGGAACGATTCCTATGCCAGAGAACTCTGGAGCGGACTAGCCAATATGGGACTGATGGCCACGGCGATACCGGAAGCCTATGGAGGAGTTGGCGGTGGATATCTAGGCCTTTGTGTCATCGCCGAGCAGTTGGGTGCCCACCTGGCCCCGGTTCCCATGTCTTCCTCAATCTATCTCGCGGCTGAAGCAATCACGCTTTACGGTGATGAATCCCAGAAAGAAACCTGGCTGCCTAAATTGGCAACTGGAGAAACGATCGGAACACTCGCTGCTGTCGAAACCGTGCAGGAAATGACGCCTGAATCCATTAACGTCGAATCGGATGGAAAAACAATTTCCGGCACTAAGCTAATCGTACCGGATGGCGGTATTGCCGATATCGCTGTCGTACTTGCCAGGTCCACAGACGGCCTCAGCATGTTTATCGTTGATCTAAACGAAGGCGCCGTTAGCAGAACTAACGTCGATACAGTCGACCCCAGCAAGAACTCAGCCTCAATCACCTTCAACGGCGCCCCGGCAGAGCTTCTTGGTGAGGCGGGAAATGGCTGGAGCATGCTGCAGGATATCTACGATCGTGCAGCGGTCCTGTTCGCATTTGAACAGATCGGTGGTGCACAGAAGGTGCTGGATATGGCAGTCGACTATGCCAAACAAAGGTTCGCGTTTGGCCGGCCGATAGGATCTTTTCAAGGACTGAAGCACATGATGGCCGATATGTATGTCGCTCTGAAACTTGCTGAATCAAATTGTTTCTATGCTGCCTGGGCGCTGGCAAACAATGCCGCGGACTTAAGTACAGCAGCGGCGACTGCAAGGGTTTCAGCGACCCAGGCATTCCAGCTCTGTTCCAGGGACAATATCCAGGTTCATGGCGGTATGGGCTTCACCTGGGAAGTCGATTGTCACCTGTTCTATCGTCGTTCTAACTATCTAACATTGGTGCTAGGGGGTTTGTCCGTGTGGGAAAACCGGCTAATCGAAAGTCTTTCCGCCAGTAAAGCAGCCTAGGAGGCAACATGGATTTTAGTGATACCAGAGAAGAAGCAGAATTCCGCCAGGAAGCTCGACAGTGGCTTTCAGAAAATGCACCGACGCACCTAGAAGAAAGTTTGGCCTCCAGCGGCTTTGGCAGAACGAACACTGGTGACAATGACCCCCTGGCGGAAGCCAAAAAGTGGCAGAAGAAAAAGTCAGAAGCTGGCTGGGCATGTATTCAATGGCCAAAGGAATACGGCGGCCGTGGTGCGACCCCGATTCAAAGTGTTATCTGGAACCAGGAGGAAGGCATTTACGGGAGACTATCGGCTACTTTTATCATTGGCCACGGCATGTGTGGTCCAACCGTCATGGCTTATGCGTCAGAAGAATTGAAACAAAAATATTTGCCCAAATTATCCAGCGGCGAAGAAATCTGGTGCCAGCTATTCTCAGAACCTGCGAGTGGTTCAGATCTGGCGGGCTTACGGACCAAAGCCGAGAAGGACGGCGATGAGTGGGTCATCAATGGTCAGAAGATATGGACCTCCGGTGCACAGCACAGTGACTACGGTATATTGATTACCAGGACAGATCCGGAGGTGCCCAAGCACCAGGGACTAACGATGTTTATCCTCAATATGAAGGCTGAAGGTGTTGACGTTCGACCGATCAAACAAGCCAATGGTGACAGTGGATTCAATGAGGTTTACTTCGAAAATGTTCGAATTACAGATGATCACCGCCTCGGGGCCGTCGGTGGTGGGTGGCAGGTTTCACTCACCACTCTAATGAACGAGAGACTGGCCATCGGCGGTGGAATAGCAACCGGCTATCCTGAAATAAAGGAATTACTCGAATCACTGCCCCTTGCCGGAGGCAAAGCCATCGATAACCCTGCAGTTCGGTCAAAGCTGGCAGACTGGCATTGTAAGGCTGCCGGTTTAAAAAATACTGCATCAAGGGCTATAACAGCCTTGTCCAAGGGCGATACCCCTGGGCCGGAAAACTCAATCGGCAAGCTGGTTGCAGGCAGCATGATGCAGGATGTCGCAAAATTTGCACTAGACCTCCAGGGACTGGGTGGAATCATGATGGATCCTGAAGTAGCAGAAGGAACTGCCCGCTTCCAGGCAATGCTCATGCGCTCGCCTGCGGTACGCATAGAAGGGGGTACTGACCAGATCCTGCGCAATATCATTGCTGAGCGAGTGCTGGGCTTGCCTGCGGATATGCGAGCTGACAAGGGATTGCCTTTCAACAAAATTCCAAGCGGCAACTGAGCCCTTTTTCTTGCAGCGCCTTTGACCAGGCTAAGGCCTTTGTCCTATTCCGCCTGTATCCTGCCCTACTCTTCCGCCGGCTTGTCGAGGACAGGTTACAGGTCGAACTGAATACCCTGGGCAAGTGGCAGTTTAGATGAATAGTTTATTGTGCAGGTGCTTCTGCGCATATAGCCTTTCCACGCATCAGAACCAGATTCCCGGCCACCACCCGTATCTTTTTCCCCCCCAAAGGCACCGCCAATTTCCGCACCGCTGGTGCCGATATTGACGTTCGCTATGCCACAGTCACTGCCCACAGCCGAGGTGAATAGCTCTGCTTCACGCATATCGTTAGTAAATATTGAAGAAGAAAGGCCCTGCGGCACATCGTTGTTCGCATGGATGGCATCTTGTAAATCAGCGTACTTGAACAGGTACAAAATCGGAGCAAATGTTTCCTCCTGGATATTGCCTATGCTCTCGGGCATTTCTACCAGCGCTGGCTGGACGTAGTAGCCTTCGGCACATCCATCAACTGCAACCTTCTCACCGCCATGAACGCGAGCGCCAAGCGATGAGACTTTGGTGAGGACATCCTGCATCATCGTGTGGGCTCGAACATCGATGAGTGGGCCAACCAGTGTTTCAGCATCAAGGGGGTTCCCAATTGTCACGCTGGCATAGGCCTTCTTCAGTCGGGAAACAAGCTCTTCATAAACTGCTTCGTGAATGAACAGGCGCCGGGTAGTCGTACAGCGTTGACCAGCTGTACCAACGGCACCAAAAACAATGCCAGCCACCGCCATATCCAGGTCAGCGGTCGGGCAGACCGTAATTGCATTGTTCCCACCCAGTTCCAGGATTGAGCGCCCCATCCTTGCCGCTACTATGGGCGCAACAATTCGACCCATGGCGCAACTACCAGTCGCACTGATAATAGGGACTCGATTATCTTCAACCAGTTGTGTTCCTGTAGAGGCATCACCCAGCAGAACCTGTGCCAGGTGTTCAGGCGCCTCAGCAAATTCCGCTACTGCCTCTTTGAAAATCATTTCACAGGCAAGTGCGGTCAGGGGTGTTTTTTCTGATGGTTTCCATATAACTGAGTCACCACATACCACGGCAAGCGCTGTATTCCAGGCCCATACCGCTACTGGAAAATTGAATGCAGAGATTATCCCAACGGGGCCAATGGGGTGCCAGTTTTCCAGCATCTTATGCCCGGGACGCTCAGAGGCGATAGTGAGCCCATATAACTGACGAGACAGACCAACGGCAAAGTCACAGATATCAATCATCTCCTGAACTTCACCCTGTCCTTCCTGCAAAATCTTGCCACACTCGAGCGTTACCAACTGCCCCAGATCATTTTTGTGGTGGCGAAGTTTTTCACCAAATATTCGGATCAACTCACCTCTTTTTGGTGCAGGCACTGACCGCCAGGCTCTGAATGCCGTGACTGAATTGTTGATGATATTGTCTGTTTCCGTGCCCGTATGGCTCTGAACCTGACCAAGTGTACTGCCATCAATTGGGCTGGTTACCTTCATATCCCCCGAGGCAATCATTGATGGATCAAGTCCAAGCCTTTTAAGACATTCGAGTTGGTGATGATTTATCGTCATGTCATGCTCCTGAGTGTCTGGGGTCGAGACGCAGATATCAATTCGTCATTGGGTTCAATATAAGCTTTCTCAGCGGGTCCTTTAATCTCGTACACCTTACCAAATCGGTTGACTAAAAATTCGTTCAGGGAAATTTCCTCCTGGCGAATAAACCCCTTTGACGGAATTCTGTGTTGCCTGAGCAGATCTACCATGGCGCAGATACTGCTGGCGGTTGTAATCTGGATAGCACTTCGCGCAATGCCCCCCACACTGGCGCCATATATTTTGTTAGCATAGGTCTCCTGCAGTAACTGACCGTCGTACTGACCGCTCACCGTGACAAAAACGATAACGACATCCTGCATAGTTGCGGGTACCGCATTTTCAAGTACATTCTTTAACAGGTCACGATGCTGTCTCAAATCAAGGTCATGTAGGAGGGTTTTCATGATGTCACGATGGCCAGGATATCGAATCGTCTGATAACTCAGGTTTTGTATTCTTCCCGCCATCGTTTCACCCAGCGATCCCAGGCCACCAGATGTATTAAAGGATTCATAATTGATGCCATCCAATGAAAAGTGTTCCAGGTGCTCGAGTGGCGGTACCGATACAACACTGCCGTCTTTAATGGCAATACAGGGTTCACAATATTCGTTGATAACACCATCAGTGCTCCAGGTAAGGTTGTAGTTAAGAGAGTTAGAAGGGTACTGCGGCAGCGCACCAACGCACATGCGAATGGTATCCAGCCGGGTAAATTTCGCCGCAACATCATTGGCTACGATAGAGATAAAGCCAGGCGCCAACCCACACTGGGGAATGAAGGCCCGCTCTGATTCCCGCGCAATTTCCCGCACATATTCTGTACTCGCCACATCTTCGGTTAAATCCAGATAATGGCAACCGGTAGCATGAGCAGCATCGGCGATAATCCTGGTCAGGTAAAAGGGCGCGGAGCTAAGTACCGCGAAGTGACCAGCAACACAGTCCTGTAGTGCAGGGTCTATGCCGACATGGAGTTGTATCTTTTTCAGTGCTGAGTGATTGGGTATAGCGTCAAGCGCCTCCTGCGTGCTGTCTATCAGAGTGACCTTGTAATCACCGCAGCCGAGTAATAGTGCTGCAATGGTTTCACCGATTTTCCCCGCACCTACAACTGCTATAGCTGTTCTGTCTGTCATGATGTCTAGGCCCACACTATTATGTACTTTGTTTACATTTTGACGCCTTAAACGGTCATGTTGAATAGTCAAATTTGACATATCACTATCTACATGTAGCATTATGACGAATAAATGGTTTAAATGATGAAATATATGGATCAGCAGCTTATTAGCAAGCTGCGAGAAAATGCACGTCGCAGTACATCGGAAATTGCCCGTGAACTGGGTGTCTCCCGGTCCACTGTTAACAGCAGAATAAAGAGACTTGAAGACTCAGGGATTATTAAGGGTTACACACTGGCGTATGGAGACAACTACGCAAGCCAGTTGGTCACCGCACATGTCCTCATCAAGGTAAACCAGAAACTGACCGCGAAAACCAACAGGGAACTGCATCAGGTTCCTCAGATCAGGGCGGTGCATGCGATCTCAGGTGATTACGACCTGATAGCCGAGATCGAAGCTGACTCCACCGCCCTCCTTAGCCAGATCCTGGACCAGGTTGGCAATCTTGAAGGGGTTGAACGGACCAATTCTTCACTGATCCTGGAGACCAAGTTCAAACGATAGACCCCAGGTTGAATCTAGAGAAGTTCTCCCAACTCACCTTTGACAAATATTGTGAGCAAACTGCTGGACCACAGCTCATCACATTGGGTAAATAGCCTCATTGTCTGCAGTCCATTCATTTGTCAGCCCATTATCGTTTTTCACTCGATGCGGCGACATGGTATACTCGTTATTCTAAGCCGTTCTAGTCGAAAACCATTTTCCAACAAAGGTTATAATGCCCTGTCAATCAGGATATACACGAGAAAACAAGATAATTCTTGGATTACGCGGGAAAGATCTCCAGCCAGAACTGATCTTGTATTCTTCGCGGTCTAAGCGACCCTTTCTCTGCAAAGTATAAATGGCAGGAGTTGTAATGCATAAGATACCGATGAGAATAAAACTCGCACTATCTACAATAGTACTTGCCACCTCCTCCTCGATCACTCATGGTGAGACATCATTTTCTGACGCCCAATTAATATCAGACATTGCAAGTGGCGTTACCGACATAAAATCAGCGGATATTGACGGTGATGGCGATCAGGATATCGTCGCTGCTTTAGGAACAAAAGACAAAATAGTCTGGTACCAGAACACTGGATCCGGGACCTTTGGTATTCAAAGAATAATCTCAACTGCTACTGACAACCCTTGATCTATCGCCGTGGGTGATATCGATGGAGATGATGATGTTGATATCGTATCAGCCTCCTTTGATGATGACACGATCGCCTGGTATGAGA
>Ga0187827_10005923_pt1 | contig 14265 bp, 10 predicted proteins | sample ETNtaG_39_FD_167969 | JGI IMG/M metagenome (GOLD analysis project Ga0187827, IMG submission 167969) | Marine microbial and viral communities from oxygen minimum zone, Eastern Pacific Ocean - ETNP2014_SV_150_PacBio MetaG (Illumina Assembly) | ecosystem: Environmental > Aquatic > Marine > Hypoxic...
AAGAGAACTGATTCATGTCCTGTGTGCTTTATAATTACCCTTTCTTTTTCTTCTTGTTTTTATTTTTTTTCTGTTTTGCGTCTAAAAGAGCAAGGCAATCTTCTTCAGAGAGGGTTTCTGGGTCTGTGTTTTTTGGCACTGAAGCATTCAATTTGCCATTGGTGATATAAGGACCCCAACGCCCTTCTTTGATTTTAATACCCGAATTTTCAAACTCCTTGATATTTGTGCTGCCTTTCTTGCTAGCAATACTGACTAATGCCTCAGTTAGGTCAACAGTAAAAGGGTCACAGCCTTTTCGAAGTGAGAAATTTTGGGAGCCTCTTTTTAGATAAGGCCCATATGGACCCATGGTGGCGAGAATTGTTTCGCCTGATTCTGGGTCTTTGCCAATATCTCTCGGCAAGCTTAAATATTGTAATGCTCTTTCTAGGTCCACATCTTCCATGTTCTCCCCTTTGATAATGCTCACGTACTTCGGTTTTTTGCCATCATCCCCACTTCCAAGCTGTACCACAGGACCATAGCGGGTTTCTCTAACAATTATGGGTTCCGATGTTTCCGGGTGAGTGCCGAGAATGTTGTCATCTTTCTTAAACAAACCTAAAGCATCTTCTAATGTGATTGAAAATAGTTTTTGCCCTTCTTTAAGGGCCCCCCATTCGGGGTCATCACCGGCATCAATATCACCTTTTTGAACTGCGGGTCCGTTTTTCGTCATCCTAGCAAAAATAGGTTTGTTTGTTTCTGGATCTGTTCCAAGTAACCTTGGTGGGTTCACATCTCTTCTAGTTACTTTTTCCCCTGTTTTTACCACCTCTTCCTCCAAAGGAGACCAAAATAGATCCAATACCTCCTTTTTGCTTTTGGTGCCATTGGAGACGGCGTCTAAGTCATTTTCCATATTTGATGTAAATTCATCACTTATATATTCTTCAAAACTCTTGTTTAAAAAATCACCCACCAATCTTCCCATATCAGAAGGCTGGTAACTTTTTTGTTTTCTTGTCACATACCCTCTTTCGGTTAATTTGGATAAGATATCTGCATAAGTCGAGGGTCTGCCTATACCTTTTTCTTCAAGCGTTTTAATCATGCTTGCATCGTTATACCTAGGTGGTGGGTCTGTAAAATGCTGCTCCTTAATAAGCTTTATAAACTCAACCTCGTCATTTTCACTTATTTTTAGCGGTACCTTGTTCTGTACTTCCTCTTTTGTTGCAGCAAGGTAACCAGGAAATATAAGCTGTCGACTAGAGTAGCTGAGGATAGCTAAGCCAAGGTTGCATGTAGGAGAAAATTCAATAGAAGTTTCTTTTTGTGTATATGGTTTCATTTGCGATGCTATTGTTCTTAACCAGATCAGACTATAAATTTTTAATTGTTCCTCAGCAGTAATCTCCAGCTTTCCTTTTTTCACGAGTTCTAGTTCTTTTCTTATAAAGTTTGGTTCTTTATTAATATCAGTAGGGGTTAAGGCAGGGTGGCCCCCTTGGATTTTAATAGCCTGTTTATTGGCGGTCTTTTTCTTATTTTGATTGCTGAGCTGATTTGTATGTTTCTCATTTAGTGAGGTTACTTTCTTATCATCAAGAAAATCTTCACCATATAAGCTGATGATTTTTTTATAAATACTTGGTAGTTTTGTTGATTCAATATCCGTTGAATCAGTTCTCATATAAGTTATATGAGCATTTTCATAAAGAACCTGTGCTATCTGCATTGCCTTTTTGGGCGTAATGCCAAATCTTCCTGATGCCACACCCTCAAAAGAGGATGTTTTGAACGGAGCTTTAGGATTTCTTGAGATATTTTTTGTATTTACAGATACTGCTGTCAGACCTTTTTTTAAACTGCTTTCCAATTTGGAGGTAACCCCTTCAACATGCGTGTTTGATGAGAAAGTAAACTTCTTAACCTTTTCACCCTCGAATGATTTGAGCTTTGTCTCGAAATGTTCATCAGTTTTAAGTTCAGCGGAAATATACCAATATTCATCGGGAATAAAGGCTTCTATTTCTTTTTCTCTTTCAACAATCATTCTAAGCGCAGGGCTTTGCACTCTTCCGGCAGAATGATTATTGCTTGGGAAGAGCCGCCACAAAAGCGGAGATATTGTGAACCCAAAGTGACGATCCAAAGCCCTCCTTGTTTCTTGGGATAGAACCAAATCCATTGCTATTTCTCCAGACTCTGAGATTGCTCCGATAACAGCGTTTTTGCTGATTTCATAAAAAACAGCTCTACTGATTTTTTTACCTTCTATTTTTTTTGCATGTTTGGTCTCAAGCAGATCTGCTACATGCCAGGCTATGGCTTCGCCTTCTCTATCAGGGTCAGTTGCGAGAATAATTTCATCACAATCTTTGAGAGAGCTAGTTATTTTTTTAATAACATCTTCTTTTCCAGGAATAGTGACATAGGTCATTGCATAATCGTTTGCAGGGTCAATCGCATCTTTTTTTGGCAATTCCCTTATATGCCCAATAGTGGCTAAAACCCTATAATCAGCACCGAGGTATTTTTCTATAGTCCTGACTTTTGCAGGTGATTCAACGATAATAAGCTTTGTCATTTTATTTTTCTATAAATAAGCCGCGACGTGCGCGGCTATGTATCCCATTGTTTTTTTTGTTTAGTTCAGTTTTGAAGGGGATTCCCAAAAAGCATCCCCCTCTATGGTATTCAGTCTCACGTCAATATTTGGTTCTTGGAAGAGCATTAAAATACTCAGGGCTTTTACTACTTCAACATCTAAGGGCTCAAATCCAATACTTGTAAGTTTATCAATGAGTAATTCTCTTTTTAAGGGAGACAATAGTCCAAATCTTTCAAGTCTTGTAATATAGTTTTGACACTCTTCATTAACCAAATTTTTTTCACTATCACTTAAAACTCTAACCGAATGTTTTTTTGGTTTTTCAATATTAATCATGTTGGGAGATTTATTAAAAACATCAATCCAGTCCATAGCGTGTTCAATAGCATCTTGCTTAAAACCAGCTAGTACAAGTTCATTTCTAATCTGGGTTTCGTTGCTTTTGCTTAAATCAGGCTCTTCTGAATAATACTCGAATAAATAAAGCAGCACATCCAGGAACGCCTCTTTCATTTTGTGATTCATACAACAAAGAAATAGTGGTTTATTTCGTTGAGAATGTACGAAAAGAAGCAATAGGTCAAACATTTTTATTTTTTTATTTTTTTCTAATGATTATTCCCAAGAGTCGATAAGACGAGTCTTCTAAGTGCTATCATGTCACTCTTCTACTAATTTTCAGTGGTATGTTTTATTTATGAAGACACTAAAAGTAATTACAGAGCCAGATAAAAGACTTAGAAAAAAATCAGAGCCTGTCCATGATTTTGATGACCAGTTAATAGAATTTTCTGAAGCCATGTTGGCTACCATGTATAAAGAAAAAGGGATTGGTCTTGCGGCTCCACAAGTTAATAAACCGATTCGACTCATTGTTTTAGATATCTCTGAAAACAGGGACGAGCCATTGGTTTTTGTTAATCCTATTATCAACTCACATCAAGGGAGTGTAGATAGCAACGAGGGATGTCTTTCTGTTCCAGATATCAAAGCAGACGTCAAGCGTTTTGAAAGTATCTTGTTTAGCGCTCAATCCATACGTGGAAAGAACATCTCTTTTACTGCTGATGGGCTTTTGTCTGTGTGTATCCAGCACGAAATAGACCATCTAGACGGCAAGCTTTTTATCGATCAAATTTCTGATATAAAACTACAAAGGATTAGAAAAAAAATAAAAAAACAAAAAAAAGCAGAAGCAATAGAAAAGCAAAACAATGAGAGAATAATATAAATGGGGGATTGTATGAATGAAAGCTGCCCCTATTAAAATTGTTATTGCAGGAGCATCAGCTTTTTCTGTGCCGACAGTTAAAAGGCTCAATGATTTGGACTACCAAATTGTCGCGGTTTTGACCCAGCCCGATAGGGCAGCTGGAAGAGGGTTAAAACAAACCAAGAACCCAGTTAAACTATTTGCTGAAAAGGCGGGACTGACACTACTAGATTTTGAGTCGTTAGATGGAGAAAATGTTTTTGAAACAATTAAAAAACTATCCCCTGATCTCTTAATAACAATTGCTTATGGTGGTTTAATCCCACAAAAAATTCTAGATATTCCTCGTTGCGAATCGATCAATATTCACCCCTCTTTGTTGCCTTTATGGCGAGGCGCTTCCCCCATACAGTCAGCCATTTTAAACGGAGATACCAAAACAGGAATTAGCTTAATTAGAATGATCCCTGAGCTTGATGCTGGCCCTATTTTTGCTGTAACTGAAACATCTATAGATCCAGAAGAAAACACGCTGACACTATCAAATCGGCTGGCGAATATGTCTGCAATATTAATGACGGATAATATAGAAGATATAGTTAATAAAAATACATTTCCTAATGAACAAGAACATCAAAAAGCAACGTATGCATCAAAACTTACAAAACAAGACGCAATTATTAATTGGACAAGGTCGGCGTCGGAGATTCTGAAAAAAATTAAAGCATTCAATCCTTGGCCAGTTGCGCACTCTATATTAGAACAAAAGAACTTTCGTATTTGGGACGCTAAACTAAGCAAGCAAATAAATGATATCTCTAAACCTGGCTCCATCATTAAGACTCAATCAAAGGAAATATTAGTCGCCACAGGCGATCGTATGCTTTCATTAATAAGTGTTCAACTAGAGGGTAGAAAAAAAATGCTAGCACAGGATTTTTTTAAAGGCTTTGCTTGTGAAGGAAAAACCCTAGGCCAATAATCAAACAAAATCCCTTGTTCTCGGTGAGCACAAACTGGTAATAATAGATGGTTTTCTAATACACTACTTAACCCGATATGAAAAACAGCATTAATAAAATCAAAGGATATATGGTTGTGGTGTTTGCGGTCCTTTTATTTGCCACTAGCATCGTTTATGCACAGCCCATTAAACTAGTAAAAGGTGAATCTATTTTAATAGATGGGGTTTATTATTCTGATATCAATATAGAATTTTCTTTTAGTAGAGCATACCTTCAAGCTTTAAACTCTGGGTTAGTTTTTAATATTGACCTCGATTTTCTTATTGTTAATGTTAAACCTTGGAGGGTCGATAAAGAAATTGGCCAACTGAGTCAAACATACACCATCAAATACAATGCGTTTACCCAGAGGTACACTGTTTTAAATACCAACACCGGAAGAGAGATATCTTACCCAACCATTGAAACAACCCTGAGGAATCTGGGTACAATCAATAAATTTCCTGTGGTGGACGATTCATTGATTAATATTGATGAGAACTATCAGGTTTTTTTATCGGCTAATATCAAAGCCCAAGGGATCCCACAGTGGATTAAAACCCTAACCTTTTGGCGCGACAATTTAGATTTTCAAACAGAACAGATCCAATGGCCACTTTTCAAATAAAGCAAAAAATAACAAAAAGAATTATTTTTTTCTTACTAGCTCTAAGCGCCTTTTCGTTGTTTGCTCTTATGTTTGCATCTGATGACCCGGAAGAATTTAATAGATTGCAAACACCCATTTTATTGGTCAACACAGTCTCATTCTTTGTGTTGTTTGTTCTTGTGACATTAAGCGGCAAGCAACTGGTTAACGATTACAAAAAAAGCAAACTTGGTGCAAAACTACGTTTAAAAATGACCCTAGTATTTGGGACACTCTCTATTATTCCAGTTGCGGTAGTTTTTTTCTTTGCGACAAATTTTATGAATAAGGGAATTGATGTTTGGTTTGATGCAGAAGTAGAAACAGGGCTAACAAATGCACTTATGTTAGGGCGCTCTGCGCTTGATGAACAAATCCAGGAAGGACTATTTAAATCAACAAACATGTCACTACAACTCACAGGTATTGAGGAACTAGACCAACAACTACATAAACTTAGAGAGGATTCCTTTGCTTTAGAACTATTGGTCTTAAACAGAGAGCTACAAATTATAGGACAGAGCACTCAAACATTAAGCGGCTTAAGTCCTAGACTTCCTACTAGGACAGAAATTATCCAGGCAGATAGCAAACAATCATGGACAAGTCTTGATGCCTCTACTGAGGGGGCATATCTAATCCGGGTGTTGGTGCCTGTATTGGGACTTTCTTCAAATGAGATACCATTGTATCTCCAGAGCATATTTGGTGTTGATCCAGCGTTGAGCATGATGGCTGAATCAGTTGAACAAACCTATGCAAAATACGGACGCCTAACCTTTCTTAGAATACCTCTTCAGTATAGTTATATTTTTACTCTAGCCTTGGTTGTTTTGTTGGCATTGTTGATTGCAGTATACGGCTCCATCGAATTTTCTAAGAATTTAGTAGAACCCATAGAGTCACTGGAAGAGGGAACAAGGTCGGTTGCAGAAGGTGATTTAAACATTCATATACCAAGAGCCGGAAAGGATGAAATTGGTATTTTGGTGAATTCTTTTAATGAGATGGTTAAAAAACTTGCAAGCGCTCAAACAGAAGCCAGTGAAAGTAGAAAAATCATCGAACACGAAAGAACCACGCTGCAAGCTATACTTTCCGGCTTGTCTGCTGGGGTCATTGTGTTGGACGAAAAACAAAATATTACCTTAATTAACCCAGCAGCCTCTATGATTTTGAACGTTGATACGGAACCATACATTGGCTGCAATGTAAAAAAGATTATTAAAACTAATGACTTATTTAGTCAGTTTGTCTCTAAGGCTATATCTAAAATAGAACATAAAAAATCCTGGAGAGAAAAAATTACACTCAATTTAGCAGATAGCACTAGAGAGATTATGTGTAGTTATAGAGAATTATCGAGCCCAACAAACAATGCCATCTTATTGCTGGTTTTTGAGGACATAAGTGATTTTCTAAAAGCACAGCAAGAGGCTGCTTGGAGTGATGTTGCAAGACACATGGCACATGAAATCAAAAATCCATTAACACCAATACAGCTTTCAGCTGAAAGGCTTCGGAAACGTTATGCATCAATGCTTAAGGCTGATGATTTGGATTTTTTATCTAAATCAACAAATACTATTATTAATCAAGTTGAGCTAATGCGTGATATGGTCAACGCTTTTGGTGAATTTGCTAAAGATCCAGATCTACAATTTGAAAATCTGGATTTAAATCAATTACTCAACGAGGCAGTGAGCTTGTTTGAGGAGGAGAAAAATACAGAGTATTTTAGTTTAGTATTAGACAATAAAGTTAAGTCCATAGAGGGCGATGTTAAACGTATTCTCCAAATGCTAAACAATTTACTAACAAATGCAATTGACGCTGTCACTGCTGTAAAAAAACCAATAATAACCATTTCAACCAAATTATTAACCAAGCAAGATGGAGCATTTGTTGAGCTCAGCGTCATGGATAATGGTCATGGGTTTAACGAGAAAGCTTTGAGAAGCGCTTTCGAACCTTATTTTACCCAAAAAACAAAAGGTACAGGCTTGGGGCTGGCTATAGTGAAAAAACTAGTCAGTGAACATAATGGATGGGTAAGAGCGCAAAACAATCCTGATCAAGGAGCTTGTTTGACAATTACAATACCAATAAAAAGAAAACAAACAACTAATAGTTAACTAATGAATGACCAACAAAAAACCATCTTAATCATTGATGATGAGCCTGAAATAAGGAACTTGATGGAAGAGATATTGTCTGAAGAAGGCTACAAAACACTTTCTGCAGAGAGCGCACAAAAGGCTGAGCACATTATTTCAACTCACCAGGTTGACCTTGTGTATTTAGATATTTGGATGCCAGGCACTGATGGGGTCGATCTGCTAAAAAAATGGACTAAAACGAATAACCTAAAAGCTCCAATAATAATGATTTCAGGACATGCAACTATTAAAACCGCTGTTGAGACCACTCGATTGGGCGCTTTTGATTTGATAGAAAAACCCCTCTCGATTGAAAAATTATTAACTTCAGCTGAAAAAGCCTTAAAATCTAGGAATGAAGGGGGTTTAGATAATGAGATCATCTCTTTTTTAAAGAAACAAACAAATGCATATTCCGATAGCTTTGCCCGCTTAGATTCCATTGTAGATAAGAACAATATAGTTTGTTTAGAAGGAGAAGCGGGAACAGAAAAAGAGAGTTTTGGAAAATACCTACACTATCAACAATACAATCAAAAAAATAATTTTGTAAGCGTCCCGTTGAATTTATTACTTTCTGAACAACAAGAAAGTATTACTGCAATCAATGAACTGACAAAAACCTTTGATCGTTTAGAAGAAGGCACAGTGTATCTTTCAGGGTTTATTAATTTAAGTATAGAGAATCAAACCAATGTCCAGAATTTTTTAAATAATTGGTTGCCTAAACAAAGAAATATATGTGTTTTAGAGATGCCTAAAACCAAGATAAAAACCCCCACTTCAGAAGACGGCACAACATTAAAACAAATACTTTCTGACATTGTCATTATAGATTTGCCTCCCTTAAGGCAGCATCTTCAAGACGTTCCTGATCTTCTCAATATCTTTGTAAATTATTTTGTTACTGTGGAAGGATTATCTCAAAGGAGGTTTAGTTTGGCGGCTATGAATATGCTTACGAAATATGCATGGCCAGGGAACTTAAAACAATTAAAAAATATGGTTCATACAATTTTAATCAGATCAAATAAAGAAATCATAAATATTGAAGAAGTTGAAGAAACATTAATTCTTCAAGGCCCAAGCGGCAACCTACTGGTTCAAAACGATATGATGTCTATGACCATGACAGAGGCTAGAAAAGAATTTGAAAAAGCTTTTCTTTTAAGGCAGTTAGAGCTCGTTGGTTGGAAAGTTGCTGAGCTTGCGCGGCGTGTTGACATGGAAAGAACTAATTTATACAGAAAACTCAGCTCACTCGGTATAGAGTATAAAAACAAAAAGCAGTAATTTTTTGTAATAAAAAATGGTCTCTGTTCTAGCTACATTTGTTCTGGAGCAGAAACACCCAGTAGTGACAAACCATCTTTAATAACAATTGCAACGGCAGCAATTAACGCTAGACGAGCATTTCTAATCTCACTGTCAGCCACTATAAATCGGTGCGCATTATAGTAGGAGTGAAACAGCTGAGCAACTTCAAGTAAATAATTGGCCAAAGAGTGAACAGAATAATGATCTGCAGATAATGCAATAACATTGGGGTAATCTCCAAGTCTGGTGATGATTTCAGTTTCGTGATTTGTGGATAATAAACCCAGACCCGATATTCCAGAATTTTTATCAAAATCAAAATCATTGCGGCTGAGCTCTTGAAATACTTTGTGAATACGAGCATGCGCATATTGAATATAATAAACAGGGTTGTCATTGTTTTTTGCTTTTGCCAAATCAAGATCGAAATTAAGATGTTGGTCATTTGATCGTGAAACATAGAAAAACCTAGCTGCATCCTTTCCAACTTCCTCTAGTAGCTCCATAAGTGGAATAAAAGCACCTGCACGAGTAGACATTTGAATTTTTTTATTCCCCCTAAATAATGAAACAAACTGTATCAAAATGACCTCTAAGCTCTCCGCTGGATGATCCATTGCCTCAAGTCCAGCTTTTAATCTGGGTACATAGCCGTGATGATCTGAGCCTAAAACATTTAACAATAGATCAAAACCACGGTTTCGTTTGTCTAAATGGTAAGCGACATCAGATGCAAAATAAGTGGAGCTACCATCTTCTCTGAGAACAACTCGATCTTTATCATCGTTAAATTTGCTAGTTTCAAACCACAAAGCTCCACCATCTTTATAAACGTATTTTTTATCTTTTAGCACACTGATAGATTGGTTAATCTGTCCTTTATTAATCATCTCTTTTTCAGAGAACCAGTTATCAAAAATCACATCAAAGTTTTCAAGGTCATTTTTAATATTTTTTACAACAATCTCTGTAACAGCACTAGATAATGCTGCAAAAATTTCACTGCCTAAGTGTTGTTTAAAATCGTTAATTATGAGGTCAACTTCTTCATCTTTCGTTTTAGCAGGATAGGTATTTTTAAGAGCACTGTTGTCAAGTAAGGCCAGAATATTAGATTTAAATAGTGCATATATTTGTTGGGCAATATCTTCTATGTATGCCCCTTGATATGAAATTTTTGGTTGCTTTAGTAAAGCACCTTTATTATTAAGTACATGAATCAAAATGCTTGTCACCAGAATGTCAATTTGCCTGCCGGCATCATTTACGTAATATTCTGTTCGTACATTATTGCCGGCTTTTCTAAGAAGGTTCGCTAGCGAATCCCCATAAGCCGCATGTCTTCCGTGTCCAATATGTAAAGGTCCTGTGGGATTGGAAGAAACAAATTCTAGAAGAATTTTTTTGTGTGTATTTCTTGCAGTGCCGTAGTCTCCTTTGTGCTCTAAAATAGTTTTTATTACTTCGTTTTTTTTGCTTTCGCTAAGATAAAAATTAATAAACCCTGGAGGTGCTACTTTCGTTTTTTTAATGCCTCCTATTTTCTCTATGTTTTTTACAATTTCATCAGCAATTTTTAATGGGTTCAGATGTAGCATTTTTGCTAGCTGCAAAGCGACATTGCATGAATATTCACCATATTTGGGACTTTTTGTTCGGGTTATTTCGATCTTAATAGCACCCAATTCTATTGTTTCCAGTATTTTAGAAGACTGAATGGATTCGTGGACTAGGTTTTCAAGTTCTTTTTTCAAAATAATTTAACAAGTGGTCACTGTATTTTACATAACTCCTTTTGTTATGTTAGGTCAATCGGGTCTACATCGATAGACCATCTAATGTTTCTTGTTTGTTTTGCACTAAAGATTATTAAGCAAACTTTATCAAGAAATTTATGTAATTCTTTTCTATTTTGATTTAGTAGCAATAGTTGGCCTCTATAGTTGCCTGCTCGTTTTTCAATTGGAGAAGAAACAGGTCCTAAAATGATTGTTTTGCCCTTGTTGATAGCGGAGCCTTGCTTTTCAAGAAGGTTTAGAAAACCAAACACTAAATTTTTTTTTGTTGCCTGGGCATGAATCAGAGCAAGGTGACTATAGGGAGGCCATTGAGGGGTTTTTCTTGCTATAAGCGCTTCAGAAAAAAGTGAGTTATAGTCTTGGGTGATGATTTTATTCAATAAAGGATTGTTCGGGTTAAATGTTTGTAGAAAAACCTCACCCACGGTTTCCCTCCTACCGGCTCTGCCGGCAACTTGAATAAATGTTTGAGCAAACCGCTCACTGCTTCTAAAATCACTTCCGAACAAACCTTGATCTGCATTAATAATTGCAACCATCGATAGCTTTGGAAAATCATGACCTTTGGTTAACATTTGGGTACCCAACACAATTTGTGCACTTCCAGATTGTGCCTCTTTGAACAGGAGGTTTCTTTGCTTTTCTGTTTTTACGGTATCCCTGTCAATTCTTATAATCTTCGTGGTTGGAAATTTGTCCTTTAATAACAGCTCAATTTGTTCTGTGCCTTGTCCTAGGGGAATTGAAGACGACCCACATTTATTGCATATGCTTTTCCAAGGGTTGTTGTATCCACAGTGGTGACATAATAAACGTTGATTTTTTTTGTGTAAAACCATGCTGGTGTCGCAACGTGGGCACTCTTCAATATACCCACACTCCACACAAACTGTTGCTGGAGAAAACCCCCTTCGGTTGAGAAAAAGCAAAACTTGATGGCCATTTTTTATGTGTTTTCTAATGGCTTTCACAAGAGTGTTGGTCAGTCCATTTTTTTGTGGGTGGACCCTTAAATCAATAATGTTTATTTTAGGAAGCGGTGTAGAAAAAACACGATTTTTCAGTGTGATTTTCTTATACTTTCCATTTTTTACATTCATCAATGTTTCAAATGAAGGGGTTGCAGAACCTAATATGGCAGGAATTTTGTTATATTTCGCCCTTAAAATAGCCAGATCACGGGCTGAGTATCGAAGCCCATTTTGTTGTTTGAGAGAAGAATCATGTTCCTCGTCAACAATTATTATTCCTAGATCTTCAAAAGGGGTAAATACACTAGATCTTGTCCCTATTATAATTTTTAAAATATTTTCTTTGGCTTTGAGCCAAATGTCTGCACGTTGTTTTGCAGCAATATCAGAATGTAATACGCTTACCACATTGCCAAATCTATGATGAAACTGCTCAAACAACTGGGGAGTGAGGCCTATTTCAGGGACAAGAACAAGCGCTTGTTTATTCTTTTGTATATATCTGTCAATTGTTTGAAGATAGAGCTCTGTTTTACCACTTCCTGTAACACCATCAATAACTACAATTTGCTGGTTTTCACAAAATGAGTCCAAAAGCTTGAAACCCTCTTTTTGTTCTGCTGTGAGTGTTTTGTGTATGTTTAAGTCAGATGTTGCTGTTATCGGACTTGGTTTGGGAGTTTTTCCTTGACGCAGATATAAAGGAATGGCCGCTGCATAGACCTCTCCAATTGGGTAATGATAATAACCAGAAGTCCATTCTATTAAATGCTGGAGTTCTTTATCGACAATAGGTTCTTGATCAATCGACTCTATGACCTGTTTAAGTTTTTGTTTTGGCACCATCGATGTTTTTGCAATGCCATGAACAAAACCAATTTTTTCTTTATTGCCAAAAGACACTCTAACCCTTTGACCGATAAAGTGTTCAAAATTAGATTTGTTAGAAACAGGCTTGTAATCAAAAAGATTATTTACTGGAGTGTTAAGAGCTATTCTGAGTATTGTTTTATTCAATAGCCTATGTTTTTTATACCTTGGCTGATTAAATTAAGTCCAGTTGATAAATAATCACTAGGCGAGCCGATCCCAAAACGCAAATAACCATCCATGCCGTAACAATCCCCAGGAACAATTAAAACGCTCTGCTCTGTTCGTAATAGGTTGGCAAACTTGGTGCTATTAATATCCATTTTGTAACCAACAAAGGCCATCCCTCCAGCCTTGGGAGGCACAAAACTAAAGAGGTCCGGATGTGTATTAAGCCAACTTTGGAATAATTCTACATTTGTGGACAACATCGATGTTGCTCTTGCATGTATCTTTTTTCTAGTGTCTGGCTGCATCATTTTGATTGCAATATATTGAGAAAGCACAGAGGCACAAATAGATGAATAGTCTTTGTGTGACCACAGGTCATTGATAATAGACTCATCAGCAACTAGCCAACCTATTCTGAGACCTGGGTGGGCAAAAGATTTTGATAAACCACAAGTTACGATCGCTTTTTCATAAAACTCAATGCAGCTATATGTTTCGTTTCCATTCAGCTCAGAGCCCCTATAGACTTCATCAGAGTGAATATAGGCATCGTGTTCTCTTGCTAGGACGGCCAATTGTTTTAATTCTTCTGCCGACATCACAGCCCCTGTAGGATTACTGGGGTTGCAGATCGAAATAAGCTTAGTTTTATTGGTAAGTAGTGATTGAAGCTCGTCCATGTCAAAGTGCCAACCAAGCTCTTCTTTTAGGTAAATGTATTTCACGCTGGCTCCAAAAATCTTTGCCAAACCCGGTACCTGCATATAATTGGGTAAAACCATAACTATCTCATCTCCAGGCTGTATTAATGACCAGGCTAAGATGAAATTTGCTTCAGCAGAACCGTTTGTGATTAATACATTATTTTCGCACTGCCCTGGGTACCATTGTGCAACATGATTGAGTAGTACAGGATCTCCTTGAGTATATCCGTAACCAATTTCCATGCTCAAGAAGTGATTGATTTCTTCTTCATTAAGCAAGTCTTTAATAGCTAAAGGATGGAGACCGCTGTCACTTAGATTATAGTCAACTTCATTCTCATATAGAGACTGAAAACGCTCCATTTCAAACTCAATAAACATAGAGAGGAGAATAACATATTCCCTTGATTTTTTTCGTGTCTTGACATCTCTTGAAAGCCAAGATATCTTGCCCTCACTAATTATCCGACATGGTTTGAGATTCGATAAACAATGAATATTTTTTTTCCCAAAGAAGATAACAAAGAAATCAGAACATCGATTGTTCCGTCAGTGGTAGAAAAATTTGTAGGATTGGGTGCAACAATTTCAACAGAAGAGGGTATCGGAGAAACGATTGGTATTGTTGATGAAGCCTACACCAAAGCTGGTGCTGTGATCGTTAAAGATCGGACTACCGCACTATCAAAAGCAGACATTATTTGTAGACTAAATGCTCCACCTATTGGAGACACTTCAAAACTAAAAAAGAATTCTATACACATCAGCTTTTTAGACCCTTTTAACGAAGAGAAGCTCGTCAATACTTT
>Ga0187827_10005925_pt1 | contig 14263 bp, 13 predicted proteins | sample ETNtaG_39_FD_167969 | JGI IMG/M metagenome (GOLD analysis project Ga0187827, IMG submission 167969) | Marine microbial and viral communities from oxygen minimum zone, Eastern Pacific Ocean - ETNP2014_SV_150_PacBio MetaG (Illumina Assembly) | ecosystem: Environmental > Aquatic > Marine > Hypoxic...
TATTGTGGGCCAATTGAGGGAGCGGCCAACATTCAGATTGGCCTTTGCAGCCCTAATTTCCTGATTCAAGAGAGCATTGAGACATGGGACGGCTTCCATGCGCAAATCCTGAAAAAGCCAATTCGCTGGGAGGAGGGATACATACTGCCGCCTACTGAACCCGGTTTGGGAGTTGAGCTGGACGAAGAGGTCGCGGCTCGTCATCCCTATAACGGGGAGAAGTTGAACCTTGCCATGTTGGAAAGGCCGGTGGAGTGAGATTGTCGCTGCCGAGGTACAGGCGCAAGGCGTAGTTAGCTCGTTACGCCTGACCATAGTGCCCAGCAGGTTGTTCATAGCAGAACAAGAAAATGAAAGTCCTTATGCTTGCGGCAGAGGCCGCCCCGCTTGTGAAGGTGGGCGGGCTGGGGGACGTAGTCGGGGGAATTTCGGCGGAGCTGCGTGCGTTGGGACATGATGTGCGCATCGCGCTTCCGCATTACGGCTTCATATCGGCAGCCGGGGATTCACAGTCCGTGCTGTCAGTCAGATGGGGCCGGGTTAAGGTGAAATCAAGCTGCATAGAGACGGCAATCGAAGGGACCCCCTGTCATCTGATAGGCGGCTGGCCCATCGCGCCGGGTGAAAGCGTGTACACGCAGAACGCAGCGATTGATAAGCGAAGATCCGTCTTCTTCGCGCTAGCGGCGATGCAGCACGCGCATGCGCTGGGGTTTCAGCCGGATGTGGTGCACGTGCACGACGCGCATCCGGGCGCGGCGCTGCACTGGCTGCAACAGGCGGCGGGCGCGGAGCCCTTCTGGCGAGAGACGGCACGGGTGCTCACGATCCATAACATGGTTTATCAATACAACGAAGCTGCGGAGGCGCTTGCGCGGGGCAGCCTGAAGCCGACCACCGACAATCGTGTACCCACCTGGGCGCGCGCGGGGCTGTTGGCGCTGGCCATCCGCTCCGCCGACCGGATTAACGCGGTCAGTCCCACTTACGCGAAAGAGATTCTTACGCAGGAGCACGGCGCGGGGCTGCACCCGTTACTTTTGGCGCGCGCGAGGAGACTGAGCGGGATTCTCAATGGCATTGATTATCAGCGCTGGGATGCAGCGACAGACAGCGCGCTGGCGCGAAACTTCACTGCAGAAACGCTGCCTGCGCGTGAGGCAAACAAGCGTGCACTGCAACAAGAGACCGCTCTTCCGGTTGGGCCGGCGCCGCTGCTAGGCGTGGTCTCCCGGCTAGACCACCAAAAAGGCTTGGATTTGCTGGCGCGGGCGCTGCCGGCGGTGCTGCGGGAGAGCGAGGCCGGGCTAGTAGTGCTGGGTAGTGGAGATGCGAGCATCCAAGCCGCACTGCAGCAACTGGCCGCTGATTTCCCGGAGCGGGTGGCGTTGAACTTCCGTTTTGATGAAGGCTTTGCGCGGCGCATTTATGGCGGGGCGGATATGATGCTGGTTCCCTCGCGCTATGAGCCGTGCGGGTTGGTGCAGATGATTGCGCTGCGCTACGGCGCTGTGCCGCTGGTGCGCGCCACGGGCGGGCTGCGCGACACGGTGACGGATTGCGACGTTGACCCTGCCGGCGGAACCGGCTTCGTGTTTGACGCGTTCACGCTGCGGGCGCTGCGCGCTGCCCTAAGGCGCGCGCTGACGCGCTTCGAAGACCGATCATTCTGGCGGGGGATGCAACGTCGCGGCATGGCACAGGATTTCTCGTGGGCGGCAGCCGGGCGCCGCTATCAGGCGCTCTACCGGCAGGCAATCGAGGACCGCAACGCCCGCGGCGCGGATTGAGCCACCACTCCATTTCCATTGCTTGGTAGCAGAAATACGAATACACCACTATGACAATCGATGCCGTCACAACCGGTACGAGCACTAGGTAAATCGCGAATGCCGGCAGCAGCAGGCCGAGCAGCGCCAGCAATCCGGTCAGTTTGAAGAGCCTCGCGCCTAGGCGGTGCGTCTTTTGCCAGACGATGTCGCTGCTCAGCGTCCAGGGCGTGCGGATGCCCACAAACCAGTTCCTTTTTGCGTGCTGTAGCGTTACCCCAACGAAGAACAACAATAGCCCGGTCAGCGCGCTCATCAGGTAGTTTGTGCCAAGCTGGATGCCCAGGCTCCACAACAGCGTGTGCGCGTAAACGGCTAGCATGAAAAGGGTGATGACCAGCACCAGCCGGTCGTAATGCCTGCGGAAAGCAGCGATGTTTTCGCGGAGCGGGTCGATGCGCGGGATGGCCACGAATAGCAACCACAGCGCGGTGAGCACGAGCGGCAGCAGAAACACGCCCCAGAAGCGGGGAAGATAGTCGTCAACCTGACCCTGCGCGTTCCAGTGAGACGCCATCTGTTCCGGAAGGCGGGGGTAAAGGGCCGCGCCCGCGAGGAATGACAGCAACACCAGTACGGCGATGGCGGTTTCGCATCGTTTCACTTTTCCTGATTATATGAACGCGGCAAGTGTGCGTCAAGCCGCCGGCGGCGACGTATAATGGCGCCTGTGACTCGGTTTAGTTGGGAGCAATTCTGGCGGCGGCGGTTGGCGGTTCCCGGCGACCATGGTGGCTGGGCGTTGTGGTTGGGCCCGTTCGCGGTCGGAATTGGAGTGGCCGGCGAGTGGAATGAGGCGCTGCCGTTGCTGTTCGCCTCCGGGCTGGCGGCTTTCATGGCGCGGCAACCGGCCGTGATTGTGGTGAAAGCGCTGGCCGGGCGGCGTTCACGAGAGGACGTGATGCCGGCATTGATCTGGCTGCTCACGTATTCCAGTCTGATTGCAGCTGGTTCATTGGCGCTCATCCGGGCCGGTCATGTAACCGTGTTGTGGTTCGGGGCGCCTGCGCTGCCGGTGCTGTGGTGGCAGCTGACGCTGGTGGCGCGGCGTGCGGAACGGCGGCAGATGGGCGCCGACATAGTGGGCGCAGGCGTGCTCGCGCTGGCCGCGCCGGCTGCGCACGCCGTCGTGATCGGGCGAATCACCGGGACGGCCTGGTTGCTGTGGGCATTGTGCTGGTTCCAGTCCGCGGCGGCGGTCGTCTTCGTCTTCCTGCGGCTTGCGCAGCGGCGCTTGGGGAAGGCTCCAGCGACACCCGATCGCTGGCGCATGGGGCGGCGCGCGATGCTCTATAACGGATTCAATGTCATCGGGTCGCTCGCCCTCGCGCTACTCGGTTTTGCCCCCCGCTTGACTGTGGTGCCTTTTGCCGCAATGTGGGCATATGCCGCCTACGGCGTGCTGCGTCCAGTTGTCGGGGTCAGGCCATCCCGGCTGGGTTTCGCGCAGGTCGGTGCCACTGTGGTTTTCTCCGTTTTGCTGATAGCGGCATACAGGCTCGCTTAGCATACCCGGCTATCGCCGCAGTCATCCTGCGGGAAACAGGGCCGAGATTGTCTGGTTGCCGCTCATGCTGCCGCCGGGCTGAAAAGTGATACACTAGTGTCATCTCGCAGTGGCCGGAAAAGCCGTGGCAAGAAGTGGCGCGCGCTGCGTCAAAAGGGAATGATCCAGAAAGGGTGCTTCCGTGGAAAAAGTAGCCATTGTCATTCTTTCGCAACCGGGCAGCCCGGAACGCACCAGGCGCATGGTCAACGCGTTGCAGGCCGCACGGGAATTTAAGGAAGCCGGCGATGATATTAAACTGATTTTCGATGGCGGTGGCACTCAATGGATCCGCGAATTCGCGCAAGGGGAGAGCAAATGTGCCGGGCTGTTTGCCGCCGTGGAGGATTGCGCCGCTGCCTGCAGTCATTGAACGAGCGCATTCGGCGTCATTGACGCCGTGAAGGAGCATGGCACTAGACTGGTTTCTGATTTCGATGGGCACTCGAGCTTCAGAGAATTGGTCACGCAGGGTTATCAGGTGATAATATTCTGATGTTTTTCGACGACAATTGGCAACAGGCGAGCAGATGAGCATAGAGGTCGTTTACGTTTCGGAGGCGCGCATCGAACGCGTTGCCGGGCCACTCCGGCGAGCGTATCTTCCGGCGCATGAGGGCCCGGTTTTGTTCGGGGTGCACTCGGAGGTGGCCGCGCACTATGGCGTCGACGAGGATGTGCATGCTCCGCACACCACCACGCTCGATTATGTGGTGGCAGCCACCGCCGGTTGACTGGCGGGGACCTTTGGAGGCGCGCTGGAAGCGCGCGGCATTCCCGCAGATGAAGGCCGGCTGAGCGCTCAGGCGCGCGGCGAAATAGAAAAGGATGGCACGGTGCTGGTGATAAAGCGGATTCACGTCAGTTACCATATGCGCGTGTCCGCTGAGCAGCGCGAGACAGCCGAGCGCGTACACGGATTTCACGCTGACTATTGCCCGGTGGCCCGGTCGGTCAAGGATAGTATCGAAATATCAACGGAATTGAATCTATCACTTTAGCGCGCACAGGAGGGCGTGAACAATGAACACAATACAGGCTGATAGCGAACTGGATTGCAGTGGAATGCTCTGCCCGATGCCGGTGGTAAGAACATCGCAGGCAATAAAAAAACTGGAGGTTGGGCAGGTGCTGAAGATGATCGCCACCGACCCCGGCGCGCCGCCGGATATGGAGGCCTGGTCGCGCCAGACCGGCCACGAACTGTTGCAGTCAGTGGAGGAAGACGGCGCTTATGTCTTCCACTTCCGCTGCACCAAATAGCCACCTCAGGAGGCTGATGATGTCTAAAACTGACCCTGATGCCCCGAAGCGGTTGGCGCTGATTGCCAGCAAGGGCACACTCGACTGGGCGTACCCGCCGTTCATTCTGGCCACCGCCGCTGCCGCGATGGACTGGGAGGTGGGCGTGTTCTTCACCTTTTATGGCCTGACGCTGCTCCAGCATGACATCGAGGCGGAAGTCACTCCGCTGGGCAACCCGGCCATGCCGATGAAGATGCCGTTTGGCCCGGAAGGCTTCCAGAATTTCAACTGGCCGATACCCCAGGCGGCGATGTCCATCCCCGGCTTCAACAGCGTGGCCACCGGCCTGATGAAGCAGACCTTCAAAAATAAGGGCGTTGCCGCCGTGGGCGAACTCCGTGATGTGGCTGTGGAACTCGGGGTGGACCTCATCGGTTGTCAGATGACGATGGATGTGTTTGGCTTCGGGCGCGACGATTTCATTTCGGGGTGCGAAATCGGCGGCGCAGCCACTTTCTTGGAATATGCCGCCGATGCCGAGGTCTCGCTGTTCGTCTGATTTATATCCGAGTACCGAAAACTCTTGTTTTGTCCCACACCTGTATCAAATTAAGATGCCTTCGAGTGTATATCGATCGCGTTGCTGTTCTTTAAGACTCGCACGGAATTCATAGACCATAATATGTGCGGCTATTGCCAGAAGGAGGACCACGCGTTTCCACTCCCGTGCTATTCCACATGGATGGAATGATCCAAGCATGCAATTAATCATTAATGGTAACCGCCACGACATCTACAGCCCTGACTTGGATCGCAAGCTTCTCTGGGTACTACGCGATGAACTGGGTCTGGTTGGTACTCGGTATGGGTGCGGTGTGGGCATTTGCGGTTCCTGTACGGTTCATGTGGATGGCTTTCCAACTCGTAGCTGCATAACTCCTGTAGGCACTCTCAAAGCAGGTTCTGCAATACTGACTGTCGAAGGAGTGATGCATAATGGCAGACTGCACCCGGTCCAGCAAGCCTTTATTGATCTTCAGGTTCCGCAGTGCGGCTGGTGTATGTCTGGCCAGATGATGTCGGCAGTCGCACTATTGGAAGTTAACCCCAATCCAACCAGAGAAGAAATTCGTGTTGCGATGCGAAATAATTATTGTAGATGCGGGTGCTATCACAGAATCATGCTAGCAATCGAGCGTGCTGCGGTTTTACAGTAATGACAATGCCCTGGAAACTAACACGGCGAAAATTCTTGATAGGAATGGGTATATTGGGTGGTGGCGTAGCGCTTGGGATTCCGATAAGCTTGCCTTACCTGCGCCGTAGCGCTTTCCAGTTTCTTTCGAGTGGTTCTCCTCCTGCAGGGGTGGAGGGAAGTCCTCAATTATGGTTTGAATTCTCTGAAGACAACGTATTGCACATCTACGCCCCAAAAGTAGAGATGGGACAGGGTGCACACACTGCCCTAGGACAATTAGCCGCTGAAGAATTGGAATTGTCTTGGCAAAATGTTCGTGTGCACCAGTCTGGGACCCTCATCGGTCCTGTAGACAGCTTCGGGACAGGGGGAAGTTCAAGCGTGAGCGGTTTATATCTCCCCCTGAGACAGTTGGCTGCAAACTACAGGGTCATGTTAAAAGAAGCGGCTGAAGAGCTCACAGGCAGCAAACTTAGGCTGATTGATGGGGTGTTGGTTTCCTCAGATGGTCAGGAGGTCACGCTGGCCGACGCAGCACGCATTGAACGCGAATGGGATGAACCGAAAAAGGATGTGCGTCTAAAACCTAGTGACCACTTCAAAATTATCGGCAAATCGGTACTGCGTGTTGACGTGAAGGCGAAACTGACTGCTGAGCCTGTGTATGGTTACGACATGCGGGCATCCAGTGGGACAACTTACTACGGTGCTGTGGCTAGGTCCAAGGTTGTAGGGGTTACTGCTAAACGGGTAAACACAGACGTCGCTATTTCTATGCAAGGCGTAGTAAGGGTGGTGACACAGGATGATTTTGTTGGTGTCGTCGCCGAGACGCGAGAAAACGCCTGGGACGCAGCGGCTGCAGTGGAAATAGATTGGGATTACACCCAAACGGTTGATCAGTCTGACATCGATGCAATGCTTGATCCAGATTCGGATGATGCAATAGAAGTTAAGCGTGTTGGTGATCCTGAGAGTTTAATCACCTCTTCTGAAGAGGTAATTGTTGCCGAATACAGTACGCCAATGGCAGCAACTGCACCGCTCGAGCCCCAGTCATCCTTTGCGGAGATGGATGGTGATGGAATCATGCGTGTTCGTGCTCCTACGCAGTTTCCCAATCAGACAGCTCAAGCAGTTGCTCGCGCACTGGGATTGGAAAAAGAGCGTGTTGATGTGACGCCGACATACCTTGGCGGTGGTTTTGGACGTCGCCAGACAGTAGAGTCAGCATTGGAGGCTGCTATTCTTGCATTTGAAACCAGTTTGCCTGTACATGTTGGTTGGACCCGTGAAGAGGAATTTTTGCTTGACCGTTTTCGACCACCAACGAAACATGTAATGCGCGCCCTGTTAAGTGATGATGGACATGTTCTTGCTCTGGAACACAGGCAGTCCAGTGGTGATGTTTTGTTCTCCAATTTTCCTTCACTAGCTGCATCCGTAGTCGGATCTGATTTTGGGGCTACCCGAGGTATGAACCCTATTTATGACATCCCCAATATGTCTTTGTACTCTCATCGTGCTGAGTTGCCCGTAAGTACCTCTTCGTGGCGTGGGTTGGGTTTGCTGGCGAATACTTTTGCCACAGAATGTTTTATCGATGAGCTCGCTGTGATTGCGGGAAAGGACCCTTTGAGTTTCAGAATGGAACACCTAACGGGCGAAGTCGGAGACCGTGTCCGTACTGTGCTTGAGGCTGTGGCAGGCTTGGCATCTTGGCCAGGTATCTCTGACAATGGTAGTGCTATGGGTGTAGCCTGCTGCATTGATTATGGCACTATAGTTGCCCAGATAGCCGAGGTGAAAGTGGAAAATGGGGACATTCGTGTTACTAGGGTTTGGGCGGCAATGGATTCTGGCCTGGTAGTTAATCCGGACGGTGCCACCAACCAAGTTCAGGGAAACATCATGTGGGGTATAGGTTCTGCTTTGAAAGAGGCGATTGTTATCAAGGAAGGGAAACCTAGTACAAGCAACTTCGGTGGTTACCCTTTGCTTAGAATGGACGAAGCACCTGATATAGTCGTTGATCTTATTCCCAGTGATCGTCCGCCTCAGGGAGTAGGTGAGCCTGCTATTGGACCGGTTCCAGCGGCCGTTGCTAACGCGGTGTTCGCAGCAACGAGTGTACGCATGCGAGAACTTCCACTTACCCTTTAGACATCAGTTGTGCATAATTGGCATAGCGGTACCCGGAACACTATTTTTACTGGCACAGTGATAGCGGCTGTTATAACCAGCATAATTGGTATGACAGCTGCCCGTCTGTCCGGTTTCACAATAGTGGGCCCACAGTCCCCTTCGTTTATCCCTGGCGTTTAGTCGAACCCAACATTGTTGCTCGCATAACTGCTTGGGTTGGATACGCTCTTCATAATCTGTTCGTATGGGGTGTCATATATATGGTACGCCGCGAGCGCCCCCGTTACCGACAAGGTTTCAGATGGCAAAACTGGGCTATGCTAGCAGGGAACGGAGTGTTCGTAGGACTGCATATTCTCCAGACGCATCTATATTACGACGGCCTTGCCCAAGATGTACCTGAGATTACAGCCCTCGGATCAGTTGCGCTGATGCTGATGGTGGTTCTTATCTTAGAAGCACCTCGAAGAGGTCTCTTGTTCGGGAGACGTTTGCGGTTCGAGCGTCGCTTCATTAAGCTGGTACGAGAATATCATGGATATCTATTTTCATGGGCCATAATTTACACGTATTGGTATCATCCTACCGAAGCCACTGTAGGTCATCTCGCAGGATTTTTCTACATGTTTATGTTGTCTGGGCAATCGGTACTTATCTTTAACCGCGCACATGTCAACCGGTGGTGGACTCTGACGCTGGAGATGTTGGTGCTGCCTCATGGTGTACTAGTTGCAATGAACCAACCGAGCAACAGTTGGTGAATGTTTGGTTTCGGGTTTGGAGCGATGTTCATTCTAACCCAAATGCATGGTCTAGGGCTAAGTCCAAGAACTCGCTCCCTTCTGGCTGGCGGATATGTTTTAGCCCTTCTCGCGTCTTATGGATCTATTGGGAGGATCGGAACCATACACGAAATCGTGCGCATTCCTATGTTGGATTTCGCTGTAGTGTTGGTATTGTATTTGCTCTGGTTCGCAGTGGCTAGGATTGTTTCCGTGGTACGATTCTCTGGCGGATAATGCGGTCACTTCTCGTGAATATGTTTGCGGCCCCTGCCGGAGTATCGCGTGCTTAGCGACCAGTGAAATTGGCAAGGCAATCCCCTTACTTAAAACGGTCAACAACAGTCACTCCTGTCCCGCTGAAACCGCCCATTTTGGCGAGGTGTGCGGGCAATTCATCAAGATGAATTGTCTTCCCCACCAGTTTTGCGGGCTGCAGCTTGCGCGCCAGAATCATTTCTAACATGGCCGCATAGCGGTGTGCCTGCATGCCATGGCTGCCGAGAATTTCTAGCTCATTGGAGATGACTGCATCCATCGGTATCGCTGGCATGCTTTTAGCCCCGGACAATAATCCAACCTGAATGTGCTTGCCGCGCTTACGCAGACACGAGATTGAGTTGCGACACGTCACTGAGTTGCCGAGCGCGTCCACTGACACATGTGCTCCACCACCGCTGATTTCTCGCACGCGCTCCGCAACATCTTTCACCCTATCACCGTGGATAGTGTGATGCGCGCCAACAGTACGGGCAAAGTCGAGTTTTTCGGCCGCTATATCGATGGCTATCACGCGAGCGCCGAGGCGATCATTATTGCCGATAGGCCTACGCCTCCGCAGCCATGCACGGCGACCGATTTCCCTGGGGATACCTCGGCTCGGTCGACCATCGCCCGAAAGGAGGTTGTGAAACGGCAACCCAGACTTGCGGCTGCCACGAAGTCTATCTCTACGGGCAGCGCCACAAGGTTAATGTCTGCGCGTCCCACGGCCACGAGCTGGGCGAAAGATCCCCATTGGGTGAACCCGGGTTGAAACTGGCGGTCGCAAATCTGTTGATTTCCTGAGATGCACTGTGGGCAGCGCCCGCATGCGCACACGAATGGCAGTGTCACCCGGTCACCCTCGCGCGCGTGACGCACCTCGTCTCCCACCGCGGCCACTACGCCGGCGAACTCATGCCCGGGCACATGTGGCAGGTTGGTGATATCGGCATCGTGGCCCATCCAGCCGTGCCAGTCGCTTCGGCAAAGCCCGCTAGCCATGACCTCGATGACCACGCCGTCCGCAGCCGGAGTCGGGTCGGGAACGTCCTCAATCGTTATGGGATCAGCGAACGCCCGGTAAAGGGCAGCTCTCATTTGCTCACGTGAAGCGTTCGCGGATTTCGGCGCTGACGTAGTCCAGTATCGCCACAGTGACCGCGATGAACCACACCGCGATGCCGGCGGCACGGTAATCCAGAAGGCGGATCCACTGAACCAGCAGGAATCCGATTCCACCGCCGCCTACCAGACCAATAATGGTGGACATGCGCACGTTGATGTCCCAACGATAGATTGTAAAGGAGACGAACGGTGGCACAATCTGCGGTACGACTGCAAAGACCACGGTCTGCACCCAGTTGGCTCCAGTGCCGTGGATGGCCTCGATGGGTCCGGGGTCGATGGATTCAATCGCTTCGGAGTAAAGTTTCGCCAGCGCGGCGATTGAGTGTATCGTCAATGCTAGCGTTCCTGCAAAGGGACCCAGTCCGACCACCACCACGAAGATGACCGCCCATATAACGGTCTCGATGGATCGCACGATGTTCATCACGGTGCGCACCAGATAATAGATCCCGAGCGTGATTGGTGAAGCCGACATCAGGTTGCGTGCCGCAAGAAAACTGATCGGAATGGCGAGAATCACCCCGAAGAATGTGGCCATCATTCCTAGGAAAATGGTTTCGACCATTTTCTCGACGATTAATTTGATCTCGGTACTCCACTCCGCCTCTCCCACACTCGCCAACTGTCGGGCTTGCAATTCCCATTCATCTGCTTCCCTAGCAGCGCTATAGTCGCGCCCAGTCTGACTCCCCACCAAGCGTTTGGGCATCAATATATCAACCTGGAAGCTGCCATCGCCATCAGTTGTGACTACCACTGATTCACCGCCCTGTCGCTGTCGGAACTCCTGGTGTTCCGGGTCCTTCCACCAGATTGCTGTTTCGATAATTGGTTGTAGATTCGTTCCTGTGACTGACATGGTGGTACCTTCTGTGTCACGGGTAGTAAGCACGCCGCAGCTCGGTTGCACATGCAAGGCAGGTTCATCCTCCGGAACGAGAACCTCCGCCGGGGCCTCACCGATGCAGGGAACCTCCACAATTGTGCGGACTATCAAATACTCCTTCGGATAATGTAGCGCCCTCTCCCATGGCCACATAATCTTCATGATGGTCGGCTTGCCGTCCTCCAACTGTGTTGCAAAGGAGACCCAATCTATCTCACTGATTTGCCATCCCAGACTAAAGAAAACGGCCAGTATCAGTATGAACGGTCCGGCCGACTGCTTAGACTGATGGCGCTGGGCAAGCAAGTATGCGTCCAGTACAACCCAGAGGTATAGCAGCGCGATAGCGATGGTCAGGTAAAGTAATGTAGGCTGCAGATCATAGGCTTTCGTGACTTGTGCTGGGAAACCCACTTCACGCCGGGCGGCAACCCGGATTCGCCACACCAGCAGTGCGGTGCTGGATGCCAGGCTGAACACAAGAACAAGACCCCGGCGTATGGAGCGAGCCATCATCTGGCCCAAACCGGGAATCACCAGTGAGCACAGAGCTGCCACCGGCGCGGAGACCAAGCTAGGTTTTCTGGTTTCCGGTGGGCGCGTGCGGAGGCTCACTGACTTTCTCCACTGGGGTCGGCTAGTTCGCCGGTAAGGTCGCCGGCGCGTTCGGCGTCCTCGCCGTAAATCTCCCGAAACTCAGTGTCGGTCATTGCTCGGATGTCGGCGCGGCTTCCGTGATACACGATCTCTCCGTCACGTAATCCGACGACACGGGTCGCATAACGTTGCACCAGGTCGAGGTAGTGAAGGCTGCACAGGATGGTGATACCATCCTCTTGGTTTAGGCGTTCGATATGTCGTAGAATGGAGTGCGCCAGCACCGGATCCAGACTGGCAACCGGCTCGTCAGCTAAGATCATCTTTGGATCCTGCATGAGCGCACGGGCAACTCCTACTCGTTGTTGCTGCCCTCCGCTCAACTCATCCGCACGCTTGTGTGCTTGGTCAGTGATATCCAATCGGTCAAGAGCCTGCGTAGCCTTCTCGTGATCTTCTTTGGAGAAGGCACCTACTGCCAGGCTTGACCATGTCGACGTATAACCTAATCGTCCAGCCAACACGTTGGTGAGAACCGAAGAGCGTTTAACCAAATTGAACTGTTGGAACACCATCCCGATCTGGCGACGAACTTTGCGAAGTTGGCCGCCTTTGAGATTTGTCAGCTCTACACCATTCCATATGACACTCCCCTCAGTTGGCTCAATCAGACGGTTGATGCAACGTAACAGGGTGGATTTGCCGGACCCACTCAATCCAATGATGGCTAGAAACTCCCCATCCTCCACCTGAAAACTGACATTGCGCAGCGCAATTGTGCCATCAGCGTATACCTTGGTAAGATTCCGCACTTCAAGCATTCAGCGTCCTCCAAACTAGATATGTGAAACAAAAATGGGGGGACTTTTACGTCCCCCCATTTTGACTTTCAGACGTCCTCTATCTGTGGTTGGGCAAATCAATCCGTCATCAGGTCCTCTGGTGCCATTCCAGCTGCATCCAGAAGTTGACGGAAGTCATCGTAGAATGAGTTGTCGTGTAATGCCAACTCCGTCCACGAATATGCTTTGTCCATGGCTGCCACGCCTTCTTCGGTTTCCATAACAGCGATCAGCGCGTCATTCAACTGATCGCGCAGTTCACGCGAAACAGCCGGCGCGTACTGCACGCCGTCGTTGGGTATATCCACCGAGGTCGCGATTACTTCGAGAACATCCATCACGTCGGGATGATCCTCCTCAATGTTTCCGCGCGCATCCACATAGGAGGCGCCCGCATCGCAGTCGCCATTGTACACCCCGGCCACTGATGCGCTGTGTCCGCCAGCATCCACGATTTCAGCCAGGTCGGTAGCTGGGTCAACACCAGCGGCGCGCAGCTGGATGCTCGGAACGATCCAACCGCTAGTGCTGAGCGGGTCTGGCCGGCAAAAGGTTTTGTCGGCAAGTTGCGCAAGCTCAGTGATGCCGCTGTCGTTGCGTACGAAGATCTGTCCTTTGTAGGTCGCGCTGCCATAACGTACGGCAACCAGCTCAGCCTCCACGCCGCACTTCTCATTGGCGAGAAGGTAGGAGAAGGTTGCTAGAGAGCCGATCTGGGCTTTTGCCTCTTCCGCGCACATGGCCTCTATCACACCTGCGTAGTCCGTGGCGACTAGGGTATCGATCACCAAGCCACTTTGCTCGTAGAGCAAATCTCCTAACTCTCCGGCGCCTGCAACTACCTGGTCCATCTCGCCCGAAGGAACGAAGGCCCAGATGATCGGATTTTCATCGGTACCTATTTCTGGCGCGCAGTAAGCGCCGCAGCCGATGTCGTCATAGGTGAGCGCGAAGTCGGTGCCGAACCAGCGACCGTTGATTTCGGCCAGTGCACCGTCGGCCTTCATGGAAGCGAGGGCAGCGTTTATCGGGTCGACCAGATCGCTCCCTTTCGGGAAGATAAAGCCGAGCCAGTCGCTCGAGAGCGATTCGCCTATCAGTTCCACTTTATCAGCATTCTCACCCTGATAACCCAGGCCGGCGGTTTCATCAATCACCACGCCATCCACGTCGCCGGCGATGAGGGACTGAACGGTCACGCCGAAGTCATCAAAGGCGATTACGCGATCCTCGCCGACCAGCGCCACGGCCGTGTCGTAATTTGTGGTGCCGACCTGCTCGCCTAGAATCAGGTTGGAGTCAGCGGCGAACTCATCCGGGGTGGCAAAGCGATCCTCTCCCAGCCGCACCAGCATGCGCTGCTCGGTAGCTATGTATCCATCGGAGAAGTCTGCGATTTCGGATCGCTCTTCGGTTATGGTGATGCCATCTGTGGCCATGTCAAACTGGCCATCAGCCACGGATGCAATCATCGTGTCCCATCCGAATTCAATCCACTCAAGCGTACAATTCAGTCGGGCGCAGATCTCATTCATCGCGTCATAGTCCCAACCCTTGGCCTCGCCGGTGTCAACATCGACGTAGTTGAAAGGAAGGTATGCGTTCTCAACCGCGATTTGAATGGTGCGTCCCGCGAGGTCCGGCAGCGCTGGAGCCGACTCGGCCAGCCGCGCATGCATCACTCCTGAATCACTCACAGCCGATACTGACACATCGCCTGACAGAATGGCGGCCTTTGCATCATCAACCGCCTGCGCAATATCAGCAGGTACCCAATCCGGCAGATCGAGCAACCGTACGT
>Ga0187827_10005926_pt1 | contig 14262 bp, 11 predicted proteins | sample ETNtaG_39_FD_167969 | JGI IMG/M metagenome (GOLD analysis project Ga0187827, IMG submission 167969) | Marine microbial and viral communities from oxygen minimum zone, Eastern Pacific Ocean - ETNP2014_SV_150_PacBio MetaG (Illumina Assembly) | ecosystem: Environmental > Aquatic > Marine > Hypoxic...
GCGCGACGCCTTGGCGTACAGCCCCTTGGGATCGCGGCTGCGCACCAGCTCCAGCGAGGCCTCGAGATAGACCTCGAAATAGTCGGAAAAATGATCCCGGTTCCAGGCCAGCAACTCGGGAAGGGCGTAAAGAGCCGCCACTATCACGGTGAGACCCTGGCCGTCCAGTATGGTGGCGAGACTCTGCAGACGTTGGATCTGAAGGCGGCGGTCGGATTCGGTAAACCCCAGGGAGTTGCCGAAAAGCGCCCGCACCTCGTCACCGTCAATCCGCACCAGGGTGGGCAGGCGGGGCTTCATAGCCTCGTAGAGCGCCGTGGCCAGCGTTGTCTTGCCGGCGCCGGAAAGTCCGGTAATCCAGATCACCATTCGCGGAGTGTTCCCCCCGTCATATGCTTCCCCCCGCCATGCGGCGCAGACGCGGCCACAACTCCACCAGCGCCATGGCCTGAAGGATGATCAGGACCGGCTCGAAGGGTAACCTGTATTTGGGCGCGGTGATGGGCCCGCTGATAAACAGAAAATACAACATACCCGCAACGCTCAGAATCGCCACCCCTCCCGAGACCCGGGAAAGAAGCACAAAACCGTATATCTGGAGCAGGGAAGTCAGAACGGCGCCAACGATACCCATGATGACCACCGCCAGATAGACCGGCGACGCCTCCTGTATATAGAGAGTAATTCGCGATAGGGGATCCATATGGGAGGTGCCGGTAAAACTGGGATGGGGCATGGCGCGCAGCCGGGGATCGGCGACAATTGCGGGAGATATTAAATTAACCGTCATCCCCGAGCCCCATAAACTGAAAATGTCCCGCGGCGGCATTTCGGCCAGCCGGGCCAGCGAAAAACTGGTCATGACCGTGTTTTGGGAGAAAACGTTCATGGTCTCCGTATCCAGCCCCCGCGATTCCATCTCAGCCTGGAATGCCTCCCGCAGTTCCTTTACGGCCTGTTCCTGTTGGATATCCTGGGCGCGGGAAAGCACCCCCGGAATAACCCAGTAAAAAAGGTGCGCGCCCCCCTGCGATGTCAGCGCCAGGGCATCGTACTGTGAAACATTGCGATGCAGCCACGGTGCCAGGGGCAGGGCCACGGCCACAAGAAAAACAAGCCCCGCGAGAAGGCCCTTGCGCCAGTCGCGCTCCCGAAACAAGGGCGCGGCCAGAACCAGAAACACCATGGCAAGTGGGAAATACTGAGCAGCCGCCCGTACCATGATGGCTAACCCAAGAAACAGCCCGGCCCCTGCCGCCCAGCGCGCCGATCCGGTTTCGAGAAAACGCACGGAGGCGTACAGCATGGCGGTGAAGGGAAGCATGAAGAAACTGTCCGTCAACACCGAAGCGCTCATGATCACCAGATTTGGCCAGACTGCGGCCAGGAGACCAGCCACCAGGCCTACGCTCAAAGACAGTCTTGCACCGATCATGCCCACCAGGACACAGGTGACGGCGTCGAGCAGGGCCTGAACTACCAGCGCCCCAAGTAGTGACGGCCCAAACACGCCCATCAGCCCCGCCAACAGCAGGAAATAACCCGGCATACGGCCGGCGCTGGCAGGGTCCGCAAAGGTTCCGTGCTCCAGCAGGGAAAGGGCATTGGCCCAGTACAGCCACGCATCCTCTCCCAGAACGAGCCCCGGCTCCATGGGCATGGCCGCGAGATTGACCAGCCGCACCACCATCGCCACCGCCCAGATGACAAACATGGTTCGCCAGGGCAGGAAGCCCGGGGAAGACGATAGAGAAGGCGACAGAAGGGTTTCTTTCCACATGGTGAGAGAACGTATCCTTTATCCGGCCAGCGAGCGCAACCACAACTCCACGCCCACAAGCCGTTCCAGCACAAGTCCCGCGGAACGTGTGCCGGCCCGGCATGTGTCCACCAGATCCGTCAGCTTTCCCTTCTCGGCATAGGCCGCCAGCCGCGACTCAGGCCCCGTCAGGTCGTCGAGATACCCCCCCGCGCCCTTGGCGTCGGCGAACCATTCCCCGTATGGCAGCCACAGGCCGATCTTGCGCCGGTGAATGAGATCATGGGGCAGATGGCGTTCGGCCAGCCGCTTGAGCAGCGGCTTGGTATCGCCTCCCGGCGCGCGCAGAGCATGGGGCAGGCCATTGACGAGGCGCAGCAACGGCATATGAACGAAAGGCACCCGCGCCTCCACCGAAGCCGCCATGCTCATCTTGTCCTGGCGTACCAGAAGCGATTCCAGATAGGCGGCCTGGTCCACGGCGAACAGACGATCGCGAAAACCGGAGAAACGGCGGCTCGCCGCCTCCCGCGCGCCCGGTTTCGGCACAAGGCCGGGGAACACCCCCTGGACCGCCTGGAAATCATGATAGACGGAAGCATAGGCGGCGGCATCGAGGCCACCCATGCGCCGTATCCCCGCAACCGGCCACAGGGGTGGAAGAATTCGGGTCGGCAGAACCCGCGCCAGACGTTCCTGCAAGCGGGTCTTGCGCCACCGGGCATAGCGTTGATAGCCGCCGAACATCTCATCGGCGCCCTCGCCGGTCAGCACCACCTTGGTGTGCTTGCGGATGCGTTCACACAACAACATCAGGGTGACGCAGCCGCCGTGGGGAAGCGGACCTTCCATGTGGCGCACCGCGCGCGGCAGCGCCTGGGCGTAGTCGGCGGCGGAAACCGCAACCTCGTGATTATCGAGACCATAGCGTTGCACCACCATGTCCCGATAGCGCCCCTCGTCATAGGGGTGGTCGCCAAGGGAAACCGCGAAGGAGGCAAGACTGCCAGCGGTTTCTTCCTGAGCCAGGGCCGCCACAAGACTTGAATCCACACCGCCGGAAAGCTGCATGGCATAGCCCACGTCGCTGGCCAGATGCGCCTTCACCGACTCTTCCAGCGCCTCATGCACCCGCTCTTCGGCGTCGGCGTGATCGAGATCAGAGTCGGGACACAGAGTCTCCAGAGGGTCGCAGAAACGGCGTTCCGCCGGAACACCTCTGGCCAACGGCACCGTCACCACCGTGCCGCCGGGAAGGCGTTCGATCCCTCGGCAATTGCTCAACCGTCCCGCCGCCCAGCCGAAGGTGACCAGCTCCGCCAACGCCGCGTCATCCACCTGTGGCGGCTGCAGGCGAAACAGTGGCCGCATCTCGCTGGCGAAAGCCACCGTGGTTCCGCTATGCATCATATAAAGCGGCTTGATGCCCAGGGGGTCGCGCGCCGCCAGCGCCACGCCACGTTCCCGGTCCACAAGGCAAAAGGCGAACATGCCCTCGAGACGGTTGAGGACATCCTCGCCCCAGTGCAGATAGCCTTCGAGCACCGCTTCCGTGTCACCGCTGGTACGCAGGCGCACCCCTTCCTGTCCCAGGGCCCGGCGCAAGGCGCGGTAATTGTATATTTCGCCGTTGAAGACCAGGCTACAGCGACCCGAGGCATCGCTCATGGGCTGGTCGGCCTGTAATCCTGGATCGAGAATGGCGAGACGGCGGAACACCAGCGCAAATCCCGGCTCCGATATACAGCCGCCGGAATCGGGGCCGCGATGAAACAGGTCGTCTTCCATACCGGCCAAAAGAGCGGGATCGAAACGGCGTCCCGGATCGAACAAGGCGGCGAGTCCACACATGGGCGCTAGGAACGTCCCCCGGCCATGTGCTTCCTCGCAATATTTTTAATCAGCTCGCCATAGCGTCCGGCAATCACCGGCAGCGAAAAACGCTCCGCCGTCTTGCGCCCGGCCTCGGCCAGACGCCCCCGCAGCCCCTTATCGATAAGAAGACGATCAATAGCCGCGCCCAGCGCTGCGGTATTTCCCGTGGGCACCATCAGGCCGGTTTCACCGTCATTGAGAATATCAGCGGGCCCGTGGGGCGCCCACGCCGAAACCACCGGCACCCCCGCGGCCAAAGCCTCCACCAGCACATGGCCAAACCCTTCCCAGCGTGACGGCAGGACAAAGAGGGTGGCCTGAGCGAGCCATTTTTCAGGATGACTCTCGAATCCCGGCATCAACACCCGATCGGCCACCCCCCTGGAGCGGACAAGGGCTTCCAGCGCCTCGCGCTCCGGCCCTTCACCGAGGATCACCAATCTCGCCTTTGCGTCATCAAGATCAGCGAAGGCTTCGATGAGAAGATCAAACCCCTTTTGCCGGTGCAGCCGCCCGCATCCCACAATCAGCGGGCCGTTTAAGGGGACTTCCTGGATACTGTCCTTCACGGCCTGGGTTGCCGCGGCAATGCCCGCCACATCCACGGGGTTGTGGATGGTAACCGTGTGTCCGGGATCGAGGGCGCAATCCTCCACCAGTTCTTCACGAACGCCTTCCGACAGAGCCACCACGGCATCGGCTCTGGCATAGGCCCAGCCGATCAGCTTGCGCCGCAGCCAGCCGAGATCGCCGCGATAGCGGTGTGAATTGGTCTCGCGCAGGATAAGCCCTGGAGGGGAATGCAGACCCGCCACCGCAAGAGAAGCGGCCACATTGGCGTCGGGCATAGAGGAGAACAGGATATGGGGGCGCTCGCGCTTCACCCGCCCACGCAGAGGAGTGAGCGTCCAGCGCAGGCGCGGCGCATTCAGGTCCACCAACGGCACATGGTTGGCAATCCAGTCCCGCGCCGGACCGTCTGTGCGCCCGGCGGCCAGCGTGGCGGTAAAACGGTCGCGCGGAAGGGCACCGGCCAGATTGACCAGGGTACGCTGTGACCCACCGCCGTCGAGATCGGGCAGGAAGAACAGAATGCGGCAGGGAGACGTGTTCAAGGTTTTCTAAAAAGCCACCAGTTGACGTCATCGAGACCGGCGGTCCGCTTCCAGAAGAAGCCGTTGGCCACGGGGTCGAGACCGGGGAAGAGATCAAGCCACATGCCGCCGAAATCGCGTTTGAACAACAGACCCTCATGGCCGCGATAGGAGATGCTCACCGGCGTGGAAGAGAAATATTCGATACACAGAATATAACGCGCTGCCACGCGATGGATTTCGCCATAGGCCGCTTCAAGATCTTCGGGTGGAACGTGGATCAATACGCCGGAGGTAAAGACAAGATCCACGGCTCCATCGTCGAGAGGAAGTTTTGTGGCCACGGCGTCGAACAGGCGGTCTTGCGGCACCACCTTATCGGCCACAAGCTGTTCGCGGGCGCAGGCATTGGGCTCTACGGCGTAGAGCTCGGCATCAGTGATTCCCGCCAATGCCCGCAGATTGATACCAATATTGGCGCCCACTTCGAGGATGGAGGCCGGTGGGCTGTCCTTCACATGAGAAAGAATCTCTGTAAAGGCGCGTGCCACGTTGCCCACGGCTTCCTCGGTGGGGTGGTTTCGCGCCGCATAGTCGTCGCCGAATTCACCCTTCCAGGCATCAATGGGGGCGTTGTCGTCAGTCATGGTTTTTCCGCATTCTTTGTTTCCGGTTATTCAATGTCTGGCCATTGCAGGGCTACGCCCCTTGCAAGCGCATGTTTGGCCTTGCGTCCGAGAATTTCTCCGTAATGCTTGGGCGGAAGTCCGTGGCAGGGGCGGATAGAGCGAATATTTTTTTCCGTAAACTCCTCACCCTGTTCAATATCCTTCACCACATAGAGCGAACGCCGAAAGAGGACATTGCCTTTTTCGCCGGGTGTCCGTTCGTAACACACGTCACCCAGCGCCTCCCAGGCGGCGCGACATTCCCGTGTCAGAGCCTTAAGCTCCGGAGGCTCCAGGGAAAACGCCGCATCGGGACCACCGTCATCACGGCTTAAGGTAAAGTGCTTTTCAATGAGGCAGGCCCCAAATGCAACCGAGGCCACAGCAACGCCAATACCGGGAGTGTGATCGGACAACCCCACCACTGTCTCGAAACTGGACATCAGATGAGGAATCGTCCGCAGGTTGGCTTCTTCCGGCAGCGCTGGATAGGCGCTGACACAATGCAACAGCGCCAGTCCGCCGGCGCCATTTTCACGTGCGCCACAAACCGCCGCATCGATTTCTTCCCGGTTCGCCATTCCGGTGGAGACGATCAATGGCTTTCCCGTCGCGGAGGCACGAGCGATCAACGGCAAGTCTACTGCTTCGAAGGAAGCAACCTTGTAGGCGGGGCAATCCAGTTTTTCCAGAAAATCCACCGCCGTTTTGTCAAAGGGAGAGCTGAACACGATCAGCCCAAGCTCCCGCCCTTTGTCAAAAAGAGCCTCGTGCCAGTCCCAGGGAGTGTGGGCTTCCTGGTAAAGGTCGTAAAGCCTGCGTCCGTCCCACGGACCACCTTTAATACGGAACTCCGGGCCATCATGGTCGATGGTGATAGTATCGGCGGTATAGGTCTGGAGCTTGACGGCATCGGCGCCAGCATTTTTTGCCGCTTCCATGATGGCAAGGGCGCGGTCCAAATCGCCGTTGTGGTTCCCCGACATTTCGGCGATCACGAAAGGCGGGTGCGCAGGCCCGATGGGACGGCCGGCAATGTTCAGATCTGCCAACTTCATGCCCGCACGCGCACGGAAGATCGAACCGGCTCCCAACGGGTCATTGTCTCATTCCTGTCCATTTTCCGCATACTCACGGTTATTTTCATTGGAGGAGACCCCGATTCCAAGGTAACACTCTTTCCCGCAGTTTTCCTGGAGACACATCATCCATGTTTTCTTTTGCCACAGTCGTGATTTCATGCGCCGGGTTGCCGCTAATTATGGCAAGCTTATCTCGGAAAGTTAGGCGCTCTCGCCTCATGACATCGATATGATGACGCGCCCATGACCGCATTGACTGAAGTCCTTGCTGCCGGCTGGCACGACAGCGGGATTGAATCCGGGGACATGGTGTTGCTGCACAGCAGTTTGAAAAAAACACTGCACCGGCACCACCATCAGGACCCCCAAGTTGATACGGCGGCCGTTCTGGAATCCTTTCTTTCGGCGCTCGGGCCCGAAGGCACACTACTTCTGCCACTTTTCAATTTCGATTTTACAAGGGGCGTCCCTTTTGACATTCGCTCAACCCCCTCACATATGGGAGCACTGACAGAGGCCGGCCGACAGTATCGGGAAGCCGTGCGCACCGGACATCCCATTTATTCTTTCGCCGTCATCGGCGCCCGTGCGCAGGAGTTCGAAGGCGTTGTCAATTTTAGCGGCTATGGCGCCGATTCCCCGTTCGGATTGCTTCACCGTGGCGGCGGCAAAGTCGCTGTCCTCGACCTTCCCGATCAAAACAGCATGACCTTCTACCATTTCGTGGAAGAAGCCCTTGAGGTCCCCTACCGCTATCACAAGACATTTACCGGCCCTTTTACCGATGCAGCGGGACATTCCGAGGAACGCACCTTTGGCCTTTTCGTCCGCGATCTCGACAAAGGTATAGAGACCTACGTCACGCCCATGGAGGAACACCTTTGGCAAGCAGGGCTCTATAAAGGCTGCCGCCCGGGAGAAGGAAACGGGTTGCGGACCATCAAGGCCAGCCTTCTGTATGATGCCACCGCCAGCGTGATCAAGGCTGGAAAAGCCGAAGGAATGCTCTGCCGGATTGAACCACGCGACACCTAGGGCGTCGCTTCTTCCTCCTTCAAAAGACCAGCTTCGACACAGCGCTGAGCAAGTTCCACCAGACGGCCAAACTCCGACCCACTGCGCTCGGCCACAGCCAACAGATCACGGCTGCCGTCGGCCAGTGACATCAGCCAAAGGATATCTCCGACCTCAAAATACGCATCGGCACTTCCTCCGAGCGTGGGATAGAGGTCGTATTTGCTTAAATGCGGTTCGCCGTACATCACCTGGCTCCGGTAAACGCGGTTGCTCTCCAGCAGGAGACAGAGGCGGTAGTACATATCAATGCTTTCGCAGATAGCCTCGAAGGAAATGACATCCCGGTTGTCCAGCGACGTATGGTAATGAGGATACGTTCCAGGCTCACTACGGCTCAGCACACCAACGGGCAGATCAAACCCCGGTGAGCAATACTGCCGTTCGTCACTGCCCATGGGACGGAAGTCGGTAATCTTGGCTGGACCCCCGGAGTTGGCCAGGATGTGTTCGCAGGCGCGATCGGCAAGGGTATCGCCACGACGTGACCTCTTATAGGAAAAATTCCCCGTATCGCCGACACAGGTGACCACATAGCCGGCAACCAAATTTTTCCTCAGATGATCGCCTATTCTCTGGAGCGTGGCGATGGCGCCAATGGTCTCGGGCTGAAAAACAAAACGATAGGTGAGATGTCTTTTTGGTAATGCAGCCAGTCGCCGTGCAAGAAAAGCCGCCACCAACGGACCAGACAGTTCGTTATTTGCCATCGATGGATGGCAGGTATAGGTGGAGATCAGGACTTCCTGTTTTGTCTCTCCCGGTAAAACGCATTCGGACATGGTCATGGAGCCGTTGACCAGATCGCTATCGACCACTACTTCGTATTCGCCTTCGGCAAGCGAATCACGTTGATTCTGGGAAATACAGAAACCCCAGTCCTCTTTGTAATAGCTGGTCCTGTAGGGAACAGCCTCGGGCATGTGGGGAAGGCTGAAGAGACGGGAATCGAGCTCCTGAAGGGTCATCCGGCCACGGAACGGCATCGAATAACTAACAAGATGGAGGTTATTCTCGCTAAAATCGAGAATACGATCGCCTGCGGGCGTCACCACATAGGCCTCGCGAACAATCCATTCCTTGGGAATCATCCAGTCAAAACAACGCGTGCCGCTGGGAATCTCGGTCCGCTGCAAAGGCACGATCTCGCCCAGAATGTCATGGCTGGCGCGCACGCCCTCACCGGTGATGCTGCGCGGCAACGGCCACAGGCGGTCGAAATAGGCGGCCACCTCATCGGGAGTTTCAAAGACCCGGTCGGGCTGTTCTTTCCCTACCTCAATCACCATGCCCAGTGTCTATCCGCTGGCAATTTCAGGGTCAGATTTGTGTCCATCGTTGACCTCAAATTTATTTAAGAGGATACCCTAGAGTCTTTCCGGCTCATACTGACCCGCCTGTACCCGGCGTATGGCGGATGAATCAGCCGGTCCCAAATCATCCATCACGGCCTGAGCCAGCATCTCGCCGTCAAACCGGGGCACATTGTTCTCGTCGAACACCACATCAACGAACCTGCATCGCTCTTCCATCAAAGCCTGCACTTCCGGAGCAAAAGGCTCATGACCTAAAGAGATGCCGAGGAAAACGACCGGTTTATCGGTGCATAAACATTCCCAAAGTGACGAGGTCCGAAAAAAGTCGTAGACGAAAAGATCGGCCTCATCCATCACCTGCCTGAAGGGACCACCGCTTAGCGGCGCCACGTCCGCCAAAGGGTGGCTGTCCCAGGGATAAAAGCCCTCGGGATGAGGCCGACAGCTGAAGTTAATGGGTAGCCGTGACAGGAATTCCGCCACTCTCAACTGCCAATCAAGAGCAACCACATCGGAAAGCAAGGGTGGGTAGAGTTGGCGCAAGCCAAGTAAAGTCGTTGGCACATAAACGACCTTCGGTCGCCTCCCATTGAGTTTTCTGTGGGTGCCGGAAAAGCGAAATTCGGGGTCGCCATGAAGCCCAGAAATCTTCATCCGGCGCAACGGCTTAATCAAATCGACAGTCTCTGCAAGGCCGGGAAAGTCCGCTTTTTCCTGCGTGCAGAACATATACTCTGTTACCGAAGCAAATTCGCCAAAAGCTATCATCAGATTATCTTCGCCAAAACCCATACAGCCGCCATGCTCGAACCCCTTCACCGTCCCACCCCTGCGCATGACCACCAGGCTCATGGCACGGGTCGGATAATAGCTCCCGCTCCCGGACCATATGGTCATGGGCAAATCATCCATTCGCCGTAGGGCTTCTATGTCTCGGGACGCCTGCCGCAGCAGATTCTGCGCCCAAGGCAAGATTAGAGTCCTCAAACGGCCGTTCCACGGGTCATTGAGACCGCTGCACGTCGCCAGAACATCGGCTAGGCTTTCTGCCAACGCCATAACATCCGTATTAAATCCGTCACCCAGGTTCTGTGCCCGAGCCTTTGCCAGCCAACTCTCGGCCTGATGGAAGACAAGCCGATCGCTTGATTCTCTGGCCGCCTCACGGAGAAGGGAATTGTGGGTGATGACAATTGATGTGGGCGCGGCGAAAGTCTTTCCAAGATGCCGCCACGGGGTCCAACTGGCTGTGCGCACCAGCCGTCGAAGCCATGCCTTGTCCGGCACCTCACAAGAGGCTATTGGAGGAAGCGGGATATCTTCCGCTCCTGTCTTTCCCTGGAGGAAAGCCAATTCCGGCAGGTTTCCAGCCAGTTCAATACCGCTGAATTTTCCATTCCCCACCACAATGGCCATATCCGTGAGAAACCGCACCACGCTCATAAGGGGAATTGTGCCCAGCATAAGGACATCCCGGACCATGCCATCATCGATCCCACCGATGTGTTGAATGAGTCCCTCGAATTGGCGTCGATGCACGTCATATTGTTCTGCATGGGAAACAGGCCAGACCAGCCGCCCACTCCAATCGGACAGTTCGCCTATGGCTGTCAGGTCAAACGGAACGCATCTTTGAAGGTGAGGCGAATTCATGAGGGAGTTATTCCCGCGTGCATCGCCTCTGCAATACGCTCCGCCCCGCGCCCGTCCACCAGAGCGGTCCCGGCCCGGCTCATATCTTCACGGGCTGCGGAATCTCTTATCAAATCATCCAGAATCTTTGTGGCAGGGCCAAGCGCCCCAACCCCACGGCCCGCAAGGCGGGCGCATTCGGCGTGGTCCAAAGCCGCCGCGCCGGGCTCCTGATTATCGGCCACCGTCACCAGCACCATAGGCACACCGAGCGCGGCCATTTCCAGCGACGTAGTGCCCCCGGCGCACAGGGCCAGATCAACCGCCGCCATCAAGGGCGCCATGTGGGTTGGCGGCAAGACACGGAATTTCTCCCCATGGGGGGCCGCAAAGGCTTGCGCTTCTTCCAGGCCATGCGCATCTGCCGAACAGATCACAGTGGCGGTAAAGGGCGTTTCCAGGCCTGCAAGTTCCTTCATGGCGGCAAGGGCAAGATTGTCCTCATCATAGCCGCCGAAGGTGACGAGAAGATGTGGCGGCGTGGAAGCGGCCTCCCGTTGCGTGTGATGAAACTCCCGCCGCAGCACCACATAGTCCGGCCCCGCCAGAACACGGCCACCGCCCTCCATATCATAGGACAGGTCTTGGGCGCCCAGATTCTGGTTGACCACCAGATCGGCGGCGAAAGACGCACCGCCCAGATCGTCGAAACAGACAAGCCCCGCCCCACCTTCTTTCGCTGCCCGCTGCCAGTCCAAACCGAATTCATAGCCATCGGCCACGATCCACTGCACCCCGCTGGCGGCCGCCGCTGCCAGCGTAGCTCCCGCATCTTCCAATGAGCCGCGCTCGGCTTGGTGTTCCTGTGCATTAATCTCTTCCTCCCGCCAACGGAACAGGGCAGGTTCCGCCACCGCCGTTGTCAGGAGTGAACAGGATGCCCCCTCATCCCGCAGATGCTGGGCCAAACCAAGACAGCGCATGAGATGCCCTGAACCGATTTGTTCTCCGGCGTCAGCGCGGAACAGAATGTTCATTTTTCAAGGGATGTTCATGGCCGGCGTTGATGGTCGTCAGCTCTGGATCGACCTCGACCAGCGCCAGAGGCACGCCATAGCCCCACCCTTCCGGACCCTCGGGAAGATGAGAAAACAGCGCATCGAAGAAGGCATAGTCCTGAGGCATATCAAGGGTCCAGCGATGATGATCGATGTTTTCTTTCTCGGCCGCCACATTGGCGCGGCGCACGCCCGACGCGTGGCGCATGAAGAGCCCTGTATGTTCGCGCTCCATAGCAGCCTGCGCCTCGCCGGCAGCCCGCTCCAGTAAGGCAAAGGTGAAAGCCTCGCAGTCAAGGCCGTGGGGCCATGTCACCGGTATGTTATTGGTGGCGAAATCGGCGCGGCCCGACGTCACCTCGGCCAGCACCCGGCCACAAAGTTCGGGGTCGATCAACGGACAATCGCTGGTGACGCGCAGCACAAAATCGGCATTAAGCGCCTTGGCTGCGCCATAATAACGGTCAAGCACATCCTTCTCGGAGCCGCGGAATATCTCCACGCCGCAGCGCTCGGCCTCTGCCACCACCGGGTCGCAATCGGCCCCTTCGGGGGAGGCGCAGCACACGGCGTCAATTCCCGGTATGGCTTGGCAGCGTTCCAGCACATGGGAAAGCACCGTGCGCCCGGCCAGTTCCAACAGCACCTTTCCGGGAAGGCGGGTCGAGGCCATGCGGGCCTGGACGATGCACACCGAGCGGTTCATGCGCTCCCGCCCGCAATCTTGCCAAGAGTTGCCGCCACGTAGTCCACTTCTTTCTTTGTCATATCCGGGAAGAGGGGCAGGGAAAGCGTTTGTTTGTAAAAGGTTTCCGCGCCGGGAAGGGACAACTCGCCGTAGCGGTCCCGGTAATAGGGCTGCATATGCAGCGGCAGGTAATGGACCTGGGTGCCGATCCCGGCCTCCTTCAGCCGTGCCATGAGGGCGGCGCGCTCAATACCGAGAGCGGCAAAATCAATACGCACCACGTAAAGATGCCAGGCCGGATCGCAGCCGGCCACACGGCCCAGCGGCCGCACCAAAGGGTCCAGAGACGCCAGTTTTTCATCATAGCGGGCGGCCAGGGCGCGGCGGGTGGCGCAAAAGGTATCGAGTTTGCCCAGCTGACTCAGCCCCAGCGCGCAATGAATATCGCTGAGCCGATAGTTAAGGCCCAACTCCGCCATTTCGTAATACCAGGGATTGGTATCCCCGTCGCCGTCACGGGCCAGATCGTTGCGGACAAAGGCATCTGCGTCCCGGGTCATGCCGTGATTGCGCAACCGGCGCAACCGTTGTGCCAATACACCGTCATTGGTGGTGACCGCGCCACCCTCGCCCGCAACGATTGTTTTGACCGGATGAAAGGAGAAGGTCTCCATCACGGCATGGCGGCAATCGCCCACTTTTCCATCCGACCCATAGGCCGTGCCCAGGGCATGACAGGAATCAGCCACCACGGGAAGACCCCTGGCCACCGCCGCCAGTTCGTCCGGCGCCGCGCATTGTCCGGCGTAGTGGACGGAGAAGACGGCCTTTACCTGTCCCGAACCCTTTTGCGACAAGGCGGCGGAAAGTTCTTTCCCGCCCATGAGGCCAGTTACCGGGTCCACATCGGCGAACACCACCTCGGCACCGGTCATGCGCACCACATTGGCGGTGGCAAGAAAGGTGAGCGCCGGCACCACCACCTTGTCTCCCGGGCCAAAATTGAGCGCCATGGCCGCCAAATGCAGTGCCGCTGTGCCGCTGGAACAGGCCACCCCATGAGACGCGCCGGTGACTTGGCCGAGCGCGGCCTCGAAGTCCGCCACTTTCGGCCCGGTGGTGAGGGTGTCGCCGCGCAGCACATCGGTGACGGCGGCTATGTCGTCATCGCCGATCTGCTGCCGGCCATAGGAAAGGAAACGGCGTGGCGGTGAGGTCATTGTTCCATATGGGTCATCAGTTCGCGCAGAGCCTCGGCATCCAGCCAGTCCTCGTTGGTGTTGCTGGCGTAACGGAACCCTTCGGCCACCGGCTTGCTTCCATCGCTGACCGAAGACTCCCCGTCCCAAAGATGGATGGCCGGCTCGATCACGTAACGGTCGGAAAGCTCCACGGTGGTGACGGCGTCATCTTCGGTAATCATCACCTCATGAAGTTTTTCACCGGGGCGGATGCCCACCACCTCGTGAGACAGATCGGGCGCCAGCGCCGTGGCCATGTCCACCATCTTCATGCTGGGAATTTTGGGGATGAAAATCTCGCCGCCGCGCATCATGGAAAAACAGGACAGGACGAAAGCCACGCCCTGGTCCAGGGTGACCAAGAACCGTGTCATGCGCAGATCGGTAATGGGGAGGGTCTTGGCACCTTCGGCGATGAGCTTCTGGAAAAACGGCACCACACTGCCGCGGCTGCCCAGAACATTGCCATAGCGGACCACGGAGAAACGCGTGCCCACGCTTCCTGAAAGGTTGTTGGCGGCTACGAAAATCTTGTCCGAGGCCAGCTTGGACGCGCCATAGAGATTGATCGGGCTGGCCGCCTTGTCGGTGGACAGCGCCACCACCTGTTTCACGCCCGTGCGGATGGCCGCCTGGACCACGTTTTCCGCACCATGCACGTTGGTCTTGATGCATTCGAAGGGGTTGTATTCGGCCGCCGGAACCTGTTTCAGGGCGGCGGCGTGAATGACCACATCTATTTCGCACATGGCCATTTCCAGACGATCGCGATCAC
>Ga0187827_10005929_pt1 | contig 14257 bp, 12 predicted proteins | sample ETNtaG_39_FD_167969 | JGI IMG/M metagenome (GOLD analysis project Ga0187827, IMG submission 167969) | Marine microbial and viral communities from oxygen minimum zone, Eastern Pacific Ocean - ETNP2014_SV_150_PacBio MetaG (Illumina Assembly) | ecosystem: Environmental > Aquatic > Marine > Hypoxic...
CAATATCGATGCCCATCTCAAAGATATCAGCAGCCTGCATCGCCGGATAGAAGAATTTTGACAGATCATCATCGGCAGCATCCTCTGTTCTTCCCATGATGGTGAAAGTACGTCGAACCCTTGCCAGACTCATGTTCTTGGAACAACGCAATACTCGTGCCCAGTAATCTCCTGAATCCATGATTTCACTTGCATACTGGAATCTGAGTTCTCCAGGGCCATCCCCTTCAGTGGGATTTCCGAGTAACACTCGAAAAGTATCTTCCATATAAGCCGCAGTTGTGTGTATCTTCTCCATGTCACCACCGAACTTGTCATTCACCCAAGCGTGCCAGTCTGCCATGAAGATGAGAACATTGACTCCACTCTCAAGCATTCGCTTCAAGGTCAAGGAAACCACTTTCCATCCAATATGCGCCTTGCCACTGGGCTCAAAGCCAACATAGCAACGAATCACATCATCACCACCCGCACTCTTTCCACCCAGCATGACATCGACCAGACTGTCTATGCCTACGACCTCTTGGGCAGCACCCATCATCCAAGCCAAACGCCGACTTTGGTCTTCATTCAATTCAGCAAGACGAGGACATGATTCAGAAAATGGCGATAGAATGGCAGCAATTGTGCTGGAGTCCATTTCCGCCATGGCCGACATATTCATCCCTCAACCAATTTACTCAATTTCTCAGATAATGAAAGGGCACGCGTTCCATTTCCTTCTTCCAGTTTCTGTTCCACTTCAGCGATCAAGACATGGGCCTCTTCTTTGGTTTCTTGAGTCATAGAAGATGACATCTCAATCATCTTCAGCGCCAGTCGGATATTGCTCTTGGCCTTGGATATCTTCTTTCCGGCCTCCTTCGCCTTGTCGCCTCTCTGCTTGGAATTGTACCCGGTGGCATCGTCAAGAAATCCTGACCAACGTTTACGCGATTCCATCGCCAACTCTCGTCCACCATCGGAATTCAAGAATGCGTCCAACTCTTGACCCTTCATCTGTTCGACATCAACGTCCAGTTTTCCATCCTCTGAATAGTTTGCTTCAACCTTGGAAAGAATACCGAAGGAGGCCGTGAAACCTCCGTCCACTCCACTTGATACATCATCGAAATATTGACTCCCTAATTTAGCTAGACCTGCATTCCCACCATTTGTTTTTACAAGCCCACGCTTGACTTCGAATCGCTCCATGAGGGGACTCCAGCGGCACCACTGAAATGATATTTTGGTTGGGAATGGCTGAAATGATGCATCACCTGCCGACCTGCATGGGACGCAACAACAGCATCGCTGTAGCCCTTCTGATGGTTCTGATACTGCTTCCTGTGACTGCGATGGCGGAAGAAGAGATGAATTCCATCGCTGAACTGAAAGAAATTGGTTCAATAGAGGAGATGGCTCTTGGAATTTCTCAAGCAGAACTGCGTCCCGTAGGAGACCAGTTATTGCTGGTTGGCGATGATGGATATGCCCATCTCATCGATGCAGCCAATCCTGATGACCGCTCCAAGGATGTTTCTTTGACATCGGGTAAGGATGTTGACCTTCAGGCTACATCATGGCACCCCAGTGGGCAGACCGCTCTCATCGTTGGTGACGACGGCATGGTCCTCAGATTGGTGATGGACAATCACGCCATCGAAACAGTCGAAGGAAGAGGGGTGCTCGAAGGTGAGAGGCAGAAAGCAATCGATTGGAACAGGAATGGAGAAACAGCATTTCTCGGAGGGGAAAATGGCAGCATTCACAGTTATTCCTCGGCCAATGGTTTCGAACAACTCAACATCGCTGACAGCCCCATCACTGCTATCGAATGCCATCCTGATCCAGAATCAAGAATCTGTGTGGTCACAACTGCTGGCGATGGAGCAGCGGTGATAGATTACAATAACCAAGTACATTGGGTTTCCAATACTGGTGGAGATACTTGGGTGGATGTCGTGTGTCCAAGCGTTTCACTCGATTCCTGTGTACTCATCGGTAGTGGAAAACGAATTGCAGTGCTACACATCGATGTAGATGATCCCGCTTCCAGTGCAATAGATAATCCGGAGGTGCTTTCAACACTAGAGGGTGAACTGACCGGTGGTTCATTGATGGGAGATGGACGGGTCACACTACACGTTGCACCTTACGCGTTAGCTGCGTACGATATGAAAGAGAAGGTTGCTTGGGCAGTGGTCACCACTGCTGAGGTAGAAAACCATGGCAGTCTACGTGGCTCTACAATGGTGCACATCTGGGGCACTGAAGACGACAAGGGCTTCATTCTCTCCAGTAGCGGAGCATTGGCAATAATGACTCCCATCATGGAAGTCGAAGAAGAAGACCTGATGGGATACGCAGTAGTCACTCTAGTGGTTATCAGTGTTCCAGGATTAGCCTTGGGAATGCTGTACATGAATTCCAAGACTATCCAACGCTGGTGGTACAATGTCACAAAGGGCCGCAAGATTCGCAAGCAAGAGAAGGCTAAGATGAAGGCTGAAAAAGAAGATGATGAAGAGAAGACTTCCAATGATTGAACAATTGTTTCCCCTGAAAAGTTCATGAGTGCCTTCAATCGCCGAGACAACAGGAGGGGAGATGTTGACATACGAAGGAGTGGATTTCTATGATATCGAATCTCAATTGAGTGAAGACGAGATAATGGTCCGCGACATGGTCAGAGACTGGGTTGATGAAGAAGTCATCCCGAATATCGAAGAAGCCTGTAGAGAAGGACACTTTCCAGAGGAATGGGGGCAAGCCCTCGGAGAAATGGGCGTTCTAGGAATGACCATCGATGAAAAGTATGGCTGCGCTGGAATGTCTTATGTCGCCTATGGCTTGGTTTGTCAAGAGTTAGAACGTGGCGATAGTGGTCTGCGGTCATTTGCCAGCGTACAGGGTTCATTGGCTATGTTTCCTATTTCCGCCTTCGGTTCAGAGGAACAGAAGATGCACTATCTTCCGAAGATGGCCAGCGGAGAATGGGTTGGTTGTTTTGGCTTGACCGAGCCTGATTATGGTTCAAATCCAGGGGATATGATAACACGGGCTGTCGAAGATGGCGATGATTTCGTCTTGAATGGAGCAAAGATGTGGATAACAAATGGCACTGTCGCTGATGTTGCGATCGTCTGGGCAAAATTGGATGGAGTCATCCGTGGATTCATCGTCGAGAAGAATGATGCTGGATTCAGTGCCCCAGAGATGACTGGAAAGCACTCGCTCAAAGCCAGCGTCACCAGTGAATTGGTGTTTCAGGATTGCCGTATTCCAAAGAATCGTATTCTCCCGGATGTCAAGGGATTGAAGGGGCCATTCTCCTGTTTGAACAACGCACGATACGGAATTTCTTGGGGAGCCATCGGTTCTGCACAGGCCTGCTTCCATTCAGCCAAGGAGTACACATTATCTCGTATTCAATTCAAACATCCAATCGCTTCTTACCAATTGGTTCAGAACAAATTGGCATGGATGTTGCGTGAAATCACCAAGGGACAGTTACTGGCACTGCATTTAGGTCGCAAGAAGGATGATGGAAGTTGGATTCCTGAACAGATAAGCCTCGCCAAGATGAACAATGTCGATATGGCGCTCGAGATTGCAAGGATGGCAAGAGATATGCACGGCGCCAATGGTATCCTCGACGAATACCCTATCATGCGCCATATGGCTAATCTGGAATCTGTGAAGACCTACGAAGGAACCCACGACATCCATAACCTCATTCTTGGCAGATGGATAACTGGAATCCAGGCCTTCACCCGTGACCTCTAGGCAATTGTTTGCTGAAAATGTTCATCAATGGAGTTCCGGTCGGCGGCATGTTCACTCCTCCGGAGTGGAGGTGAGATGATGCCTAATATCGCTGTCCTCGTAAAGAGAGTCCCAGATACCAACGCACAGATACTGGTCTCTGGGGATCGTGTTGACCTTTCTAATGTAAAATGGGTGATGAGCCCTTACGATGAATATGCTCTTGAGGCTGCGATGATGCATAAGGAAGCGCAAGGAGGAGTTGTCACAGCCATTACTCTGGGAGCGCCTGAATGCGACAAAGTTCTCAAAGATGCAAAAGCCATTGGAGTCGACCGCATCATTCGTGTGTGGGATGATTCTTGGTCAGAACTTGATTCCAACCAAACCCAGATGGCGCTGACCAGTGCGGTCAAGGAAATCTCTGCAGAAGTCGTATATTGCGGGAAATCTGCAGCCGATACTGGAGCTGGTTCAACCGGACCTGGAGTTGCTGAAAGACTGGATTGGGCAAGTGCCAGCAACATCATCGGGCTTGAATTCGAGGATTCTGGAATCGAAGTGATTGTTCCTGCCGCTTCAGGAAACGCCAGGACCGGCATCTCACTACCCGCAGTTGTATCCTGCGACAAAGGATTCTGCAAACCGCGAAAGCCCAATGTCAAGGGTATCATGATGGCCAAGAGAGCACAGGTTGAGGTTCTCGCAGCAGAGATTCCTGCTTCAGGAATCAACATCGTCTCCCACACTCCCCCTCCCCAGAAGGCACCGGGACAGACTTTCGATGGCGCTACAAATGTACCTGCAGTCGTCGCAGCACTGCGCAACGACGCCAATGTTATCTGAGGTGATAGAAATGAGTGAAACCGTAGTTATTGCCGAGACGAAACAAGGTATGCTACATTCAGTGACTGCCGAACTTGTAAGTGCTGCCAACGCTCTTGGTAGTGCACCTACAGTCATCATTCCTGGAACCAGTGATTCTGCTGCCGCTGCTGTAGCAGAACTCGCTGGAGTGGGCAGAGTAATCGCTTGTGTGGGTGATTGTTTCTCCACCTATGATGCTGCATCATGGGCCAAAGCGGTGGACACCTGTGCTCCTGCCGGAATCGTTGTCTGTGCTGCCAGCCAGAACGGCAAGGATCTGGCAAGCCGTCTCGCTGCTCGTCGTTCCATTTCAGTGGTACAGGATGTCGTGGCAATCGATGGTTCGACCTTGACACAGCCAATATTCTCTGGAAAAGCAATGCAGAACATCGTATTGAGCGGTGATGCTGTCATCAGTATTCGTGCAAACACCTTCGCCGCAGTCGGTGAAGGAGATGGTGCTGAAGTAACTGTCATGAATCAGTCAGCAGATATCGCCACTGCTGTACGAGAGATGATCGCCAAAGCCAATGAAAGACTCGATGTCGCTGAAGCTGATATCATCATCTCTGGAGGACGTGGAATGCAAGACCCTGTCAATTTCGTCGATCTTGAACGTATCGCTGATGCTCTAGGTGCGGCGGTTGGAGCCAGTCGCGCAGCGGTTGACACTTGGGAGGAGATTCCCCACAGCATGCAGGTTGGCCAGACTGGAAAGACTGTGAATCCCAGTCTCTACATCGCTGTAGGTATCAGCGGAGCCATCCAACATTTGGCTGGAATGAGGACCTCGAAATACATCGTTGCCATCAACAAGGATGCTGAAGCACCCATATTCAAGCACGCTGACTATGGTATTGTCTCCACTTGGGAGGAGGCTCTACCGATTCTAGAGTCTGAACTCAAGGCTTTGCTTGGATGAACGCTCCTGCGGTATCATCAAACCAAATGCGGTTGACCAGCCCCCATGGGCGCCGACAAGGACAACAAGAAGGGGATGATTGCAAAGGCGGCTGTTGCTGCTGGATTAGTCTGGAGAGGGGCCAAGATGGTCAAACCAGAGAACCGCGAGGAAATCATGGAAGTTGTGAAAGACCCAAAGGCATGGGGAGAGAAACTCTCGGATGCTTGGGACTGGACCACCATTGAAGCGGGTGAAACCAAGGATGCATTCATCATACTTGCAAAGATTGCATTGGCTCGTAATGTATCTGCAGGAGAGATGAAAGCAACTGCGGAACAACTCGGGGAACTGGGGCTCATCATCCCACCACTCAGAGTCTTCATGTTACCAGGGAGTTGGCTGCTGCTAGGAACACTCTCAAAATTGACTCCGTGGCATCTGATGCCAGAGATCAACCTCCCCGACCTCGACCTTCGCAATGCCATCATGGAACGTTTCGGCAAGGGTGAATCAACAGGATTCGAGAATGAAGCAGATGCTGCACTCAAGGCCCTTGAAGATGAGTGAAACTCAGATTCAGCCCTGCCATCTTGCCCAAGAACCCCCAGATGGGCGGTAATAATTGATGTTGCTTCCAACAGGCCATTCTGTCCATTCATATCCTGCTTCGTCCTTTCTGCCCTGCATTTCTAGAATTCAATGTCAAATTAAAAACTAGACCCAATACTCATTGTTCATGGCCGGCGGAAATACAACGACTGGTCAGAAATCGCAGACACTTCTCTTGCAGAATGAACTCAACGATTGGTATTCTGATAATCAACTCGACATGTCTTGGCTCAACAGTCCATCCAGACATCAATTCCGCTGGCGCCAACTGAATGGTCGTTGGACTAGCAATGAGCGACGAATATCCAGACCTGAACAACTCGTCAAATCCTTTCGAGGAAAAGCGCCGACTGACCTTTATTTTGGCACTGCTGAATGGCTGGAACCAATCGGCTTACCACGGATTCGTGAAAAGCACAAACCAGCACCCATACTACTCGACCATCTAGTCGTCTTCGATATCGACCAGACACCCTTCTGCCATCGTCGTCTGGACAAGGCACGTGCAATAACCGCTGGATTGGTGGACTATCTTGAGAAGATTGAGGGGTTGGAACTTCTCTACATCAGTTACAGTGGTAGCAAAGGCTTCCACGTTGTTCTCAAAGACCTTGAAAGAGAAAAATTCGCCATTGAAGACCCCCGCTTGCGTGAAGAAGAAGTGAAAGTAGCGCGCAAGGAATTACTCAGCGAAGTGCAGTCAGCTGGCTTTCCAGTCGACAAGACCGTCACCGCAGATACTAGACGCATCATCAGATTGCCAGGCTCGATACACGGAACAACAGGTTGGAAATGTACCATTATCGACCGCCAGACTCTCAACAAACCATTGCGCAGATGGATCAATGATATCGAACGACATCCAAAGGCTGTAGAGATGCCCTACTGGGCCAAAGCCAAGAAAATCACCAAGAAGGTGAGCAAGAAATCAACTCCCAGCAAGAACACAGCCCAGGTGATCGACCGCGGCCCATCGGTTATCATGCAGGCAAGCTCACACGTCTCCGGCACCGCTGACCGCTCAGCCTTCATCACTTGGCTTCCAAAATCTTGGGGAGAAAATCGACGAAGCCGTCTATTCAGAGAACTCGAGGACCTCGGATGGGCTCCAGGCCACCACTGGCTTTGTGATGAACGAGAATTGCTGATTATTCCTCTAGCAATTCCCAAGGAACACATGATGCGCCACCTCAAATCACTAGGATTGAACGCTTCATTGTCGCAATTTGAAAAACTCGGTCATAGTTGGACAGGCATATCTCCTCGAAGATGGGAAAACGGCGAACAGGAGTCTGAATTCGAATATCAAGGAGTAATTCCATTCGATGGCGAGCAGGTGAAGATGCCATTCTCCAATCCTCATCTCGAACTGGTTCAGCGCCTAGGTGGAATCGTCGAGATGGATGACCCAAGCAAGGTGGATTTCGCGGGTGATTCTACCTGTACATTACGGGTCGCCAACCACAAGTGAAGATTATAGGCTATATGACAAATCATGATTTGCCTCACAGGGAGCGAGAGCGATGACCGGCGAAGATGACTTCGAGACAGCGCATGACTTCAACCGGCCATGGGGTAGAGGCGCCCCATGGCCATCTTTGGTGATTTGATGGGTTTCTTTGACGCTCTCAAATCCTTGTTCGGAGGTGGAGTTACCCAACATAATCAACCGGCGCCAGTGTACAATGCTGCACCAAGAACTCCACGCAACTCTCACAATCCAAAATGCCAAGAAAATGGCTGCCTAAATCATGTTTACAAAGCAGAACACCCACTTTGTTATGAACATTGGAAGGACAAGAAACGCGAAGAATATTACCACGCAAGAAGCATGAATCGTACGATTGCCCCCAGTGCACAACGTTCCTATGATCGGTTGTTATCATTCCTTTCCAGCCACATGGGAAAACCACTTGAAGAACTCGATGAACAAGGAATCTCTCAGGCACTTAGCTCTGGAATAGGAATGACTGAGGGTGACATCAAGGCATTCCTTGAATCACCAACCACACGTGGACTTCTGGGCTGGACTCCTCGCCATGACCTCAATGGACAAGAACATGAAGGAAATGAATGGGCTGAGCATAACGGGGTCAAGTGGTATCGTCCAAGCAACAAACCTGGGCCTTGGTTGAGGCACGGTTGAATGATTCAACCTCTCTGAAATCATTCTTCTTCGTCTGAAGCAACCTCGAATTCGCAGACCTTGAACACCGGCTCTCCATGTGAAATCGAACCCATGTATTCAGATATCTCATCCTCTAATTTTACTCGAACTTGGAAGAATGTTGGATCATTGGTCCGCCAACGGCGGTGCTTGGCATAGTGATGAACCAATACTGTATATCTTCCAATAGGTGGCTGTTTCCACCACACCAAATTCTCAAGTGGCTCCTTGCTTGTGGGTCTAGCGTTCATGTCCACATCCAGTGTGCCTCCACACGCTGTTCGACGTTTGTTGAAGCAAATTCTCTCCTCACCGGGGGTGACAACATGCAGGTCGAGGTCATTGTGATTATCCCATATCAATGTGACCTGAATGTTTCCAGTTTCTGCTCCTTCGCGCTCAAGACGCATAAGGAACTCCTGTTCTCTCGAATTTGAAGCCATCTTGACCTTCATTCCCTGTAGATGACCAACACTTGCTTGGTTGGCATGCTCGTCGAAGGCAACTTCGAATTCACTGACCCATGCCTCTCTCTCGGCTAATAGTTGGAGGCGGGCTTCCTCTGCCTCTCGCTTGAAATCGACTTCTTCCTCGGGTTCATCCTTGAGCAAATGATCAAATTGTCCCGGCAGACCCATCGCCATCTCTGCATACTGTCGAAGACGCTCCTTCTCCACCCTCTCAAATTCCTCTTTCTCCTCAGCAGTCCATTCCTTACGGGCTTTGGCTCGCAATTCCTCTAGTTTCTCAAGATGTGAATCATCAGACTCTACGACTGGAGAAAGGTCCGTCTGCTCATACATCTCCACTGCGGCTTCCACCACCCGCGAAGTGTAGGTGTGTTCCTGTGTGGAATCGATATCAATTCGCACACTACCCTTATTCTGGAAGAGGGAAAAGAGACCATAGCCAAAACCCAACAGCAGTAATACTCCTACTACTGTTTCTACCGGGTCCATGGCAGTTCGTGGAGGGTGTCAGTCTTGAGGTGATTGGAGGTTGAGAAGCGAAGATTCCACAAATGGACCTGACTCTGGAGATACATGGATGGAGCCCAGTTGCGTGTGGACGGGCTGTCCTACAGGCATAGAATTGCTACTCCAAGATTGAGCAATCCTTGGGCTACCAAACTAGGACCTGGGATTCACAACATCTCTTTCTCTATCCCTTCAGGCTCTATCGTAGGCCTAGTAGGTCCCAACGGCGCAGGAAAAACAACACTGCTGCATTTGATGTGTGGATTGAGACCCGCTGACTCAGGTAGAGTGCAATTTGACAACAAGGAATGGAAAGACCTGAAGAATGAGCACTCAGCAAGACGGAACATTGGCTTCATGCCTGACAATGTGCGATGGCAAGGGACCAGTACTCCAGCCAAGATTCTGCACAGACTGTCATTGATGCGAGAAGCAGAAGTTGGAGACCTCATTGAACTTGTAGGGTTGAAAAGCCGTTGCAACGAATCCCTCGATAGTTTGAGCGCTGGAATGAGACAGAGATTATCTCTGGCTGCAGCGATGATAGGCTCGCCTAGAATCCTACTCCTCGATGAGCCATTCACTGGACTGGACCCCGTTGCTCAGAAGGCTCTACAGAAACTTATGCTCCAACTATCAGAACGTGGAACCACAATCATCGTCTCTTCCCATCTATTGCTTGAATTGGAAGCCATAGTCGACCGTGTCGTACTACTCAATCAAGGACAAGTGATTATTGATGGAGAATTGAATACGGTAAGAAAGAAACTGAGGCTGGACAGAAGGCTGATTATCGAAGGAAGCAATGGCGACCCCAACGAACTACTGAGTGAATTCGGCGAACTCATCGAATACTCTGCTGAAGATGGCTGGAGCGCCACCTTGGAGAGGAGTGAGGGATGGTCCATCAAGATGAGAGAAGATTTGGTCAAACGACTGCACAAAGCAGGTATGACGCCGTACAGAATAGAAGCAAGACTTGCTGACCTTGCCGAAATGCTCAGTGCCGCAACAGGAGAAGATGACATCTCATTGACAGTTGCAGAAGCAATGATGGTACCCTTACAACGAAAAGAGGTGGAAGAGGAATGAATTTCCACAAAGTGCTCGCCTTGGCATTTGACGACCTAGGACAACGAACGAGATCGCTGCGGATGCTGATACTCGCCCCCCTGCTGACTCTTTTCATCCTCGGTTCATGTTGGGGGTTGTCTGACCCCGATGCAACCTTACCCTCGACAATAACTGCAGATACGCCTTACGAAGTTCTGTTTCTAGCCTCATTGTTCATTCTTCTCTCAGCAACTCTTGGTGTTGTGCTATTTGGTTTTGATGGAATCAGTAAGGCTAGGTTATCTGGCACTTTGGCAATCGAATTATCACAACCGATAGAGCGCAAAGAACTGGCACTTTCTATGTTGATCAGCACTTGGTTAGCAGTAGCACTTCCAACAATCATTCTGAGTATGATAGGTATCGTATTGATTCGCCTCCAGATGGGAGAATGGACTTCATTCGCAGATGCTGGACTATTCCTTGGAGCGACTGCTCTCCTGTTGTTCTGGTATGCTGTCATCCAGATGTACGCATCAAGTCTGGCACGAGACATGGGTTCTGCGATTGCTCTGGGAATCGGTGCATGGCTACTTTTCACGATGGTCTGGTTGTTGGTGACTGTCCTGATCGCCAGCGCCCTCGGAGTTGAATCAAACGATACCTCAAGCGCAGTTTTCGAAGCCTTCTCAGCCAAAGTTGACTTATTCTCCCCAAACGGAGTTTACCATCTATTGTTAGAAATGCGGCTCGCTGACGATCTGAGTCGCAATATCTCCATTCTGTGGGTATCTCTGGCCACTGTTCTGTGGACCATTTTGCCACTGGTTGCTTTCATTCGCCGCTTTGAAAAGATACAACCCTGACTTAGCGCCCCTAGCGGCGTAGAAACGCAAGACCTATCCACTAGCAATAACCCCACATAACCATGACAAGACTTGGTACTCGGGTGACCGGACTGTTTCTGATGCTGTTGATGTTGACTTCAGTGACTTTGATTTTCAATCCTGATGGTCGGCTTACTGAAAAGAATATCCTGCAAGTTGATGGACGTCAACTAGGGGATGTCGATTGTTCCAATTACACGTTTGAAGATATGTTCGCATACAACCATGCCCTCTTCGAAGTGAATGTCTATGATGACTGGTCAACCACTACCACCAATGCCACCGCATGGGTCAATCAGAGTCTGGCTGCAGATGTCAGAGAAGCAATGGATGGCCTGTTCGAAGGTTTTCCAGGGGGGGACAATGACTGGCTATCCACAGACGAAAGAGAAGGTGTCCGAAGCGTTGGTCCAAAATGCGTCTCCGACATGACCACTAGAATAGGAATCAGAGAAGGTCAACCACACCGCGGAGGAGTAGACTGGAATGAATTGACTTGGGTGGAAGAGGGTATTGCATTGGATGAACTGAACCTTGTTCCAGATGAACATGCTGAAACCAGAGACTGTCAGAACGTTTTCGCAAGCAGCGGTTGCAAGGAAGTTCCAGTTCACGTCACCGATAATCTGGAGATCTATCTCCTTCAAGCCGAAGATGATGATGACCCTGACCACAACATGGTTTACAATAAGTTACCAAGTCTTGGCACACAACCATTCACTCTTGCGATGAACGTCACCAACATGACAGATGCCGAGATGATATTTTATTTGCCACCCGTTGAAGGATTGCGAATCGCCGATTTTGATGTGCAAGAAGATGGAGTGAGTGTTTCTGTCGACGAACCAACATCGAGAACTCTTGAAGATGGCCAACTTGAGGTCACTTTCGAAATCAATTATAATCTGGCAGATTGGCCAATGGGCAAGAACCTCTTCATCGATTTCACCACCGCAATACCTCCGCCAGACTATCCACCCACATGGTCGGCTACGGCTCCGGCCGAAGGCGCGTCGATACCGATGCTGATTGATTCTGGAAAAACCCTGCTTGCAGATGAAGAAACAATACAATCATGGATTGAAGAAGATGCACCAGTTGACTATGTGTGTGAAATCAGTAACCAATGGATTCTAGACTCTGAAAACGATGGAATTTATATTACTCCTGGAAACGGAAACAGTGACAGTGCAGAACTGACCTGTACCCCTGAATGGCAAGAGAAAAGTGGAGAAAATCACACTGGTGAAACTAGAACATGGACACTGGAGCAGCCAATCGTATTCTCTGCGACCGCTGGAGAATACATGGAGATAGTCAACATCACCATGGCTTCAAATGCTGACAGAAGCAATCTAAGCGTTTGGATTACACCTACTCAAGATGATGCGACTGGAGAGACTGCATCATCAGACGGACCAGAGACTGAAAGCATTATTTCAACTGACATCTCAGTCATGTCTCCAGGACCAGTACACTTCAGCATCAGAGTCTCTGGAGCCAACATGGCGGATTGGGCATTCGATATCGACTTGGGCATCATCAAAGAGAGCCGCCCACCTGAAATGAGTATCTCCAAGACCAGAGATGGAGACAATGGAACATGGGATTCAGACGGATACCAATACACGATGAGTGGCACAGTATTCGACGCTGATGGAGATGAAGTCGACATTACCATCGAAGTATGCGGATATGACACAGGAGTTACTCCTGATGGCTCTATCTGGAGTGCTGATGTAAGCGTGGTTGGATGCAGCAATAGTGCTGATAACTATGTTATCACGTTGATTGCAAGCGACGATTGGGGAAAATCCACCACCATGACAATCAATGTCCCAGCACCGACTGAAGATGACCTGCCATCAGCTCCTTCCCCACCACCATTGTCGAACAGTGAAGAGGGCGGTGGACTTCCGGCCCCTGGACTACTTGCAACCATCATGATACTCGCTATCGCAGGACTGTGGACAAGCAGATTTCGTGATGATTGAGCAATCGGAGGGTTCATCCCCACCGGTCAAACCGCAGCGGATGGAGAAAGCGCATGTTTCGTGGCATCGTAGAGCGCCCCAGCCATGAGAATGGCCTACTGGTCAGTTTCACTGGCTCGTCACCTGCCTTAGGAAGCAGACTCATCGATGGCGGTGGACGTGTAGTTGGAATCGTTGATACTGTAATCGGTCATGTCGAGGAGCCAATGGTTCACATGAAACTCAAACTAGATACTGATCCAACTCAAATCATCGGCCTACATCTGGAAGTCCAAAGCCGACAAAGTGGATGGGATGAACGCAAACACGATGGACGCGGCCGCAACGACGAACGCAGAGGTCAAGACCGACGTGGCGGAGACCGACGTGGCGGAGACCGACGTGGTGGAGACCGACGTGGTGGAAACAGCAGAAACGACGGAGACAGAGGTGGAGATTGGACCTGTCCAAAATGCCAGAATTCGAACTTCTCATTCCGTCAGGAATGCAACCGCTGTCAAGCACCTAGATCAGGAGGAGGGGACCGACGTGGAGGAGATCGTCGTGGCGGAAGAGACCAGCGTGGTGGAGACCGTCGTGGCGGAAGAGACCAGCGTGGTGGAGGCCGCAGAAATGATGGAGACAAGGGTGGCGATTGGACCTGTCCAAAATGCCAGAATTCTAATTTCGCATTTCGCAGAGAATGTAACCGCTGTCAAGCACCTAAATCAGGTGGTGGCGGTGGAGACCGTCGTGGTGGAGACCGTCGCGGAGGCGGTGGAGACCGGCGTGGTGGAGACCGTCGCGGAGGCGGAGGAGACCGTCGCGGAGGCGGAGGAGACCGGCGTGATGGCGGAGGAGACCGTCGTGGTGGAGACCGTCGTGATGGTGGAGGAGACCGCCGTGGTGGAGACCGTCGTGATGGCGGAGGAGACCGTCGTGATGGTGGAGGAGACCGTCGTGATGGCGGAGGACATAGGCAAGGCTCTGGTTCCCGTGGTCCAGCAAGAGGAGATGGGCGCCAGAACAGAAGCCGCAGCGGCCGGGTATTCAAAGAAAGAAAACAAGGCAAG
>Ga0187827_10005931_pt1 | contig 14250 bp, 9 predicted proteins | sample ETNtaG_39_FD_167969 | JGI IMG/M metagenome (GOLD analysis project Ga0187827, IMG submission 167969) | Marine microbial and viral communities from oxygen minimum zone, Eastern Pacific Ocean - ETNP2014_SV_150_PacBio MetaG (Illumina Assembly) | ecosystem: Environmental > Aquatic > Marine > Hypoxic...
GAGAAGCTGGAGAAAGAATAACATGGGAACCTTCCTTAACGTAGCCCAGATAGTGTTGGCAACGTCCTTAATACTGGCCATTCTGCTTCAGGTCCGGGGTGGGGGGCTGGGGGGTATCTTTGGTCAGGCGGATAGCGTTTTCCGCACCAAGCGGGGTGTCGAGAAGACTCTCTTCCAGCTTACCATCGTTCTGGTAGTTCTGTTCATTGGCATCTCCATTGTCCGCCTGCGCGGCGGCGTCTAGTCAGCCAGCCGGGGAGATTGATATGACGAACAGGTCTAAATCTCAGCCGAACGACAAAATGGCCCTTCGCCTGGACTTCAGTCACATGATGTCGGATTTTGTCGGCCCGGACCGGGGCATCACTCGGCAGGAAATCGATGATCTTATCCCCAGAACCTCAGCCATAGCCGCTGATATTGAAGCCAAAAGGGAAGCCGGCGACCTGGGATTCTACCAACTGCCCTATGATATGGAGGCGGCCGCCGCGGCCACGGACATGGCCGGCCGCTTTCAGGGAAAGTGCGATGACCTCGTTGTTCTGGGCATCGGTGGTTCGGCTCTGGGCGGGACGGCTCTTTTCCGAGCCCTCTGCCATCCCCTGCATAACCTGTTATCGAAATCAGAAAGAGGGGGAAAGCCCCGGGTCTTTATCCTGGATAACGTTGATCCGGCCACTGTCGGCAGTTTTCTCGACTTTGTAGACTTGGAAAAAACTGTATTCAACGTAATCACAAAATCAGGCTCCACCGCTGAAACCCTGAGCCAGTTTCTGATTATCCGCCAGCTGCTTACCGATAAAATAGGCCGGGAGTCGGTCAAGGAACACCTGGTCGTGACCACCGGTGCGGGTGGACAGTTAAGGCAATTGGCCGAGCAGGAAGGGTATCCCCTGCTCTCAATCCCGGAAACTGTCGGGGGCCGGTTTTCCGTCTTGAGTCCGGTGGGGCTTTTCCCCGCCGCTCTCTTCGGAGTTGATATCGCAGAACTGCTGGCTGGGGCCCGCTATATGGACGATCGTTGCCGCACCGACCAACTCTGGCAAAATCCCGCTTACCTGGCTGGAGCTTTGCACTACCTGGCCGATGTCAAAAAAGGACTAAGCATCGCCATCATGATGCCCTACAGTGATGCCCTGATCCAGGTTGGCTACTGGTTCCGTCAACTCTGGGCGGAAAGCCTGGGGAAGGCGATAAACAATTCAGGGGAAACGGTCAACGTAGGGCCGACCCCGGTAGTCGCTTCCGGAGTTACTGATCAGCACAGTCAACTCCAGTTATACTCGGAAGGCCCCTTTAATAAACTTATTACGTTCCTGCTGGTGGAAAACCCCGATCAGTCGTTGACTATACCCCGGCACCTGGAACCGCGAGAAGGGATTTCCTACCTGGGCGGGCATGATTTAGAGGAACTGATGCAGATTGAAGCTCAATCCACCCAGCTTGCCCTGACTAAAGCCGGACGAAGCAATATGAGCCTGATCCTGCCTCAGACAAACGCCTTTACCATCGGCCAGCTCTTTTTCCTCTTGGAAGTGCAGACGGTTTTTGCCGGCGGTCTTTATGGTATCAACCCGATGGACCAGCCGGGGGTTGAAGCCAGCAAGCAGTATATTTACGGAATGCTGGGCCGGAGCGGCTTCGAGGACAAGGCCAGGGAAGCTAAAAAGTGGCGGGATAGAGGAGGACGGTACACCATCTAGGAGACAACCGGCTGTTCTTGCCGGCCCTCATTAGCCGGTCGGCCGACCGGCAACAAGCAATATTCTGACATTACCCGGGGAAGACACTATTTGACAGGCGCCGAAATTTAGAGGTAATATGAAGTCCGCCTCTGATTCGACAGAAGCTTGGAATTCGGCAAATAGATTTTTCTGCTGGGCTGTTTTCCCGGACCGGAATATCGTATCAGACGAGTGCGGCGAATAAATGGTAAATAGTCATGGAAAAGACTTTAGCTATTATATTGGCTGGAGGGCGGGGGGAGCGACTGGGCATCCTGGCCCACGAGCGGACTAAGCCTGCCATTCCTTTTGCCGGCAAGTACCGCATCATTGATTTTACCCTGAGTAACTGCGTTAATTCGGGTATTTCCAAGATAGCTGTTATGACCCAATATCAGCCCCTTTCGCTCATCGAGCACATCGGTATCGGCGCGGCCTGGGGTTTAGCCAATATGGATGGCACCGGGATGCGACTGTTGCAGCCTTATTTAGCCCGTGAGGAAGGCCGGAACTGGTACAAAGGGACCGCGGACGCCGTCTACCAGAACATTCAGTACATTGAAGAGCAAAGCCCCGAACTGGTGTTAATTCTTAGCGGTGACCACATTTACAGAATAGACTACGAAGATATGGCCAGATATCACCGCAAGAGTCAGGCAGATGTTACTCTGGCCACCACAACTGTGCCCTATGAAGAAGCTTCGCGTTTCGGCACGATGACGGTGGACCAGGATGGGCGAATATCCAGTTTTCAGGAGAAAGTGAAAAAACCGGAAAGTAATCTGGCCTCTATGGGCGTCTATCTTTTCACCAAGGAGGCCCTCATCCGCTGCCTTGAGGAAGACGCTCAACTCCGCTCCTCCGAGCATGATTTCGGGCGGAACGTCTTTCCCCGGATAGTGTCCGGTTCCGGCAAGGCTTACGCTTACGACTTTCACGGTTACTGGCGGGATGTAGGTACGGTGGCCTCCTATTGGGAGGCCAACATGGACTTGCTTGAGTTACGCTCGTCCCTCGTCTTTGATCCTGCTTGGCCTATTCGTACCAAGGAAGCGCCCGGACCACCGGCTATTGTCTCTCAGAAAGGTCGCATCAAAAACAGCATGATATCGTGTGGCTGCGTCATTGAAGGCAGCGTGGAGCATTCAGTCCTCTCGCCGGGAGTCACGGTGGCTGAAGGCACTCTGGTAAAGAACTCCATTGTCCTGTCGGATAGTGTCATTGGGCCAGGCAGCGTCGTCGACTATTCCATCCTTGACAAAGAGGTGGTGGTCGGACCGGGCTGTCATATCGGCTTCGGTGACAATTTCCAGATTAGCCGAAAAGAACCCAAAGTGGCCAATACCGGGATTACCATCATCGGCAAAAGGGCCAGGGTGCCGTCCGGGATCAAAATAGGCCGTAACTGTATAATCTACCACGGTGTCGCGGAATCTGATTTTTCCGGTTCAGACATTCAGAGTGGCGAAACCATCAAGCCCAAGCGGAGAAACTCCCCCGGGAACAGCCTGGTCCATTTTGATTCGAACAAGAAGAAATGATATGTCAGAACTAAGGCAGGACCCCACCACCAAAGAATGGGTAATAATGGCTCCGGAGAGAGGCAAACGCCCTCAGCAGACGTTGGGAAAGAGAATTACTGACCAGATACTTGAATGGGACGCGTCCTGCCCCTTCTGCCCCAGAAACGAGGCCCAGACCCCGGCCGAACTTTTCAGAATTCCGACTGCAGGCCATAATTCGGACTGGCAAATAAGAGTAATCCCCAACCGGTTTGCCGCCCTGTCACCTGAAGGAAGTACCGCCAGAAGAGAAAGCGGGTATTTCGCCCGGTCGATGGATGGTTTTGGCGTGCATGAAGTAATCATAGAAAGCCACCTTCACAACGCCACCCTGCCATTGATGCCGTATGAACAGGTGGAAAATGTGCTGATTGCTTACCAGCAAAGGTACAATTCCCTCAAGATGAACCGCCAGCTCAAGTTTATCACTATTTTTAAGAATCACGGCCGGGAATCGGGAACAACCATGGCCCACCCCCACTCCCAGTTGGTAGCTACCCCCATCATAACCCCCTACTACCACAAGCGATTCGATGTTGCTCACGATTACCACGCGGATATGGGGACCTGCCTTTATTGTGATATCATCCAGGAGGAAATGGAGAAAGGGGAGAGAATCGTTGCTGTAACCGATGAGTTTATCGTCTTTCAGCCCTTCGCTTCCCGTATGCCCTGGGAGACCTGGATTGTCCCCAAGAGGCACCGGGCTTCTTTCGGCTTACTTCCGGCCATTAATTTACCTGAGCTGGCCAAGGTGTTAAAAGATGTTCTCCTCTGCCTCTATCATGAACTCGATAGTCCTGCCTATAACCTGATGATTGACACCACCACGACGGAGGATGAAGAAGACCCCTATTACCATTGGCATATCAGGATAATGCCCAGACAGAGCATGATCGCCGGCTTTGAAATTGGTTCGGGTATCTATATAACCTCCGCCCTCCCTGAAGAAACGGCCGGGCGGATGAGACAGTGCATCGGGTAACCGCCGGAAGCGTAAGGTAAAAGGACTAGCCATTCGGGCTCCAGCCTGGGGACTTCATCCGGAATGGGTTGCGCACCCCTGGTCTTTGAATAACAGCCCCGGTCTACCAGAGCCGCCTTTGCCGGGAAATCTCAGGACAGCAGGCTGTCGGACATGCTGATGAAGTCGGCCGCCATCCTCTTCTTGTCAAACACTTCCACGGCCCGTTTTCTTCCCGCCAGTCCCATCTCCCGGGCCAGTTCCGGGTTGGAAAACAGTTTTGCTATGCTGGCTGCCAGTTGCCCCGGAATATTCTGCTCATCTCTGTCGATAATGAATCCTGTCTGGCCGTCTATCACTCCCTCCAGCAGTCCCCCGGAGCCGGTCACGATGGCCGGAACACCCGAAGCCATCGCCTCTATCGGGACCAGCCCGAACGGCTCATTTCCGATGGTGGTGTAGATTACCACGTCGGCCAGTTGGGTCAGTTTTGGTATGTCGGAATACGAGTAGCTGCCGATAACAATGTTATTTTCCAGCTTCAGCTCGGCGATGGTCCGGTCTATCTCCCGTTCGTATTCAGCTAGGTCTATTTTTGACACCCGCTCTTGTCTTCCGGTGAAAACCATCTTCGCGTCGGAGAACTGGTCGATGATCGATGGCAGTGACTTGATAGCCGGAACGATCCCTTTCCATTGCAGGAAACGGGCCGTATGAAGAATTATTCTGTTATCGCCAAACCCGTAGTGTTGTCTGAGCTCCATCTTTTTCTCCCGGCTGGCCGGTGAAAAGCTGTCCGTGTCTATCCCGTGCATGATTACCTGGAACTTCTCTTCGGGTATGGCCGGTATTCTCTTCCCCACGCTGCTCTTGATAAACTCGCTGATGACCACGATCCTGTCCCAATCGACTTCGGTAAGTATCCCGATCATTTCATCCGTCTCGCGGTCGATGAAAATGTCGTTGTGCAGTACCACCACACAAGGAATCTCCAACTCATGGCACACTTCAACCAGGGCTTTTGACAGGGGAAGATAGTCCATATGCAGGTTATGGGCGTGGATTATATCGATTTTGTTGCTGGTGAGGAAGTCCTTGAGTATGGGCTTCACGTAATCGGAGATGTCCCGCCCTTCTTTTTTCATGGTCTCCAGGAATGCGGGGGACAGAATGTCCGAACGTGTTATGTCTACAAAGATTTTCTCCCGGTCCGGCACTCCTTTTTGGCGGGCCGTCAGTAGATAAACATCCATACCCATCCTGGCTATTTCCGGATAAATCGTGGCCAGATGTGTCTCAACTCCCCCGATCATCGGGGGGTAGGCCCAATGGACCACTCCGATGTTCATCTTTTTGCCTCCTTGTGCCGCCTCTAAGTGACAATGTTTGCCCTTATTGCCACCATAACTATAGCAGAATCGTTTTTCTTTAGCTATCGGGGCCAAGCCCCGCGCCGGCCGTTCGCTCCGGCCTTATCCCCTTGAAGCAACTCCCTCTTCCATCTCAAGCAGCCGGGACAGGAAAACCTCTACTTCTGAAGGAGAATTCAGGGAGTACTCCGCGCTTGATGAGGCGTTCTCCGGACCGATGAAAATGCTCCAGCTCTGGGGTCGGTGAGTAACTCTGAAGGCATCTTCATCGGTTTCATCATCACCCAGGTAGATGGTCACCAGTTGCCTGGGTCTAAAAGCCGACCTTATTTCCTTCCTCAACGTCATCACCGCCTTTCCCTCGTACCGGCTCATCGGCGGTCTTACTTCCCAGATTTTCTTCCCGGAGGTGACTTTAATCTTTCTCGCACGGAGTCCGGGGGCTGTAATTTGACCGAGAATTTCAGATGCTGCTTCGACTTCGCTTTCCCTGACCAGCCGATAGTGGATACTCAGGCTCAAGCCCTTATCCTCGACAATGATCCCCTGGATACCAGCCAGTCCGGAGCAGAACTGCTCGGCCAGGCTCTTCATCTCCCCTTGAGTTGCCTTAGCCGCCTCGTTGACAAAGGTAAAACCGGGGCCCCCTATTTCAAGTCCGTGGTTTCCCGCGTAGTAGATTCCTTCTATTCCCACCAAGGCCTCGACGTCCGAGAGCCGGCGTCCGCTGATGATACCTGTGCTGACGGCCGGTCTTTCGGCCAGGGCTCGCAGTTTCTCTTTTACTCCGCTGGATAAAAAGGCTTCTTCAGGTCGGCCGGCAATGGGAGTCAGAGTGCCGTCATAGTCCGAGAGGAACAGGATGTGAGACGCAGCTCTGAAACTTGAGGAAAATGAATCCCACGATTGAAACAGGTGCTGCACTAGATCTTCGCCAGAGAAATAAGCTGGGAGACAGTCTCGGCTCCCCAGCGGTAGATATTGTTAGCGCTCACCACTTCCCGCATTGATTTCATCCTGCGTCGCCTCTCCGCCTCGTCCATCTCCAGCGCCTCTTTTATCTTTCTGGCAAATTCGTTAATGTCGTAAGGGTTGATTTGCAGGGCATCTGTCAGTTCCTCAGCAGCCCCGGTGAACTTACTCAAAATCAATACCCCGTCTCCGTCATTCCTGGCCGAGACATATTCTTTGGCCACCAGGTTCATCCCGTCGTGGAGAGAACTGACCACGCAAAAGTGGGCTAAACGGCGCAGGGCTGTCAGGGCCGAAGGAGTGATTTGTTTGGTCAGCATGATTATCGGTTTCCAGGAATCGTACTTGTTGTTTATGCTGTTGGCCAGCTCGTCCGTCCTCTGCATCAGACTCTGGTAGGTCGCGATCTTAGTTCGACTGGGCATACCTGCCTGGATAAACACCACCTTCCCCCTGTAGTGAGGGTTATCCTCAAGGAATTTGTCTATCGCCATTAATCGCTCTGGTATGCCTTTGGTATAGTCAATCCGGTCCATACCGATGCCGATAAGTTTGTCATCTAGATCAAGCTCACGGCCGAGAGTTTCCATCTCCTGATCAACCGCCTCGGTGTTGGCACCCTGGGACAGACTGTCAAAGTCCACGCTGATGGGGAAAGGTTGCACCAGGGTAGTCTGTCCCTGATAAGTGATGCTGGACTGGCTGCGGTCAACCTCGGCTTTCAAATGATACTCAACCGAGTCCAGGAAATTATTGCAGAATGACGGGATATGGAAGCCCATCAGATCGTTACCCAGCATACCCTCCAGTATCTCTTCCTGCCAGGGACATGTGCGGAATACTTCATAGTTCGGCCACGGAATGTGCCAGAACTGCCCCACCGTTAGCCCTGGATTCTCTGCTTTAAGCAAACCGGGCAGCAAGGCAAAATGGTAATCCTGCACCAGTACTATCGCCTTTCGCCCGGCTATCTCCTCGAGAATCACTTCGGCAAATTTCTGGTTTACTTTCTTGTAAACATTCCAGTGAGATTCCTTGAAAACGGGTGGAGTAAAGGTAACGTGGCACAGTGGCCATAAGGCCTCATTGGAGAATCCCAGATAGTATCCCTCTACTTCTTCCTGGGTCAACCAGACTCTTCGCAGGGTGTATTCCGGCTTATCCGGAGGAACGGCCACCCGGTCGTGAGAATCAACCGTCTTCTTGTCGGCGTCACCACCGCCGTGGGCAACCCAAGTCTGTCCGGCGGCCCGCATCACCGGGTCCAGAGCTTCGGTAAGCCCGCTGACCGGGCGGTTGTACGTTATCTTCTCACCGGACATGGTGTGAACGTACGGTTCGTGGTTGGAGACAACCAAAAACAAGTAATCCCCCAGTTCCTCCTGGACCAGATGATACAAACTTTCTTTATCCCATCTCTTAGTTGCGATTTTGGGTCACCTCCTCGACGTTTGACTTCGCTTTCATATTACCTCATTTTACAACTTTCTGCCCGCGATTACCTCAATCCCCTTTCGCATTCGAGTTCCCGGTAGAATAATACACGTCATTATATTGCATCAAGTTTTGACGAGCCATTATCTTTAACGTACAATTTGAAGGAAATCTGAGAGCAGGCGCAGGAGCAGGATGCTTACCATTTCAAACATATCCAAATCCTACATTGATAGAGTATTGTTCACCGGAGTCAGTTTTAGCATCGGTGCCAGGGAGCGTATAGCCATCATAGGGCCGAATGGTTCGGGCAAGACAACGCTCTTTGAAATAATCGCCGGGAATGTGACCCCGGACGCTGGCAGTGTCAGCATTGGCAAAGGCATCACCACCGGATATCTGGCCCAGGATATTAAACCTGCTTCAAAACGCTGTCTGCTGGACGATGTCACATCTTCTTCAACCGAGATTTCGGGTTTGGAACATCGGATCAAGGTTCTTTACGAGGAATTGGCGGACGAACGTGAAACAGAAAACTCGACAGAGTTACTGCATGAATTGGGAGAACTACAGCATAAATTTGAGGCAGCCGGCGGCTATGATGCCGAGTATGAAGCCAAGACTATTCTCTCGGGGTTGGGGTTTGCGGAGTCAGACTTTAACCGTCCGCTGAGTGACTTCAGCGGAGGTTGGTTGATGCGTGCTGAACTTGCAAAACTCCTCTTTCTCAATCCTGACCTGCTGCTTCTTGACGAGCCGACAAATCATCTTGATCTGGAGTCTTGTATCTGGTTCGAGCATTACCTGAATACCTATCAGGGGGCTGTTCTGGTTACTTCTCACGATAGAGCCTTCTTGAACAGGGTGGTGAAGAAGGTGTTGGCTATTGAACCGGATGAGGTTCTTTTCCATTTCGGCAATTATGACGGCTTCATAGAAGCACGACAGAAAGAACTCGAGTTCAAAGAGGCCGCGGCAAAAAGACAGCAGGTGAAGATAGATAAAGAAATGCGCTTCATCGAGCGGTTTCGTTACAAGGCCAGCAAAGCAACCCAGGTTCAGAGCAGAGTAAAGAGGCTTGAAAAGATAGAAAGAATAGTGGTACCGAGGGCAACGAGGAAGATACATTTTTCGTTCCCCACTCCACCGAGAATCGGGGAGGAGGTTATCGCTCTCAAGCACGTCCACAAGTCGTACGGCAGCAATGTTGTTTACGATGACCTCAATCTGGTCCTTAACCGGGGAGATAAGGCGGCCCTGGTAGGGCCCAATGGTGCCGGCAAAACGACTTTGCTCAGGATCTTAGCTGGGGTGCTTCCATTCGAAAAGGGAGAGCGTAAACTGGGATACAACGCCCGAATGGCTTACTACGCTCAGTACGTCCTTGAACTGCTCTCCCCCGACAACAACGGCCTGGACGAATTACGGATGGTAGCTCAAGAAGAATCGGAGCAGAGCCTGAGGGGAATGTTGGGAGCCTTTCTCTTTAATGGTGATGATGTCTTTAAGACGATATCGGTCCTCTCAGGTGGAGAGAAAAGCCGTTTGGCGATAGCCAAGATGCTGACTCAGCCAGCCAATTTCCTGTTGATGGATGAACCTACCAACCACCTTGATATTCCGTCACGGGAGATGTTAACAGATGCCTTTGAGGCCTACCGCGGGACACTCTGCTTCATTACTCATGACGAAACACTTATTCGGCAGATTGCCAACAAGATCGTTGATGTGAGGTCCGGTGAAATAGTCGTTTTCCAGGGAGATTATGACAGCTATCTGTACTGGAGGGACTCTTCACGCGGGAGCAATCCGGATGCTCCTCAGCTTCCTGAAGCAAAAGCCGTTGCCGAAAATACCGGAAGAGACGGGCGCCGTAAGCGTAAGCTTGCTGAAGGTGAACTGAGGAATACGTATTATCGTCAGATTGCACCGACCAGAAAACGGATCGTTGAAATCGAGACTGAACTGGCTGAATACGACAGCCAGTTAAGCCAGGCCAAAGATCTACTGTCAAGCTCGGAGCAATACGGTGATAGTACCAGAGCCGTCGAGGTCGTTAATGAATATCAAAGACTGGAAGTGGCTACAAAGGCGCTCACCGAGGAGTGGGAAAAGCTTTCTACCGAAGCTGAGAGAATCACCCAAGAATTTGAGAATGCCAAGAGCGATATGTAAGATCAAAGGATTGACCTTGCCAAACAGCCGGGATTGAACAACACCCGGGGATATCACTCATTCTTGGTTGTTACTCATTCCTGGTTGTTTATCAGCCTCACCCATTTACGCCTTTCCAAACCAAACACATCTCCCTTTATTTTGAACGGCTAGGGGGGTGGGCTTACAAATTTCCTCAGATACTGGTTTCTCCTTCTTCAAAATATTGTCCCAACCAAGATTGAGCACTACCCACCCGGAAATCGGCTTGATTTTGGGGTGCCTGATGGGGTAAGATTAAGCGATAGAGGTAGGTATTAGCTGATGAAATGCCACGTTTGTACTAAAGATGCCAGAAATCGTATCTATTACTGTGCTGCATGCGCTGTCTATGTCCATGAGAAGTGCTGGCCCGAGCATGAGACTGTAGCTCATCAGGAAACAAATTGACCTTGGGGACAGGCAGTTGCCGCTTCTCCTTACTCAGTTGGTCTCTGGTCGTGGCTATGTCCCGATGGGGGTTCGTAGTGGTGGTGGGACGGTAAATGCCAACTGACCTGATCTTACTGCATGCCCCCAGTGTCTATGACTTCCGTCAGAAAACCGTTCTTTACGGTCCGGTCAGTGACATGATTCCCCCTTCCCCCGTTTTCGAGATGTACCCGATAGGCCTCGCCAGTATTTCCGAGTACCTGGAGCGGGCCGGCTTTCGGGTGCGCATCGTCAACCTGGCCGTGCGCATGGTCCGGAACAGCAAATTCAACGCTGAGGAAATGATAAAGCGGCTGAAAGCCCCCGTCTTCGGCATTGATTTGCACTGGATGGTGCACAGTCACGGGGCCATCGAGGTAGCCAGGCTGGTCAAAAAACACCATCCCAATTCAAAGCTGGTTTTCGGTGGGTTTTCCTCGTCATATTTCTATAAAGAATTGATTCAGTACCCTGAGGTCGACTACGTGATAAGGGGTGACTCCACTGAAGAACCCTTCCGGCTGTTGATGGACTGCATCAGAAACGGGACGGCGCCTGATACAGTACCTAACCTGGTCTGGAAAGACAGCCGGAGCGAAACGCAGGAAAATCCTTTCACCAACATCCCTGAAGACCTCAATAATGTCATGGACAAGCACTATGAGGGCGTAATCCGCTCCGTCTTCCGCTACCGGGACCTGATCAGCTACATCCCCTTCAGAGACTGGCTTCGTTATCCCATTACGGCCGTGCTTACCTGCCGTGGTTGCACCCACAGTTGTATCATCTGCGGGGGTTCGGCCGCCGCCTTCCGGCACATCCATCACCGGGACAAACCGGTCTTTCGGACTCCGGAACAGGTCTTCAAAGATATCAAGCAGATTGAGGGTTTCAGCCGGGGACCGCTCTTTGTTCTTGGAGACCTCTGCCAGCAGGGAGAGGATTACGCTTTCGAGATACTGAAACTGCTGCGCCAGGACCCAGTGAAAAATCAGATTATCTTCGAGTTGTTCGGGCCCACCTCGGCCGACCTTCTGAAAGAGATGGGGCGGGTCGCTCCCAATTTCTGTCTGGAGATTTCGCCTGAATCTCACGATCCCGAGATAAGGAAGATTGTGGGCCGAAACTACTCCAACGAAGACCTGGAGCAAACGCTGAGTGACGCCCTTGATGCCGGCTGCGGACGACTGGATGTCTTCTTCATGACCGGACTGCCCAAGCAGACTACCAAATCGGTAATGGATACCGTCGAGTACTGCGGCCATCTACTGGAAAAATTTAAGGGAGATAAGCGGCTCTTCTTCTTTATTGCTCCCATTTCCCCCTTCCTCGACCCCGGCAGCCTCGCCTTTGAGCATCCCGAACGTTACGGATATAAGGTGCTTTTCCGTACTATGGAAGAATACCGTCAGGCCCTGGTATCACCCAACTGGAAGGACTCATTGAACTATGAAACGGAATGGATGACTCGCGATGAGATTGCCGAAAGCGCCTATGAGTCCATCCGCGAGCTTATCCGCCTCAAGGCCAGGTGGGGAGTTATTTCCCCAGAGATGGCTGATCTGGGGGAGAAGCGTATCGAGGCCGGCTGGGAAATGATGCACCGCCTTGAGAAGATACTGGCCGGAGATAATCGGGAAGAGGAACTGGCCCGTATAAAGCCGGAAGTAGACCGGATAAACGCTTTTCCGGTCAGTGAGAAAATCCAGCTTGAGCTACCGGTCAGGCTGATGAGTTTCAAGATCCTGGGGCCCCTGTGGGCCATGATAACCGGCAAGAAATAAACCAACTAGCGCTTGTATTTCCACTCTGTCCCCCGAGCCGTATCTTCGAGAGTAATGCCTAGTTCGTCCAGCTTATTCCTTATTTCATCAGCTGCTTGCCACAGTTTGGCGCCACGAAAACCGGTCCGGGTCGTGGTTATCAACTCCAGCAGGGAATCGGCCTCGTCTGGCAGCCCGTCACGGCTCAGTTCGCCTAACTTGGCCTCTTGACGATTTTCGTTGGTTGAGAGAAGTAACTCCCGCAGCGGCTCAACGTCCAGTTCAGGTTTTTTCGGTGCTTCAAAAGTCAGTCCCAGTGCCCCACCCAGCTCGGTCAGCGTCTCTCGCGCCTCGGCGGTATCGATACCCCCGTCGCTGAGCCGGTTCATATCCCTGGCTAAATCAAACAGAGTTGCCAGCGCCTGGGAGGTCCCGAAGTCGTCATCCATCGCTTCGATGAACCTGTTCCGGTAAGATTCGGTATCTATCTGCCCCTCGGATTTCTCTCCCCCGTCTGCACTATGAGCTACCTGTCGCAGCCTTTCCGACCCCTTCTCGGCTGCCTCCAGGATTTCCTCCGAATAGGTAAGGGGACTGCGGTAGTAGGAACCGATACTGAAGATGCGGATAGCATCGGCGCTATACTTCTCCAGCGCCTCCCTGATCGTTATCAGGTTGCCCAGGGACTTGCTCATCTTCTCCTCGCCCATCTGTACCAGCCCGTTATGCAGCCAGTATCTCACCACCGGCTTTTTGCCCGTAAAACTTTCCGACTGTGCAATCTCATTCTCATGGTGAGGGAACAACACGTCTTGCCCCCCGCCGTGAATGTCGATAGTCTCTCCCAGGTATCTCATAGACATGGCGCTGCATTCGATGTGCCAACCCGGTCTGCCTTCCCCCCAGGGGCTTTCCCAGGATGGCTCTCCCGGCTTGGCCGCCTTCCACAGGATAAAGTCCATCGGGTGTTCCTTACCCTCCTCCGGTTCGATACGCACCCCGGCCATCATCGATTCCAGGTTGCGGTTGGACAGTTTGCCGTAGTCGGGAACATTGCTCACCCGGAAATAGACGTTACCTTTTGAAGGGTAGGCAAATCCCTTGTCCACCAGACCCTGGATAATCTCCAGCATCTTGTCTATTTCGCCCATTGCCCGAGGATAGACATGGGCCGGCAGAACGTTCAGTGCCGCCATATCCTCGTCGTATCGTTCGACGTATTTCTGAGTCAGTTCCGGGACAGAAATATCCAGCCGGTTGGCCCGGGCGATGATATTGTCCTCGATGTCGGTAATGTTCTGGACGTGTTTCACTTTGTAGCCACGGAATTCAAGGTAACGCCGCACAACATCAAAAAAGATGTAGCACATGGCATGACCGATGTGAGAATCACTATAGGGATTAATACCGCAGACATACATCTTTACTTCATCACCCTGGGGTGAAAAGTCCTCTTTTTGTCCGGACAGTGTATTGTACATTTTCATTAATTATCGTCTCCTCTTATCAAAGCCACGGCTAGGGCAGCTACTCCCTCTCCCCGTCCCATAGAACCTACCTGATTTGCCGTACTCGCCTTAACACTTACCTGGCCGATGGTGATGCCCAGCGTCTGGCTCAAGAGCTCTCGTACCGGGTCAATGAAATCCCTGAGCTTGGGCTGCTCGGTTACAACTGTGGCATCAACATTATCTATCAGCCAGCCCTCTGTGGCAAGTCTCTCGCTGACTCTTTTCAGCAGCACCAGACTGGAAATACCCTTGAATTCCGAGTCGCCGGAAGGGAAATGACTCCCGATATCTCCCAGGGCGGCTGCCCCCAGCAGAGCATCGATGA
>Ga0187827_10005933_pt1 | contig 14248 bp, 11 predicted proteins | sample ETNtaG_39_FD_167969 | JGI IMG/M metagenome (GOLD analysis project Ga0187827, IMG submission 167969) | Marine microbial and viral communities from oxygen minimum zone, Eastern Pacific Ocean - ETNP2014_SV_150_PacBio MetaG (Illumina Assembly) | ecosystem: Environmental > Aquatic > Marine > Hypoxic...
TCCGGTCAGGACAAAGAGGCAGGGGCAGGATCGAAAGATTCCGAACAAACAGGTCAAAAAGGTCAGGAGGGTCAGGGAGAAACTCAAGGTTCTGAAGGTGATGAGCTTGCGTCCGGGCAGGATAAAGAGGCAGGGGCAGGATCGGAAGATTCCGAACAAACAGGTCAAAAAGGTCAGGAGGGTCAGGGAGAAACTCAAGGTTCTGAAGGTGATGAGCTTGCGTCCGGGCAGGATAAAAAGCCAGGAGCCGAATCGGAAGGTCCAGAGCAAACAGCTCAAGATGGATCGGGTAGCCAGGGTGAATCGCAAAGCGCTGGGAGTGGAATGACCGTAGATGGTGAAGGAAACGAAGCCGGTGCAAAACCTGGAGGCACAAAGACCGCACAGGAACAATCAGGCTCAAAAGGATCTGAAGGCGGGCAAGGTGAGGAACCTGGTGATAAAATATCTTCACAAATGGCAGGTAAAAGTGGGAATGCTGGTCAAGGTGATTCTGCCGAAGGTCTTGGGGATTCAATGCAGAAACAAGCAGGTCAAAAGCAGGGTAATAGCGAAGGTGGTAAAGGAGGAGGAAAACAAAGCAGTTCTGATTTGAAAAAAGAAATAGAAGGTCAGATGGATGGTCTGTCCAGTCAGATCTCTGCTCTGGAAAAGGAGATGGGGCTGGATAACAAAGACGGTTCAGAAGGTGGTAATAGCCAGAGAGAGCAAGATGCTCTGCAGAATGAAGGGACTAAGAGCATGAGAAAGAAGCTGTCGAGAGCTGATAAGACAGGTGCTGACAAAAAAGATGTTCCTTCTGGAGATAAACCCGGAAAAGAGTTATATTCTGCGGAACCGGAGAATATTGATTTGCCTGATAATACGGATAAAATGAAGATGAGAATAGAGGGAGAAAAAGATGAACTCGGCACATTGAGAGAGACGGTATCTACCAGCAAGGGAAAACCATCCAGAGAAAGAAGGAAACTTCCCACAGTAGGTTATGATGATACAGTAAAAAGTAGTGAAGAGCAGGCGGAAGATGATGCAATGAGAAAGACTTCAATACCTTTAGAATATGAGGATATTATAAAGAAGATTCATTCTGACAAGGAGTAGAAAGTGACAAAAACACAAAAAAATGAGGAAGTAAGTGATATAAAAGAAGAAATAGAAAGATTCAAAAAAGACTTCAATAGTATAACTGAAGAAATTGGCAAGGTAATAGTAGGGAACAGGGATATTGTAGAGAAGCTCTTAATAGGTTTCTTTGCAAAGGGACATGTTCTTCTTGAAGGTGTTCCAGGCCTTGGGAAGACTCTTCTTGTTAAATCTTTGAGCAAAGTGCTCGGGTTTGATTTTAAGAGAATACAGTTTACGCCAGATTTGATGCCTGCAGACATAACAGGTACTCAGATTGTTGTGGAAAAAGGTGGCGGTAGAAAAGAGTTTGAATTTACGCCTGGGCCTCTTTTTACTAATATTTTGCTTGCTGATGAGATTAACCGCGCCACACCAAAGACACAATCTGCAATGTTGGAAGCCATGGAAGAAAGACAGGTGACTGTTGCGGGTAAGACACATGGATTGAGAGAACCATTCTTTGTTATGGCTACTCAGAATCCAATTGAGATGGAAGGGACTTACACTCTGCCGGAAGCACAGATGGACAGGTTTTTCTTTAGACTGTACATAGCTTTTCCAAAGTTCGAAGAACTTAAAAAAATCCTGAGACAAACAACTGTAAATGAAAGCTATACTATCCAACCTGTATTTGATTCCGAATCTGCAGTTACAAGGGTCGCTGAGATGAGAAAACTGGTACGTGAAGTGCTAGTCTCATCGGAGATGGAAGACTATATTACCGGTATTATCCTGGCAACTCATCCTGACAACAAAGACGCTCTTGAATCTGCTTCTGGTGGGGATGCTATCGAAGATCTCGTAGGAAGATATGTTACATACGGGGCCGGGCCTCGTGGTGCACAAGCGGTGACTTTAGCGGCCAAGGCAAATGCCCTTCTAGATGGTAGGCCTAATATATATGAGGGAGATGTAAAGAAGGTTGCCGTGTCAGCACTAAATCACAGGATGCTCTTAAATTTTGAGGCTGATGCAGATAATATTAAGTCACACCATATCATTGAGAAAATATTAGAAAAATTGAAGAAATAGATCATATTAGTTTGTTTATAATCTGTTTTTTCCCAAAGCGATATGTTGTCTATAAAGATTTTATCAAGAGAATTGTGAGGCCGGCTATATGCTTGGAGATATTTTTGACGCTAAATTCCTGAAAAAGCTTGATTCCCTATGCCTGGAGTGTAAGAAAACCTATGGTGGGGTAAGAAAGGGCAATTACGAAGCTGCTAACAAGAGAGGCACCAGTATTGAATTTGCCGATTATCAGGAGTACATGCCCGGAGATGACTTCAGGTATATTGATTGGAATATTTATGGACGTCTTGACAAGTTACTAATAAAGACCTTCAAGGAGGAAGAGGAGCTGTCTGTTCACATATTATTCGATGTGAGCCGGTCGATGCAGTATCCAGAGGAAGACAAAAAATTTGATTATGCAAAAGACCTGGTAATCGCTCTGAGCTATATTGCATTGTCAAGTAAGAACAGTGTGAGATTGGCAACAATGGTCAATACAGATAAGATTTCTCAAAATAGGACTCCTTTTTTTCAACAAAAAGAGAATATATTTGTGATAGCAGATTTTTTAAAAAAACTTATACCACATGGTGAACTGGATTTTGTTAATTATATTTCGAAATATATACATGAAGTAAAAGGGAGAAGAGGTACGGTTGTTGTCATATCAGATTTTATGATGAAACCAGATATTTATACCAGGGGGTTCAATTACTTGAGATTCAAGAATTTTGATATTAAGGTTATACAAATTCTGGGGGAAACAGAGCTTGATCCTTTTGGTAAAGGAAGCAAAAATCAGGTGGTAGATGTTGAAACAAACCAGAAGATGAACATTAATTTTTCAGAGGCAAATAGAAAAAAATATAAAGCGGCGATGGAAGAGCATAACCAGCGCCTGAGTCGCTTCTGCCGGATAAACAGAATTGTTTATTCACTGGCTAAAACAAACATAAGATTTGAAGATTTTATTCTGCGCGAACTACCGAGAATAGGGTTTATACGATGAACTAGTTATTTTTCTGTACGAGCGGTATCACTATAACAAAAACAGCTAATTTATGAGTTTTATAAATTTACTAGCGTTTGGATATTTAGCATCAATCGGACTGGTAGTATTTCTCTATATTTTTAATAAAAAGAAAAATGTAGTGCATGTATCGAGTCTGATTCCATGGGGCATACTGAAGGAAGATACAGTACACAGTAAGGTATTCAAGATAGATCTGCTTTTCGTGCTGCAAACGCTCCTCATAATACTCCTTGTTTTCTTTCTGGCAAAACCATACCTCAAATCCAGCATAATCAATATATCAGGGAAAAACGTTGTCCTTGTAGTTGATTCGTCAGCAAGTATGCAAACCGTTGAAGATAATGAGACACGTTTTGACAAGGCCAGAACTCAAGCGCTTAAAATGATAGGAAAACTGGGGCAAGAAGAGAAGATGATGATTATCTCCTCAAATTACTCTTCCAGGGTTGTCAGTGATTTCACCGATGATAAGGCCAAATTGAATAAAACAATTACAGACTTATTGCCAAAGGATACCGGAACAAATCTTGATGAGGGGGTGAGTCTGGGAGTTTCGTTTCTCAAGAATGCTGAAAGAGGAGAAATGTATGTATTAACAGACAGATCGGCATCTTCAATAAACTTTACCAATTTAAAGTCTGGAAATATAAAGTTTATTACGTTTGGAGAGGCGTCTGACAATGTTGCTATTACATCTCTTGATGTATATCAGGACATGTTTAAGGATTATAGAGAGCGTGAAGCTTATGTCACAATTGAAAACTATGCAAATGATAGTAAAACGGTCAGGTTGAGTGTTTTACTGAACGATGAAATTATAATGGAAGAAGAATTAGAGTTAGCGGGTAACGAACAAAAAACATTAAGTGTAATGAATCTTAACGCAGCAGGTATTTTAAAGGCCAGTATACAGACAGATGATTCTCTTTTAGTAGATAATACTGCTTACGCAATAATTAATGAAATAAAGCCTATCAACATATTATTAGTTTCAGACAATTACAGGCTGAAAGACGAGTTGGCAAAGATAGAACAGAGTACTCGTCGGATAATAGTAACCCACATTGCGAAATCTGAATATGAACAAGTAGATATAAAGAACTATGATGCAGCAATTTTTCACAAATTTTACCCGAATACTAATCCAGATATTAATGCGTTGTACATAACGCCGTATTTGTATTCATCTAAAGAAGCTAGTGCTTTCCATGATGTTCTAATCAGTGATCATAAGCTGGAATTGACGGTGAAGATCTTGGATTGGGATACTACGCATCCAGCAATGCTACATCTGACTAGCCTGGATGACTTAAATATTGAGAGTGCATTTACAATGAAACCTCCGGATTGGTCAGTACCATTAATAAAAATATCAGATAATTTGAACGATTCTCCTATTGCCTTTGCCGGATGGTATGAAGGAAAGAAGATGATATCACTGGGATTTGATCTGAGTGACTTTGATTTCTCAAAATCTGATGGTTTACGGATGCTGATTATGACACTTAATATAATCCAGTGGTTGAATCCATATGAAGCGGTAGATAATAGTAAGTTATTAACCGGCGATCAGTATCGACTGAACTATGCTTTGGCAGAAAGCATTGAAATAGTAACCCCTCAAAATGAGATTTTAAAATATGATGTTAAGGACGATTCTACTGAATCAAATTTTGTTTTTAACAAAATAGACTATACAGGGGAATATAAAATTTCAGGTACTAACTTCAATAGCAGATTTGTAGCAAATCTCTTTGACGCAAATGAATCCAGGATTGCACCGGAGACAATAAGTGACGAAGAACTCAAATTTGAAGAGAAAGAAGCAGAAACACTCATTAAAGATGAAAAAAATGAATTTGGAAAATATTTTCTTTTACTAGTACCATTTATTCTTTTAATCGAATGGTTACTCTATCATAAAAAAGTGAGGTCTGGCACAGCGTGAGATTTTATTGCGTCCTAGCCACAATAAGATAAGTGCCTAAAGTGAACTAAAGTTTGAAGTGCCTAAAGTTACTGGAATAAGAATGTTTCACTTTTTTTTAAACTTTAGCTCACTTCAAACTTTAGGCACTTTTAACTTTATACATATGGAATATCAATTTACTAATCCTGATTATCTTAAGTTTTTGTATGCACTACCAGTTTTCTGGATAGTGTCTATATTTGGCTATCGTCATTTACCGGTTTCAAAAATTGTTCTTTCAACATTTTTGCGATCAATGGTGTTCCTGCTTGTAGTTATTGTACTGGCTGGATTAAGCGGAAAGGAAAAATCTAAACGTGAAATCAGTGCTGTATTTTTGGTGGACGTATCTGATAGTATCACCTGGGAAGGTAAAGAATGGATGTGGAACTATGTAAAAGATATAAATGGAGCATTGGATGAGAAGATTAAGAAGGGAGTGGTAGTTTTTGGTGGTGAATCAAGAGCTATTACACCAACTCTCACAGAAGACCTGGAATTAGAAAGCATGCTTGGAAGTATTACAGATTCTAACATCAGCACGGATAGAACTGATATTGCAAGCGGAATAATGGCTACCCTTGGTATTATGCCGGAAGATTCTTCTAAAATTGTAATTCTACTTTCAGATGGGAATCAGAATCTGGGTGAAGTAGAAAGGGCGGCTTTAATGGCGGCAGGTAATGATGTAAAGGTCTTTGTGGCATCTCCTCCAGATATCCAGGAAGGGGGAGAAATATTAGTAAAAAAAGTCGTAGCTCCCAAAGAGATAAATGAAGGAGAGATGATTAACTTAAAAGTTGTTATTGAAAATAGAAATGATGGCGCGGTTAAAGGTCATTTAAGGTTACATAACAAAGATGGTGTTTTGAAAGAGTGGAATACAGAATTCAAAAGCGGAATAAGTGCATTTGAAGTTCCATATAAAAGTGATGAAAAAGGGTTTATAAAGTTTAATGCAAACCTGGATGTTGAAGATGCCGAACTTGATTTGGATAAAGAAAATAATAGTAAGTTTGCATTTGTTAATGTTTCGGATAAGACGAGGCTGTTATATATTAATGGTGCCAAGAATGAGAAGATGTATCTACCGGATGCCCTGGAAGATAAAACAATTGATGTAGAGATAAAGAAGCCTGATCAGATACCGAAATCGTTACAGGAATTTCTTAAGTATGATAGTATAATTTTCTCAAATGTTCCAAAAGATTCTATCAGTGATGAGCAGATGACGTTGCTAGAGAAATACGTAAAGGATTATGGAGGTGGATTTGTGATGACGTGTGGTGTAAACATCACTGCTGGAGGTGGATATTCTGGGACTAAAATAGAAGAAATACTTCCGGTTAAAATAATAGGCGGAGAGCCGCCTAAAAAAGAGAAAAAAACAAGACTTTCCTTAGTCTTAATAATAGACAAATCAGGCAGCATGTTGGGAAAGAAAATGCTATTTGCCAAGAAGGCTTCTATTGAATTGATCAAACAGCTGAAAGAGAATGACAATTTTGGTATTATTGCGTTTGATACAGCACCGCATACTATTGTTGGACTAAAATCTAAGGAGGACGTTAAGAAAGAAATCATCAGAAAACTGAGTATGTTAAGTGCGGATGGAGGGACGGATATATTTCCTGCCATGGATGCTGCCTATCGACAAATCAGGCAGAAGAATTCTAAGGTAAATCATGTCATTTTGCTCTCTGATGGAAACACAAAATCCATATATTATCATTATAATAAGATGATCAGTAAGTTTCAGCAGGCGCATATAACGGTTTCAACCATCGCCTTGGGGACGTGGCTCGTGAATACAAAACTACTGCAAGATATAGCAACGAAGACAAAAGGTCAATTTTATCAGATATCTGACATAATAAGGCTGCCAAGGCTAATAATAAAGGACTCAGAATTTTTTGTATCACAATCAGATTTTCATGAAGAGCATTTTTATCCGTCAATCAACCAGAAAAGTCAGATATTGAATGGTATTTATGAAAAACAGTTTCCTCCGCTCAAAGGGCACACGATCACAGAAGCAAAAGAGAATGTTGAAGTACCTCTAATAACAAACATAATGGGGGAAACTGATCCCATCCTGGCTGATTGGAGATACGGTCTGGGCAAGGTAGTCGTCTACGCGTCTGATGCAAATGCGAGGTGGTCGTCAAAGTGGATTAACTGGTCAATGTTTAATAAGTTCTGGTCACAAGTAGTGAGGTGGTCAATGAGAGATATATCTAAAGCCAATTATGGTATTAAGGTCAAAACTGATGACGATACAATATCCTTGCAAATAGAATCGTCCTCTCTTTTAGAGGATGATACAAAGCTAGAAGTCCAAATAATATCACCGGACTATGCTGACAATGGTCAGGGGCTTCTCCTGAAGCAGGTTGCACCAAAAAGATTTATATCAGAGCTGGAAGATATTGAATCAGGCGTTTATAATTTGAAAATATCAAGGGTAAGGGACGGAAAGGTAATAGACTTAAAGACAAAAGGATTGTTGATTCCGGAGAAAACAGTAACAAAACCACTTGAATATGCAGTTTTAGGCAACAATACTTCACAGCTTAAAAATATTGCGGAGATCACGGGTGGAAAGTATAATCCGAAGAAGGAAGAGATAACAGTAGAAGAAGAAGAGATAATAATATTTAAGAGCCTTGCAGGTTTTTTAATTCCACTGGCTCTTTTTCTGTTCATTGCCGATATTGCAGTAAGAAAATTTAATAGAAAAGGGGTTTGAGATAACATGAGATTATATGTTCTATTTTTTATTACTATCATTTCTTTAAGTACTTTTATTTCAACTGTTCATGCGCAATCAATTTTCTCCGGCATGATTTTTTCTAAGAAAAAGGAGGGTTTGGAAATTGTTGAGGTGCAGTCCGGAAGTCCGGGTTTTGACGCGGGGTTAATAAAAGGCGATATAGTTCTTGAAATAGAAGGCAAGAAAATAAAATCCTTGCCTGATTACGTTAAAATTTCTAGAAAAATAAAAGATAAAAAAGTTGAAGCATCATTAGTGATCCTCAGAAAGGATGTCGAGTATGATGTTACTATAATGATCTATAGCATTCCGATTTATAATAATTGGCAAGAAAAGGTGGCCAAGCCAATTAAGCTTCCGCGGGGGCTGACAAAAACACCGTATATATACTGGGTTGGTAAGGGTTACAGAGCACTAAAGAAACGCATGGACAATAAGTCTGTTAATAAAAAAATCGCAAATTACAATAAAGCCTTGGAGTATCTTTTGAATGCATTACACTATCGACCGGAATCTATTGATACAGCTCTCCAGATTGCCAGTGCCTATCATAAACTTGGAAACCTTTATGCCGAGAAGAAAACGGTAAAAGAAAGTGTGATATATTACAGGAAGTCTATTAAGTACTTCGACGGTTGCTACAAAAAGACTGATAAAAAGGACTATCTGAATAAAATTCTGACAAATTTGCAGGAAATAGATGTAGAACTTAGTAAAATTAAATCTGAAGTAACAAAACCTGCATTAGAAACCCGGAGAAAAAGCCTAAGCATTCCTCAATAAGAGTCCATTTAATTGTCGTTCCTGTCTTGCCGTTTGAAGGACATTGTTAAGCACTATTCAGGAAGAATCTGTTGAGTGGACGGTTTTAGAATTCACGATTGCATATTATTAAATAAACAGGTACTTACTAAATGGTAAAAAAATATTATGTCTACATATTAATAAGCATATTAATGCTTGCCGGTTGTAAAACTACAAATGTATCACTGATACCATACAGAAAGGAATACTCAAGGTATGTAAATGATCTGGCAATAATGCATTATCCAGAGAGTCCACAAATAGACGTTGACATCAGAAATGATGAAATGTTCATTTCGTCATTGGCTGCAGGGCCTATGATTATACCGCAATTGATGATGATGCTTGCTAAGAATTCGGCAAACGAGGAAGATGCTATAGCATTTAATGAAATAATTTTTGACTTGAACATTGGTGAAGTATTAAGCGAAAAGCTTAATACCAAATTTCAACTGTGTTCCTATTTCCATGTGGTACCTCAGAAAAGTATTGTGAGTAACAATACCTTATGGAAGTTAATGGAGAAAAAAGATAAAGACGTAAAGGACTATGTGCAAATAGGTACAGAATTGGGGATTGATACAATACTTGAAACAGACGTTTTATCATTTGGTATAAAAGACCCCGGAATTTTTTCTGATCCATATGCCTTTATTAAGGTTGATGTTAAGATGACTACGGCGGCAGGGGGTACGGTTATATGGAGAGATATAGTACAGGCAAGAACTGAGATAGGGATGAATACGGTAGAGTTGGTAGACATGGTGTATACCGACGTAGAATTTCTGAGAAAAAAATTGGAAGAGGTTGTAGACGCAATCACAGAGCAGTGTATTGAGAAACTAGGTTTTGATACAAACAATACATATTTGCTGGAAGAAGATTATATCAAGAAAAGCAAACACAAGATAAATATTTCTGATAAGCTCAATGAATTAAATGTTCTCCGACATGAAAATCTTATCTCCGGCATAGACTACGATAAAACAAAGCATGATTTAATAGAAGAAGCAAAAGGTATAAATGGTGCCGGCCTAGGTTCCGAAACTATACTGAGCTCCACCGCAATAACAAGTTCAACAGTAGAATGACTATTCATACTTCTGCTTTGTGAATGTTGATTTTACTCTAAGTTTACAAATTTTTTCAGAATAATATGAGAAAGCACTTACTGATTAACGTCCTGGTTATCTCCTTCATTTTTCTTCCAATTCGAATTAAACTGTTAGTAGCGGGAGAGGAACCACTACTAACGGAACTTCGTTCTTCTTATATGAATTTAACTGTTTCACAGGTTCAGTCAATGTCAAATATTTCTATACGTAGAAAGAAGGCATGGGGTTTTTACGGACATAGTACAATACAGCATGAATACGAGTCTGAGATAATTGGTGACGACAAGGTGGTGATAGACCGTGCTACCGGTTTAATGTGGCATCAATCAGGTTCTTACGAATATATGAAGAAGAAAGAGGTGGAGAAATGGATAAGAGGTTTGAATCGTAAGGGCTATGCCGGACATAATGACTGGCGGGTACCGACAGTAGAGGAGGCGTCGTCGTTACTTGCCGCCAGTGAGAAAAATGGAAACTTATACGTAGATACTGTGTTTGATAAAAAGCAAAGATGGCTCTGGACTGGTGACAGTTGTAGTTCGGGAGGTATGTGGCGTGTATACTTTGACGACGGTTACGTAGATTGGGGAGATGTTAGTTACCTGTTTGTCCGTCCGGTTCGGAAATTAAGATAGTATGATTTGTTGCTAATTGCAAAACTATATTCAGTTAATGTAACTGGAACTGAAACTGAAACTGAATGTCTATTCCATTATACTACGATTAGCTCTTAATCAAGCTCGCGAGAGATAATTTTTCAGACCATCTCGTATACTCTCCGTGGTAACAGGTTTTAATAAGAAACCGTCTACACCGCTGATAGTGGCTTCAGTTATTTTATCTGGTGATCCTTCAGTGGTAATCATTATGACCGGAATCTTTTTGGGAAGATCAACAGATCTAAGTGATTGAACAAATTCCAGCCCATTCATAATCGGCATATTCCAATCTAATAATATCAAGTCCACGGGGTTATTAAATACTACTTCCAATGTTTGCTTTCCGTCTCCGGCTTCATAAAAATCATCTATGATTCTCAGGAACCTTCATTTTTAGAGCTGAGATTTCAAGCGCAGGAAGATTATGAAAATGGCAGAATAGCTGATGCACTAGATAATTTTTCTAAATTATCTCAAAGCTGCGAAAATGATTTTTCTGTTTTCTTAAGTCTTGGAATCATCAGTCTGTTTCAAGAAAAAGATAAAGAGAAGGCTTTAGAGTATTTTGATAAGGCCGTATAGATTGTTGAATCACAGTCTGATTTCTATACGAGTTACACTTTGTTATACAAAGCATTGGTATTGCGTAATCTTGACCGTATTGATGAAGCTGAAAAATTTTCAAAGCATGCGGCGGATTTGTCTCCTGACTTTACTGAAGCACTATACTAGAATGCGCAATACTGCGCTCTTTTGAAAAATACAGATACGGCTCTTACATCATTAAAAGCAATAATCCGCATTGATATTCTCTATTGTCTGAAAATTGCTAATGAGCGTGATTTTGATGGAATAAAACCGCAGATAGCTAAAATATTAAAAGAAATCAGTGCTCCTGTGCATGAGGGAATTAAAAATAAGCTGAAAAAATTTGATGAAAAACTAAATCGTCTCAATGCTATCATAAATAACATCCACAAACAAAGTCTTATTATATCAGACAATCAAGATACTAAACAACTCCAAGGGGACAAACAAGAATTAGCCAATATTGTTAATAGTGATTCCGCCTTAAATCTGTTTGTAATTGATAAATGCCTTGCCAGATTAGATAAAAATTTGCTGCACGATAAATCACAATTATTGTCAGATTGTAAAGAAGCGCGAAAGAAAGTTGAATATGAGAAAAGAGGGGCTGCCAAGGCGTTAAAAAAAATAAAGGGACAAGGATTTTTATATCCGTTTTTTCTCAAGCTTTTCTTAAGTCAAATTTATGCGGTGCCGGCTGGTATATTTGTTAAAGTGACGCCAGATCTGTTAATTTCAGAATATACCATATTGATAGGAGCATCCATGGGCATACTACCAGGAGTCTTAATTCTGGAAGCTATTGCCGTGGTTTCGTGTGTTCTAATGGTGTTTGTGCCTACTATCGGGCCTCGCATAAAATGGAAAAATATCTACGCTCGCCTTCAACATAAAGAGCACAAGCTAGATGATACAATAAAAGCGATTGAGCGGGAGTAGCACAATTAGTGATATTTTACTCTTTTTTATTGGTAAACAATTTTATTACATAACTGGAATTGAATTACGCATGATCAGTAGTTGTGAAGCATTTATTTCCGTAACTGAAGCGATTCTCTCCATCATGATTTAGCAATAGATCTTTGTTACAGAAGTATGGCTTGGGTGTTCGGGTCATTCAGGTTTGTTAGCTTTGTGCACTTCACCTGTTATAGGTATATTGATGACCGGCTGTTCTTCGCTGTTGGTAGTAAGCTCCAGTTGCCCGCTTATTCTGCCAACAGGAGCGTCTTTATGAAGTTTTGTTTCAATCAGACAGTGAGGATTTTTTTGTTCATACTTTTCATTAATTTCAACACTTAAATAATCCGGTGAGATTCTACTGCTTAAAATTCTTATGTGACTTTCGTTTATTTTGACAAAAAGCTTTTTAGTTATCTCTCTTCCCTCTGGAATCGTACCGTAATATATTCTTCTCTGGTTTATAGTGATATCGCCTTCTACTACACCATAAAATATTATACTGGTTTTTGGTTGCTTGGCGCTATTGGACTCCAGGAAAACCTTGCCACTGAATCTGCCAACTTCATGATGATTCTTTAATGTAGCTGTGACAGTATATTCACCATTTTGATCTTTTGTCGTAGAGGTGTCTATAGATACATATGGTTTAGATGAAGTAACCTTTACTATTTTAAAATCAGGGCCTGATTGTGATTTTACGAATACTTTGACTGTTTTGTCTGCTTGATTATCAGCACGGAAAGAACCAAAGTTAATGTTTTTTGGTTTGAAACTGATCTCTTCAATAACTTCTCCGGAAATAGTTAACTTATGGTTAGAGGTGTTCGGGTCATTGCTTAAAACGGATATGGTTTTCTTGACCTTTCCTTCATAGCTTACGGTATTAAATGTCGCTTTAATCTCTCCAGTTTTCCCTGGAAGAATAGTATTGTTAGAAAGTACTGCTGCGGTGCAACCACAGGAAGGTTTTACTTTTTTTACTTCCAATGTGGTGTTGCCTCGGTTTTCGAACTTATACACATATTCGACCTTGTCGCCTTTATAGGCTTTGCCGAAATCAAAGTTTGGGTTTTCAAAGAAGATTACCGGTTTTTCGACTGAAGCGCTGTCGCTATCGCTTTTGTTGTTACCGGATATGCTTTGTGCTGACAGTAACACCGTATTTAAAGAGAGCAACAGTATGATAGACAAGAAGCAAGCGGAAATTGTTATCTGTAATGTTTTCATTTGGTACAAATTATAATTAATAATATTATATAAAACAAGGTCGTTTTGGAAAAACCCCTATCATCCTGTACGGTGAAGGAGCAGGTACTATTGTGCAACGAAGATATCCTGCTCTCCTTGTTCTTGCTTCATTAGTTTGCATCAACATAGTAAGAAGGCAGTTAATTCAAATCTTTATGTTTCCAGTATTTGGTTCCTTGAAGTGTAGCCTGTAATGCCGCTCCTGCCTCTGTTAGCTGATAAGTAATTATATCCATATCAGTTGATTGTGCGGCAGAATGAGCAGCGCCTTTGACCTGCCCCCATTCTTTGTACCACGGGGGCAGGTATGTAGGTCTTGCACCGAATCACAAAGTGAAGGCCGTAGAATTACTGGATAACGCTCTAGTTGAAAAGCAAAGTATACAAAAAGTATACAATTTGGAAAAGTAGAAAGTTTTGATTTGTCCTAAGTCCTTGGGGGAAATGGTGTGCCCTGTAGGAGTCGAATCTACGACCCACTGATTAAGAGTTCGTTGAATAGTTTTTATTCTTTTTTAGTTTAGTTCTAACTGGTTTATTCTATTACGGCTTATAGGCACATTTCTGTAAATCAATTACAGTCTATTTCAGGGTGTTTTGAGTTATTTTTGGTACAGTTGTGGTATAGTTGTGGTATAGTTGTTCTTGGGCAGGGAGGATCGGTTTCTGAGTGTGGGCAGCTACAATATTATATACTTCCTCTAAAAACACAGCCCTTGTAAAAACTCGCATCAATATACGTGGCAACATTAGTTGACCCTAAGGCTACCTCATGTATCTAGAGAAGTCTAACCTGCTATCATTCCTCTTAAACACCATTTACTCACCATGCCGCAACCATGTGGCAAACCTACCAATTTATTCCAAAAGAGATAAAGGATGATCCAGAACAAGCGATCTTTGGTCTTGATTTGCGGCCTTTTAATAGAACGATTCAAAACTATCAGTTGTTGA
>Ga0187827_10005934_pt1 | contig 14248 bp, 10 predicted proteins | sample ETNtaG_39_FD_167969 | JGI IMG/M metagenome (GOLD analysis project Ga0187827, IMG submission 167969) | Marine microbial and viral communities from oxygen minimum zone, Eastern Pacific Ocean - ETNP2014_SV_150_PacBio MetaG (Illumina Assembly) | ecosystem: Environmental > Aquatic > Marine > Hypoxic...
ATAAAACCTTGCAATCTAACTTATGCAAAACATGTGAGTTATTCACTTTTTGCTGTTGATTACCAACAATTTAAAGGGTTCGTAAGGATGGACTAGTTATATAATTGAAGGTTGTATACTTATTCTATTAGAATTAGGATTTTGATTATTGGTAATTTTTCCTTAGTTTTGTTTATCTTTTAAAATAAAAGCCATATTTTAATAAAAATGAAAGGAGGAATAATGAAATCTCATCGTACTGTTCTGCGTGCCGGATTTATTGCAGGTAGTATTGGAGCCATTTCAGTGATAATCTGGTTTTTCATTGTAGATTTAATTGCAGGACAATCATTTTTTACACCTGCAGCTCTTGGTTCCGCTGTTTTTTTGGGGCTTCGCGATCCAACGATGATAACAATTAGTGTTCCACTTGTTCTGGGCTACACTGTGATTCACTTTTTAGCATTTTATGTAGTGGCTACTATTGCTGCATATATATTTAAAGAAGCTGAAAAAAACCAAAATGTTCTCTGGTATGCATTAGAATTTTTTATTATTTTTGAAGTAGGATTTTATTCTATAGTCGGCTTGCTCTTTACACCATTGTTAGCAGAATTTGCCTGGATAAACATAGCCATTGGAAATATCATCTCTTCAGTAGCTATGGGCATATACTTCTATCGAACCGAGCCAGCGTTGAAAAAGGGGCTGGTTTAATAGCATCTAAATTTTCAAGGTCTTATTTCACTGCAATCATCAGTTTCATCATTGCTGCAAACCGATGTCCCATTATTTTCGAGAGAGAGTTACATTTTTTTTATTACATGTGTGCCGCAAGTCGTTAGAAATACAAATGTTGTATGTTTTTAAGAATTAGGGAAGAAATTAAAAAACTTCATCCTGCTTATTTTGGGCTTGTTATGTCGACTGGGATTGTGTCGATTGGCATGCATTTCTTGGGCTGGCCAATACTACCGAGAGTACTCCTTTGGGTGAATATATTTTCATACGTCATTCTTTGGATTATGAATATCCTCCGAATCGTTATTTACCCACGCCGTTTTCTAGTTGACATGTCTGATCATTTGAGAGGAGTTGGATTTTTCACTTTCGTGGCCGCCACAGGAGTGTTAGCAGCACAGCTTATTGTTATTTCTGATGATATTCTATCCGCAAAGATTCTTTGGTATCTGGGAGCAGGACTATGGCTTCTTTTTATGTATGGAATTTTTTTCGCGCTTACTGTAAAAAAAGTTAAGCCAAATCTTGCGGAAGGAATCAATGGTGGATGGCTTGTAGCAGTTGTAGCTACACAGTCATTATGTATAGTTGGATGCCTAGCTCCTCCCGAGCTTGGAATTGGAAAAGAGGGTTCCCTTACAATCATGCTTGCTCTCTGGCTTTGTGGAGGGATGCTCTATATTTGGCTTATCTCGCTTATTTTCTACCGATATACATTTTTTATATTACAGCCCTCTGATCTCATGCCTCCATATTGGATTAATATGGGAGCAATGGCTATTTCAACACTTGCTGGATCGATGCTCATTCAACGGGCTTCAGATTCTCCTCTATTGCTTTCAATACTACCATTTTTAAAAGGTTTCACTTTATGGTATTGGGCAACAGCTACCTGGTGGATTCCACTCATGGTACTTCTTGCAATTTGGCGTCATGGAATAAGAAGGTTCCCATTCTCATATGATCAAGGGTACTGGGGGGTTGTTTTCCCGCTTGGTATGTACACAGCTTGTACTTTCCAACTGGGACAAGCCATTGATTCTAGTTTGATCTCAGCTATTCCTCTTGGTTTTGTATATATAAGTGTACCAGTGTGGGGCGTAATCTTTTATGGACTTCTGCGACGAATGGTATCCATTTTATTTGATTAAATTTTTGGATGATGCATTTAAGGAATTTCCTTGAAAGTTGAGTTGGAAGATTTAGTCTTGGCTATATGGAGTGAAAAGATACAGGTCTGTCCATAGCAATTCTACTCAGCATAAAATTTGTCGCCAGATTCAGATGTAAGACATTGTAGAAATTTCACATTTTCGAAAATCCAACTGAAAAACCAGGCAGTAAAATTTCAAACGAAAATTTTGGAATTATGAAATTGCTATTAATTGATGTTCAGAAGAGGAAATTAGGCTTTTACAATTAATGTAATCGAAAAGTACTGTAATAGCATCTAATATCTGCGCTAACTATAGATAACCGAGTTCTTCTAGACAGGATCTTATTAATTCAAAGGTACGCTCAATATCATGGTCAAGGCCTACCGAAAATCTGATTAATCCAGGTGAAAGACCCATTTCCTTTTGTGTCTCAATTGGGACTTCTGATGAAGTACTTCTACCTGAATTAGAGAATAATGTTTTGAAATAACCAAGACTAACAGCGTGATAGCCAACCCCCTTTTCTTGCATAAGCTCCATAAATGGAGTTGCTCTTTCAGCAGTTTCCAGGTCGATGGCAATTATTCCGCTATAACCAAATCCTTCATTCATCATGCTATTCATGAGTTCATGCTGTGGATGTTCTGATATTCCCGGGTAATTACATTTTAACCCAATTTCTTTAAACTTCTTTGCAAGGAACATAGCATTTTTGCCATGTTGAACCATCCGTATGTGGAGTGTGCCAAGGTTTTTAAGTATGGATGATGAGCGCAAAGGATCGAGAACCGGGCCAAGTAACATGGCTGTCCCGTCATTCACATTGCTTATGTCGTTAATAAATTCTTCGGATGCGCAAATAGCACCAGCAACACAATCATTTTTGCCATTAATAAATTTTGTCATACTATAAACTACTATGTCGGCACCAAGTTTGAATGGGCTAAGAATCATCGGAGTAAAAGTATTATCAACTAGAACTTTTATGCCATGCTCATGTGCGATCTTAGATATTGCTGGAATATCACTCACCTGAAGCATAGGATTAGTCATGCTTTCGGTATAAATAACCTTAGTATTGGGTTTTATAGCTTTCTTAATGCCTTCATGGTCGGAAATATTTACAAATGATACCTCAATATTAAACTTTTTAACATAGTTGTGCAGAAATGCAAAAGTGCCTCCGTAAGTAGTAACACTGGTAATAATATGATCACCTGTATTACAAATTTGGAGAATTGCTGTAGTAATTGCAGCCATTCCAGATGCTGTCACCCAGGCAGCTTCTGTGCCTTCCATATTTGCAAGTGCATCAGCAAGGTATTTGTTAGAAGGGTTCCAGTGGCGTGAGTACAAAAAACAACCTTCGGCTTCACCCTGAAATGCATCAATCATAACATTTTCATGAAGGAATGTATATGTTGCTGAATCTGTAATTGATGGATTAACCCCTCCGAATTCTCCAAATTGTTCTATTTTTTGCAACGCTGTGGCAGGATCGAATTTATTTTTCATCTTTTTTCTGTGGTTAGTTTTTATGATGCAAAATTAGTAAACAAACGACCTGTATTTTACAGAATCTTTCTAAATTAATGCTCCGTTAACCCTCACCCACAAACTTCCTTTTAATATGATTTAATTTAATAAATTCGCTCATTAAAAATATTTTTCATAAGTGAGAATAATAACCAGGAAATATTTACTGCTCTATTTAACATTACTAGTTGTTTTCGCTATCGTTAATTTTCTGAGTACTGATTCTGATCGTAAAGTATTTATAGATGGTGACGGAAGTGGACATTATGCATATTTGCCGGCGATATTTATTTTTCACAGTGTTGATTTTGACGAAGTCCTACAATTTGAAAAGCAAAGGAGACCCCCTGATTATATGGGTCATTATTTTCATAAGCATGGCGATGTTCATATAAATAAATATACCATTGGTACAGCTCTTTTACAACTTCCCTTTTTTCTTTTAGGATTTCTAATTAGTTTGCTGCTTGGTTTAACACCCGATGGTTATAATATTATATTTCAGTATAGTGTTGCATTTGCAACTTTATTTTGGGTTGGACAAGGAATTATCTATTTCGTGAAGTTATTACTTACTTACGGTATAGATCGAAAGTTTGCCTGGGCAATGGCAACAGTAACTTTGTTCGGAACGAACTTATTTTTCTATGTGTTCGTTCAGCCATCGTTTTCACACACATACTCCTTTACACTGATTACAATATTTCTGTATTTCTGTAGAAAGGGATTTTTGAATTATGAGAAAAGGTATATGTTATTAGCTTCATTTTTAATGGGCTTAGTTATACTTGTACGTCCTATAAATATAGTTATTGTAGCATCCCTACCTTTTATAGCAGGTACTCCACAACTATTCTTCAATACGGTTAAGTTGAAATTCAAAGGTTACGACTACATACCTGCAGTTATAATCCTTGCACTTACAATTAGCCCGCAATTGATAATCAATTATCTTCAAACAGGAGGACTAATTATTTTTGGGTATAAAAACGAAGGATTTTATTTTACAGAACCACAAATAAGTAATTTTCTTTTTAGTTATCGGAAAGGATGGTTTATTTATTCACCTGTATTTTTGCTGTTGTTACCTGCTGTAATTTATCAAGGCTGGCGAAAATCGATCTATGCTGCAATATCATTCGTAATTTTCTTTTTTATCCTTGTTTACATTTTCTCTTCATGGTGGAATTGGTTCTACGGAGATAGTTTTGGGATGAGGCCCATGGTTGATTATTATGGATTGTTTATGCTCGTTATTGCCTTATTTCTTTTCCAAATTAAAATGAAATGGTTTAGAATTATTGCAGCATTTTTTATTTCTATATTTCTTTTACTAAACCTTTTTCAGTCGTATCAATATGCAGTAGGTATTATTCATCCTGATTCGATGTCGAAGAGGTCATATTGGCATGTTTTCCTAAAAATGGATAAGAAATTTAAGAATGTAATCTCAGGGAGTGATGAGTCATACTATGGTCGTTTGTCAAAAAAACCATTTTTTAGTTCATCTAATCATATTGACAATTTTGATCAAGGCTGGACAACGTCAAATAGTTTGAACCGGGAAATTTCATTTTCAGATTCTTTGTCTGTTATTCAAACACCAATTAACATTTATAGTCCATCTTTAAAATTTCAAATAAGCGATACGCTTATAGGGTATAACAATATTTTTGTCAGATTTAAATCTTATTACTATGAACTCGAACAAAATGCTTCACTAAAGGCATTATTTGTTGTGGATATTAATGATACAAATGGCAGTAGTGTTTTCTACAAGGCATTTCGCGTAAAGCAGTTACCAGATAATATTAATCAAAGCTGGCAGGAAGGCAGTATCGGATTCAAACTCCCTGAAATAACTGAGAACATGGCATATATTAAGTTTTATATATGGAATGTTAAAAAGCAAACGTACTTATTAGATGACTTAACTATTCAATTAAGCACCTATAGTCCTGACAATTAATCTAACTTCCTGTCGTCTTCATATAGTTATTACAAGTCATTAAATGTTCTATTTTAATAATCACTACTTTATTTTGAATATTGGCTAAATAATTTGTCTTTTTTAACACAATTACCCTGTCTTATTTACTATTTTTGCCGCTCTAATATCAGTATTAATGAAGTTCAAATTAGGCGATAAAGTAAAATTTATTGACGAAGTAGGAGGGGGTGTTGTAACTAAGATACTCGACTCAAGACTTGTTAACATTAAAACTGATGATGGCTTTGAGATGCCTGTTGTTACTTCGGAATTGATGCCGGATCAAAGGGATCTCCAAACACAAGATACCATTACAAACAGTAATCCGTCCATTGTTCATAATAGTGAAGACAGTGAGCCTGAATTTATTTCTGAAATTAACCCATGGGGCAACATAAAAGAAGAACCAGGTGTATATCTTGCCTTTGAACCCCACGAACAACAGTGGCTTCTTACAGGTGACATCGATGTCCTACTATTGAATAATACACCATATGAATTATTATTTAGTCTTTTTCTTAACATAAGCGATAAAATAGAAGGAGTTGATTTCAACTCGGTTCCTGCAAATTCAAAGATTGTTATTGAAACAATTGATCGTGAAGAGATTGAAAAATGGACATCAGGATACTTACAACTACTATTTCACTCTGATTCTCCTGACAAAGTTTACCTGCCTGTGCATTCAGTGATTGATGTTCAAGTAAGTAGGTTTTTTAAAGAAGGAAGCTATCGGGCAAATACTTTATTGAATGGTAAAGCTATAATTGTAATGGTTATCACACAAAATACTTTGGCTGTGGCTTCTGATTGTGAAGCTCAACGCAAGTTAGAAACTGAAGTAGAAAAGCTCAAAACCAAAATTACAGATAAACCCTTAATTGACAAATACAAAACACGTCAGCTAGAAGCTGTTGTTGATCTGCACATTGGTGAATTGATAGATAACATACTTGGATTGTCTAGTTTGGAGATGCTTAAAATACAGATCGATACATTCAAAAAAGTTCTTGAAAGTGCCATAATTAGTGATTATCAAAAGGTAACGTTCATTCATGGAGTTGGTAACGGTGTTTTAAAAGATGCGATTATCAAAGAACTTGAAGATTACGAGAACCTTGAAAATAAGATCGCATCCATAACCAAGTTTGGTGTTGGAGCAATTGACGTTGTAATTTCAATAAAAGATTATTAATAACATGATCCGGATATTTGTTGGGACTGAATTAGTAGTAATTTTTTGCAACATTTATCTCAAAATAAATTATAAAAAATGAAAAAATTTTCAAATATTTTGTTTTCAATGCAAACCATGGGTGCATTAATACTCTTGTTTGCTATTTCTATAGGTACAGCCACATTTATTGAGAACGATTTTGGCCCTACAGCGGCAAAAACTGTTGTTTATAATGCTACATGGTTTAATATTCTGCTATTTATTTTAATAGTTAATTTGATTGGTAGAATAATTGTTGATCGTATGTACAAATTAAAAAAGCTTCCAATCTTTATATTTCATGCAGCTTTTATCATAATACTAGTTGGATCAGCAATTACACGCTTTATCAGCTATGAAGGTATGATGCATATACGCGAAGGTAATTCCTCTAACACTATTCTTTCGAGCGAAACTTATGTAGATGTAGAAATTGTTGACGGCACATCATCTACTACGTTAAGCAAGAAGGTAATGCTGTCGGTATTAACTCCTGGAGCTTTAAGCACATCAGCTAATATAAACAATAAGTCTTTTAGCTTTAGAAGTGTAATGTATGTTCCAAATGCTCGTGAAGTTATCTCTGAAGCTCAGGATGTTGGGGATCCTTTTGTAGTTCTGACTGTTTCTGATAGAACAGGAAGCAAGAATCATATACTAAAGTATGGCCATAGTAGCCTGGTTGGACAGAAAAAGATAAACTTTAGTGATAATTTTAATTCAGATGCGGTAAATATAGATACTATAAATGGTGATCTCAAAGTGTTTGCTAATGAAGAAATATTGGCAATGACGATGGCTACAGATATAGTTGATACTTTGGAGTATGGAAGCTGGAATTCTATAGAATCCCAGAAATTATATAGTTTTCGCGGATTTAATATTGTGCTAGCCAGTTATTATCCTGTGGGCACTATTGATTACGTTAGCTACACCGGGCAAGGTAGTATGATGGATGCCTTAGTTGTTGAGGTTAGCAATGGTGATATAACTGAGGAGATTGTACTAAGAGGTGGTAAAGGCTACATGGGAGAGCCTATTTATTTTACATTTGGTGGTGCTAACTTCAGTATGTCTTATGGGGCAAAGCAGATAGTACTCCCATTCTCCTTAACTTTGAAAGGCTTTCAGCTAGAGCGATATCCTGTTTCTAACAGTCCTTCATCATATGCCAGTGAGGTTGTCTTGACGGATAGGGCAAAAGATATATCCAAAGATTATAGAATTTATATGAATAACGTGCTCAATTACAGAGGATACCGATTCTTCCAATCTTCGTATGATAAAGATGAATTAGGTACAATACTTTCAGTAGCACACGATTACTGGGGCACATTTTTTACATATGTTGGATATTTCTTTATGAGTCTTGGTATGTTTCTTGCCATAGTAAGTCGTCATTCCCGATTTGCTTTACTTGGTAGATTGCTTAAAAACTCAACGAAAAAGATTAATAAAACAAAAGCAGTTGCGACTTTACTTATTTTCCTAGTTACGTCTAGCGCTTTTGCACAGCAGAATAGTACTTCAGGTTCTAAACAAAAAGATATACCAAAGGAACACGCTGATAAATTTGGTGAATTGATAGTGCAATCGAACGATGGGAGGTTTAAACCAGTTAATACTCTGTCTGATGAATTGATAAGGAAGATTTCCCGTAAAACCACCATTAATGGTTTAAATTCTGATCAGATATTCCTGGGAATGATGAGTAATCCTGTTAAATGGCAACAGGTACCATTAATAAAAGTGTCACATCCCGAATTAAAAGCGATTTTGAAGATTAAAGGTAAACATGCTTCATATTTTGATTTCATAAATATGAATGACAGAACTTATAAGTTGAATAAGTACGTGACAGAGGCCTATGCAAAAACACCTGGATTACGAAATAAATTCGACAACGACGTATTGAAAGTTGATGAAAGACTTAATATATGTTTTATGGTTTTTAATGGTGATATGCTGAAAATATTACCCGATGCTTACAATACAAACCAACCTTGGTATTCTCCAGTATCCAGAATTGTAAACCGACCGGAGGCTGACTCTACATTCTTAAAAACAGTTATTCCTGCCTATCTTGGTGCACTAGCCGACGGCAATATTTCGAAAGCTGATAAGCTATTGGAAGGCATCGCCGATTATCAAAAAAAGTTCGGTTCATCAGTAGTACCTTCTGAAAGCAGGATTAAGTTTGAGATACTCTACAATAAGTTGGCTATTTTTAATAACCTGAGCAAATTATATGGAGTACTTGGTTTGTTTATGATCATACTTCTGTTTGTAGAGATGTTTAAACCTTCAAAAGGACTAAAGTATGTTATTAATTTTCTAATAGCACTGGTGGTAGTTGGTTTTGTTTTTCAAACATTTGGACTTGCTATCAGGTGGTATATATCCGGACATGCGCCTTGGAGCAATGGTTATGAGTCGATGATTTACATTGGTTGGATTACTTTACTCGCAGGATTAATTTTTGCAAGTGGATCCAAAATGACGATAGCTGCAACCACAATACTATCTTCAATAATTCTTATGGTTGCACATTTAAGTTGGATGGATCCGGAAGTTACTAACCTTGTCCCTGTACTTAAATCTTATTGGTTAACAATTCATGTTTCAATTATAACTGCCAGCTATGGTTTCCTTGCCCTCAGTGCAATACTTGGGTTTATGAATTTACTATTAATGATAATGAAAACAAGAAAGAATGCCATTAAAATGGATGCCAAGATTGGTGAGTTAACAGCCATTAATGAACGATCAGTAGTGATAGGGTTGTATTTACTTACAATTGGAACTTTTCTCGGCGGTGTTTGGGCAAATGAAAGCTGGGGTCGATATTGGGGTTGGGATCCTAAAGAAACATGGGCTCTGGTAAGTGTACTAGTATATTCTTTTATAGCACATATGCATTATATGCCTGGTTTAAAATCAAAATTTGCTTTTAATTTTGCTGCTTTAATTTCCTTGGGAGTTATATTGATGACATATTTCGGTGTAAATTATTATTTATCAGGATTACATTCATATGCATCAGGTGATCCTGTTCCCGTACCAAATTTTGTTTACTACTCAATCGCAATAGTTTTTGCAATCACTATATTAGCATATTACAGAAATAGTAAATTTAAAGAATCTGAAGTTGCACGTACGTAGTGTAAGGTTGAGTTGAAGGCTGTAGATAAGGGATAAAATGTTTGAGAATTAGACCATTAGATTTGGCCTCTTTCAATCATCCTAACAATAGTTTCTATATTTTTATCAGCACCATTGGGATCGTATTTCACTTTTAAATTATAACCCCAAATACGTGCAAACGCTTGGTAAAAGAATGCAGTAAAATTACCTCGTAACACCTGCACTAAAGAATAAGAAGTGTTTCCTGTTTCTCGATCGATAAGTTTGATAAGTATTTTCCCTTGAGAGAATGTGAGTTTTTTAAGGCTGCCACCATATTTTTTATTTATTTCTTTTTCAGCCTCTTTCATTATCTTTCGTCTTTCTTTATCATTCTTTGCTTGCGAAAGTAAATTGTCATATTTGCGTAGCTGGATTCCTGCCAGTCGAGCCCAAGGATAAACTTTCTTTACATTTTTGATAAGCCTTGTAAGTTTTTTCTTAGCCTTTCGAGTTTTAGGAATCTTAAACGAATATATTTCAACTTCATTTAGCCTGATAATAGGAATTGTATCGCTACCAACTACAATTGCCTGAACAGTTATTGGTTCAACTCTTTGTGCAATTAACTCAACTACACTTGCTAAAACAATAGTTAATATGAAAATTTGTTTCTTCATTTATTTACCAGGTATAAACACATTGGCATTTATACATAAGAAAGGTTTGTGCCAAAAAAGTATTTAGTAGTAGTTACTAAACAGCTGTGCGTAATTTGGCAAGACTTGTTTTGCCAAATTTTTCTTTGGCATAGGGTAGGGTGACATGTAGATGTTTTGCTCTTTTTTTCGAAGGTAATTCGAACATTGCATCAACAAGTATTGCTTCTATTATTGATCGTAACCCTCTGGCTCCAAGCTTAAATTCAATGGATTTATCCACTACAAAACCAAGCGCTTCATTATCAAATTTGAGCTCAATATTATCCATGCTGAATAATTTCTCAAACTGTTTTGTGATTGCATTCTTCGGTTCAACTAATATACGCTTAAGTATGGCTTTGTCAAGTGGATTTAAATAAGTGAGCACAGGCAATCTTCCTACAATTTCAGGGATTAATCCGTAATTCTTTAAATCACCAGGAGCAATATATTTCAATAAATGTTGCTTGTCGATAGTTTCGTCATTCACACCTGAAAATGAATATCCTACAACATTTGTTCTGAGTCTTGATGCAATAATCCTGTCAATACCATGAAAGGCTCCTCCTGCCACGAAAAGAATATTTTTAGTGTTAACACTAATCATCTTTTGATCGGGGTGTTTTCTGCCTCCTTGTGGAGGAACATTAACTAAGGTGCCTTCCAACAGTTTCAGCAATGCTTGCTGTACTCCCTCTCCTGAAACATCACGAGTGATAGATGGATTGTCACTCTTCCTTGCAATTTTATCAATCTCATCAATAAATATTATTCCCTTTTCGGCGGCAGCTACATTGTAGTCAGCAGCTTGTAGTAGTCTTGTAAGTATGCTTTCAACATCTTCTCCTACATAGCCAGCCTCTGTAAGTACTGTTGCATCTGCAATTGCAAATGGTACATGTAGCATGCGAGAAATAGTTTTAGCAAGTAAAGTTTTTCCTGTTCCGGTTTCTCCAACAAGAATAATATTTGATTTTTCGATCTCAACATCATTATCATCTTCTTCCTGGGCTATGCGTTTGTAATGGTTGTAAACAGCAACCGACAACACTCGTTTAGCATCTTCTTGTCCGATTACATACTTGTCAAGAAATACTTTAATTTCAACCGGTTTAAGTATTGTTAAGTGGTCGTGAGGAACTTTAAAAGTATCGGTGTTTTCTTCTTTTAAAACAAGGTTAGATTGCTCGATGCAAAAATTACAGATCTGAGCATCAATTCCTGAAACAAGAATCGTAGTTTCAGGCTCCGGTCTACCACAAAACGAACAATGTCCTTTATCTTTTTTTGCCATGGCTTTAGGATTTACGAACTGTGAGGAAAAAATTATGGATTACTAATGAGTTAAATCACCAGTAAATAATTCTTATTTCCTTTTTACCATTATTTCAGATTTTATCTCAAATTTTTATTAATAAATTAGTCGCTAAAATAATACTGATTAGTTAATCAACTTTTAATTCTTTTATTTTTTACAAGAACCTCATCAATCATACCATAATCAAGAGCTTCTTTAGCTGTCATCCAAAAATCTCTGTCAGAATCTTTCCAGATTTTCTTATAGGTTTGTTTAGTATGATGGGCAAGAATCTCATATAATTCCTTTTTTAGCTTTTGAATTTCCCTTGCGGTTATTTCAATATCCGAGGCTTGTCCCTGAACTCCACCCATTGGTTGATGTATCAGTATACGAGCATGTTTTAGTGCGGTTCGTTTACCCTGAGTTCCGGCACAAAGTAATATAGCTCCCATTGAAGCTGACATACCAGTACATATCGTTGCAACATCAGGAGTTATGTATTGCATTGTATCGTAAATACCAAGTCCTGCATATACTGAACCTCCCGGTGTGTTTAAGTAAATTTGAATATCCCGACTTGCATCATTTGATTCGAGAAATAGTAGTTGAGCCTGAATTATATTTGCAACATAATCGTCAATCGCGACACCTAAAAAAATAATTCTATCCATCATTAATCGTGAAAACACATCCATTTGTGCAATGTTTAACTGTCTCTCTTCAATAATAGTTGGCGATATATAACTACCGTAAGCTGAACTATATTTATCTAATGATGTACTGCTTATACCGTGATGCTTTACAGCATATTTTCTGAATTCTTTACTATTGTTCATGGTGTCCTCCTAATCTATTTTTGATGCTATTTCTATAAACTTTTCAGTAGTAACTTTTTTGTTCTTTGGAGTAATATTCGCTTTAAAGAGCTTAATAAGTTTTTCATCCTGAATATCATTAAAAATCTTTTGTTTTTCTTCTTTATTACTGAGTACCTGGTCAATGATACCTTCAATTTGTGGCGTTATTTCAGTGCCACCACCCATTGTCTGAAAATATGCTGCTACTTTTTCTCTAACTTCTTCCTCTTTTACCTGCATATCTTCGGCGTGTTCTTTTAGCAATTCTCCTTCTAATAGTTGCCACTTAAAAGTACGAGCATAGTTATCATACTGTGTGTCAACTTGTTCTTGCGTTATCTTACCTTCATTACTTTCGAGTAACCATCTTTTCAGGAACTCATCTGGAAGGCTAATATCGGCAATTTTAATTAGTTCTTTCACAGTATCTGCTAAAAACTGGCGATCAGTGTCTCGTTGATAATGCTTTACAAGGTCATTTGAAAGTGCTTCTGTAAATTCTTCTTCACTTGCAATTTCCTGGGCGGGAAAAACTTTTTTATAAAGATCTTCACCAAGTTCAGCTTCATGAATTCTAACAACTTTTGCAATTTCGAATTTGTAATCGGATTTTAGCTTTTCGTCTCCATCTTCATGACGGTTAATCAATGATGCAACTTTTGACTCATCTTTAATTGCTTTCAAAGGGTTGAAAATAATTGATTCGCCAGCTTTTTTGCCGATAAACTTGTTTTGGGTTGTTTTGAGTTTGATATCTTCATATTTCAGGAATCCATCATTCTCAATACCTCCTTCAATTGTGTTTCCTTCAGAATCCACTTCGATAAACTTACCCTGGAATGCATCACCAGCTTCAGCCACTTCAGGATTCTCATCTTCTCCAAATCTCACTTTAACATCACCAATGGCTTTGTCAATTTCAGTGTCAGTAATTTTAATAGTGTAATACGGAACTTTAATCTCTTTTGATAATTTGATACTAAGTTCCGGTGCAATTCCGATATCAAAATAGAAATCAAAATCTTTTTGCTTTGCAAAATCAATTTTAGTGGTTTTTTCCGCATTAGGAATAGGGTTACCAATTATGTTTATTTTATTATCAATAATATAATTGTTAAGACCCTCAGAAAGAGATTTGTTAACCTCGTCTACCATAACACTATTGCCATACATTTTCTTGATCATGCCAATTGGTACCATGCCTGGTCTGAAACCGGGCATCTTAGCTTTTTTTCTGTAATCTGAAAGCTGCTTGTTTACGGCGTCAATATAATCGCTTTCCTGAAGGTTAATATGAATAATGGCAGTGAGTTCGCCATTGGATTCCTGAGATATATTCATTAATTTTTATTGTTAATTCAATTACAAAACTCCATTATGTGTAAAGCTGATGATGAAAAATAAATAAGTTTAAAGGTATAAAATTAAGGATGATTATTAACAATTGTAAAAATTATAGTCTTGTCGCTTAAAGCAAAAAGCTGACACCAGAAATTTTAATCTTAAACGTATAACTTAATACTTTCAACTTAGTAAATTTAAGAACTTATTACTTGTGCGGATGAAGGGACTCCCCGATAAAAAATTTCTAATTCAATTCTTCTCAAGAACTTTTAAATCGGGATAAACTTCACGTCACTTAATCCTT